>MAAB01029011.1_pt1 | contig 44041 bp, 37 predicted proteins | sample 1115991 | NCBI WGS metagenome assembly MAAB01 (sample SAMN04961124, study PRJNA320927) | seawater metagenome | isolation source: sample BD02T18 sea water enriched with oil for 18 days | place: USA:Gulf of Mexico | collected 2013-07-27 | reverse complement strand
GAATAACCATTATCTACAATCAATGCCTTGCCTATAAGCCTTTTAATTCTCGCTGAGTGGGAAAGAACTTAATCAACTTGGTATTATATCAAAACAAGCATTCAAAGTTATCGTTTAAAGCTAACGTGGTGAGATTGTCTCTTCACTCAAAGTGGCCTGAAAAGTATTCTGCAGTGCAATCACCACAGCATCCTCTTTTAATAAAGTTTTAGCGTACTCAAGACGTTTGTCATTTATTTGAACTTGAATTTGGTACGGGTCGGCCACCGTTTCTTCCACTATGTCGAGTGTAACTGTTATCTGTCTAGATAAGAACTCACAAATATAGCTTTGTAATTGTTGATGAGCGACTTCAGTACTTAAATGTCTAGTTGCCTGGTCTAATTGAAGAATCAAATTATCATCAGTAGAGTTTTCACTGATCGTTGCATGTATTGCTAATTGACGAATACGTGCAGTAAGCTGCATTGAGTCAATCATATGTGCCCATTTATCAACTTGATTTGCTTTTGTTATTTTTGCAGGATCAATATGATCCTGATGAAACGCTTCTTCAGGCTCAGGCGTTATTACTAGGCTTTCAGTTGATAATACTTGTGGTTCAACGGTTGCGTTAACACTGTCTTTACTGCGGTCTGCTCTATTAGGTTGACGCAGAGCTGCGTCACTGGGCTTTTTTGTTTGCTTCTCCAGCTCTTTCTTTCGACTACGCAACATATTTCGTGTTGCCAGCACCGAGCCTACCGGACTATGGATACTGAGCGGTGTATTTGGTTCATCAGACACAAGGGGCGATGTATTTTGTTGCTCGGTATTAGTTGTAGCAGGTAATACTGGCTTTGAGATAGCTTCTTTTGGAGCCGCGGCTTGCTGTGGTGGTTTTTGATTTAATTGCCTGCTCTCGCTATGTTTAATCTCAGCAGCTTGATGTTCAATGGCAAGCATTTGCTCATTTAACTCAGCTTGGTGAGTATTATCCGTGGCAACAGAAGAGTCAGTAATATCAGCTTCAGCTAACCCCTCTACAACGGGCTCTACAACGGGCTCTACAACGGGCTCTACAACGGTTATTTTAGCTGTGTCAGCATCATCTGAAAGGGATTCAGTTGCTTTTGGCAAGTTAACTTCATCAAAGTTAATTGCTGTAATTTGCTCAGTACTATCTATAGTAGATTCATTGACAAGCTGTGACTTTTGCATTGGTTTAAAAGCAAATAGTCGCAATAACGTCATATCAAAAGCGGCTTGTTCATCATAAGCATATGGTAAATCTTTTCGGCCATTCAGACTTATTTGGTAGTAAAGTTGAACGTCTTCAGCAGACATGGCTTGACTAAATTTTTTCAGTAAAACTAATAAGTCTGCTGGTAAATCAAAATGTTGCTCAACTATTTGCATCAAAGCAATTTGATGAAATAGTTGAATTAATTCGGCAAATAAACGGTTATAACTTGGCGCATAAGAGGCTATTTCTTGAGATAAAGCCATCAATGCTTGGCTGTCTTGTTTTAGTAAAGCGATTACTAGCTGATAAACCCAGTTTTGATCTATGCCACCAAGCAACTGCTGTATATTAGTTAAACTAATATTACCTTGCCCTTGAGCAATGGCCTGATCGGTTAAGCTTAGAGAGTCTCGCATACTGCCACGGGCAGCCTTTGCTAATAAGGTTAAGCAGCCTTGCTCGTGACTTACTTGTTCTTGAGATAGAATTTCAGCAAGTTTATCTTCAATTTGTTTAACGGTTAAGGCTTTTAGATGGAATTGTAAACAACGCGACAGTACCGTAATAGGGAGCTTTTGCGGATCTGTTGTCGCTAAAATAAATTTAACATGCTCAGGTGGCTCTTCTAACGTTTTTAGTAACGCATTAAAGCTATGACGAGATAACATGTGTACCTCATCAATCAGGTAAACCTTAAATCGACCTCTGCTGGGTGCATATTGAACGTTATCTAGAATTTCACGGGTATCATCAACTTTTGTTTTAGAGGCAGCATCTATTTCCAAGAGATCAACAAACCGACCTTGGTCAATATCAATACAAGCGTCACATTGTCCACAAGGTTTATCTGTGATCCCTAGTTCGCAATTTAGGCTCTTAGCAAAAATCCGGGCAATAGTAGTTTTACCAACACCCCGTGTCCCCGTAAAAAGGTAAGCATGATGTAAACGCTTTTGAGATAAAGCATTTGTAAGCACATTGACGACGTGCTCTTGCCCCATTAATTGTTGAAAATTCTTAGGGCGCCACTTTCTTGCTAGGACTTGATAACTCATATTAAATTACTTTTAGATTCTTGGACAAACTATTCGCCTTGATATTGTATCAAAGAATAAGGAGTAATATTTAGCTCTGCTAGACATTTTTCTCCACCTAAATCAGGTAAGGAGATAACGAAACCTGCATCTTGCACTTGCGCACCTAACCGACGAATTAATTTAGTTGTCGCTTCAATTGTGCCGCCCGTTGCTAATAAGTCATCAATGATCAAAACATTATCTTCAGAGGTTAAAGCGTCTTGATGAATTTCCAGAACATCCTCACCATACTCTAACTGATAATCTTGAGAGTAGGTAGCACGTGGTAATTTCCCTGGTTTTCTTACAGGAATAAAACCGATATTTAAGGCCAGTGCTAAAGGCGCACCAAAAAGGAAACCACGCGCTTCTGTACCAACGACTTTAGTAAAGCCTTTACCTTTATATTTATTTTCTAATAGTTTAATGACAAGTTTAAAAGCTTCTGCATCTTCTAATAAGCTAGTCACATCACGAAACATGATGCCTTCAACAGGGTAGTCTGGAATAGTATGGATAGCATTGATAAGTTGTTGTTGCTGTGTTTTATTCATAATAACGAGTTAAAACCATTGGATACTGGTTTCTAAAAGTAAGTTAATAGATAGATATGCTGAGCATAAAACAATTTACCTTCTTTTTATACCGATAAAACGGTTAGTTAGGTAAAATTATGAATTCGCTCTCAGTGTATCACTCTCAAAGTGAGTAGCTGAAAATTCAGATAAAATAGTAAGGAAGTGTTCTTCATTAATCGGCTTGTCAATTATCTTATCAAAAAGGCTAAACTCTACGAGACCTTTAAGTGTGTGAGATCCTTGTGTGGTCATAAAAAACACAGGGACTGACGAGGACAACTGATTAGCCTTAAGGTTTTTAGTAAGTTGTACACCATTCATCAACGGCATTAAATGATCAATAACAAAGAGTTGATAATTTCCTTGTTGTGCTTTCCCTAATGCATCTAAACCGTTGATGGCTAGGTCGACATTGTGTCCTTGTGAACTGATAAGCGCTGCAAGCTTTTCTTGAACAGTTTTATTATCATCAACAACTAATATATTCATATACAACTTTTAAATTTTTAAAGCTAATTTGGCGCGAATATTACCCTATAATTATTTGAGTATATAGGGCTAACTTAGATATATTACGTAACAAAATGATCCTAATGTAAGGTCAAATTAGCACGAATGTATACTTTAGATGCCAACATGAAGTTTACTTTGACAGTTTCAGCTTTTGACGTTTGGAGCCAGCGGTGCTGTTAGGGTTAACATAGACATTACTTGCATTAGGTCTTGCCCCTTCAACCCATGGTGATGTAGGAGCAACTTTACTGGTTTTCTTCTTCGCGTAATCCTTTTTATCATGATTAGGTTTTGAATTACCTGAATTACCTAAGTTAACTTTCGGCTTAGCTGCAGTAGGACTAACTATTTTACCCGTTCTTTCAACATGATAATTCTTATCAATGGCCTGTAAAAGATTTCGTAATACTTGGTCTTTACATTCACGATAATGTTTATGATCAACTTTACGTGAGAACGCACTCAATTCGGGCTTGCTAATCCTAAAGTCGACTTCTTCGAGTAGTGCAATTATTTGTTCAGCTTGTAGGTTTAGCGCAATTTTCAGTTTCGTTAAAATAATGTTATTCGATAATCGTTTTTCTGGTACTGGGTTAGCCCCCGGCTTTTTACCACGTTTTTCATTGATAAAACCATTTAAAAAGACAGCTAACTTGGTATCAAATATGGCTACAAAATCACTATCGCTGTCTTTTTTTAGCCACTGACTTATTTGTTCACGGGTGACTTCCTCACCTGCCGAGGCAAATATCGCCACCATTTGTTTATCATTAAAGTTAAAGGTATAACGCAAGCGGCGCAAAACATCATTATTATTCACGGTAAAATCCAATACATAAGCACAATAAAGCCATTATACACACTAAGGCAATGGCTAACCTATATGTTATTAAAATACTTATCGACTTTACTAATGAAGAAGAACACTGCCTTGTTCTCAGCCTAGGTGTTAATAAGATAACGTGCACCTTTGTCATTACCTTATTGAATTAATTTTTCTTCACAATGGCCTGGTAAATTTATAACGATAAACCAGTGACTTTAAGATTATTTTGCCCAATAAAAAACGGGCAATAGCCCGTTTCTTTAGATTTGAATCATTTACTACTGGCTAATTAACCGCCACATTTTTTACTTTTATCTTTTGATTTACCTTCACCACATTTTCCTTCACCACATTTACCTTTTTTGGCGTCTTTCATTTTGCCTTCGCCACATTTTCCTTCACCACACTTACCTTTTTTGGCGTCTTTCATTTTGCCTTCGCCACACTTACCTTCACCACATTTAGCTTTTTTAGCGTCTTTCATTTTGCCTTCGCCACACTTACCTTCACCACATTTAGCTTTTTTAGCGTCTTTCATTTTACCTTCGCCACATTTTCCTTCACCACATTTTCCATCTTTATGGTCAGTAACTATAGTGACTAACTCACCTGAAGCAAATGGGTTTGACTCTGCTTTAGCAATATTACTAGTGAAAAGGCTAAAGGCAAGTAAACTCATTACTACTGCAATTGATGATTTCTTAACTATATTCATAATTTATTTCCTTTTATCTGTACTTATTTTGAAGTGATCTCATTATTATTGAGATTTAGTTATATGACTTTTAACATAGACCTGCAAGTGCTAATAAAAATTTCATCTATCTTGAATTTTATGCAATAAAAAGCCAGTAATCCCTTTGAAAGATAACTGGCTTTTTTAATAACATCTATTTTAGTTAGTAATAACTAAATAGTGATGTTTTTGCGTCTTGCCGTGTCAGCAATAAAGTTTTTCCAACCCTTTGCAGATTTACGTGCACTTGGATCTTTCATTGCCTTTTGAATAGCCGCATACGCTTTCTTATACTTCTCTAAATAGAAATATGATTCTGCGATACTCATTTGAATACGACCTTGGTTAGAAACACCAAGTTCAATAGCCTTATTCAAAGCAACAATTGCCTTAGCAAATTGCTCATCTTGTTTTAACAACATACCTTGTTTACGATAATGTTTCGCATTACTCGTCATTTTGGCTAATTCACCATAATAACTTGCTGCCTTATCAATATGTTGTGCAGAGTGCCAAGCATTAGCTAACGTAGAGATATTTTTATCATCACGTTTAACTAAACCAGAAGCGATGTGTTTTTCTAACAACTGAGCAGCCTTATACGGCGCTTCAGATTGAGAGTATAAACTCGCTAATGTCTTAATTTGACCTTCTTTATCCAAGTGACCAAGTTTATAAGCTAAATCAAGTGTTTGAACTGCTTTATCATAATCTTCAATCAGTAAATAAAACATTGGTAATTGTGTCCACCATTGCTTATTTTCCGGAAAGACTTGTATTACTGTTTCTAAAACATTTACCGCTTCTTTATACTTTTTACGTTCATAGTAAGAAGTAATTTTTAAGATGTAAGGGTTCTGATTTTGTTTATCACCAAAAGCAGCAATAGCATTATCCGCAGGCTCGATAACCTTATCTAATTGCTTTAATGAGTAGTACGCATTTGCAATTTTCACATAGGTTTGACCGTCACTCTTGCCAGAGAAATCCATCCAAGCATAATAAGTTTTCAACGCACCTTTATAGTCTTTGGTTTGCATTTGCATGTCACCCAATAACTTTAAAGATTCGCTTTGATCACCTTCATTAAGAATATCTGGTTTTAACGCTTTCTTAAGATATTCAATAGTTTTTTGATCATTGTCACCTAACGTTGCATACATAACAGCAACCATACGGGAGACATAAGCCTTGTCATACTCTTTTGAAGCATCAATATCCAACAAAATAACTAAAGCACCCTTGATATCATCAGCACTGTAAGCTTCAAAAGCCTTTTGTACTTTTTTACCAACACGAGGGCCAACTAATTGCGTAGGACGTTTCTTCTTCTCAACCTTCTCAGCACCAGCAGCTTCTGCATAATTTGCAAAAGGTGCTTGCGCAACAAGCAGTGAGGCAACCACAACAAGAGAAGTCGATAATTTTTTAAGTTTTAAATTTTTAAACACTAATTTATTAAACATAACTATTAACCTCCCATTTTGAAGTCAAGTTGAACCGTTAAACCAGGTTGGCGTAGAGCTTTCCCTTCCACAACTTTCGGTTTGTACTTCCACTTTCTAAGTGCGCGTTTGGCTTCTTTATCAAACACACGTTTAGGCTTAGCTTCAAGTACTTTAACATCTTCAACACCACCAATTTTGTTGATGGTAAAAGAAAGAATAACATATCCTTCTTTACCATCACGAGCAGCCTGAATCGGATACTTAGGCTCGATACGCACAATCGGTGTAGCATCACCATCTCTTCCCATACCAGCTCCAGGAGCTGACAAACCAGTAGAAGCACTTGCCATTTGCACACCTGGCATGTTGAAGTTTAAACCTCCAGTATTATTGCTGGCTTCAGGCTCCGGTGTTTGCTGCTTCGGTGGCGCTTTAGGCGGCGGAGGCGGTGGTGGTGGTACACGGCGACGCTGTTCTGCTGCAGACTTTGGCGGCGTAGTATTTACTTCTACGATTATATTTTCTTGCTCTTCTTCTTTACTTCTATCACCGCTAGAAACAAGGAAAGCCATAAATACAAATAAGCCAAAGGTAACTACAACGCCTAGTAGTATTGATACTAAAAAGCGAACCATATTATTACCCCTTCGCAGCCGCGATAGAAATTCGGTCTATACCAGCCTCTTTAATTGCATCCATAACTTTAACAACGACACCGTGCTTGGCGTCTTTGTCAGCTTGAATGATGACGACATCGGTAGGTTGCTCAGCAAGTAATTTTTCAATCCTTGCACCAACACGTTCAATGTCTACTCGACCTTTATCTAACCAAATTTCACCGTTCTCTTTAATTGCAACAAAGATATTGGCATTTTTTTGCTTAGTTTGATTAGCCGCTTTAGGTTTATTTACTTCAATACCCGCTTCTTTTACAAATGAAGTGGTTACGATGAAGAAGATTAGCATGATAAATACGATATCGAGCATCGGTGTCATATCAATTACTGCTTCTTCGTCCTCACGGATTTTTTTACGTGCCATGAATAGTTCTCTCTAGTGATGAGGTAAACTGTCTACCAGTTTAGCCTTTGCTAGTTTAAGTTTAGCGTCTAGTCTTGTACTAAAGAACACACCAGATAACGCTGCAACCATACCCGCCATTGTCGGAATTGTTGCTTGCGAAATACCAGCGGCCATTAGTCGTGGATTACCTGTACCTTGTTCTGCCATGACTTCAAATACACCAATCATACCTGTTACTGTTCCCAGTAAACCGATGAGAGGGCACATAGCCACTAAGGTTTTAATGGTAATCATACGCTTTTCGAGTAGTTCTGCTGCTTCGGAGATCCAAGTCTCTCTAATTCGATGTGCATACCAAGACGTAGTGTCTGTACGAGCGTCCCAATTAGCGATAATACTATCTCTAAGTTTTGGGTACTCTGATGATAAGAACCAAAAACGTTCAATCATCAGTATCCACATTAATAAGAGTGCGAAGGCAACAGCATAAAGTACGTTGCCACCTGTCGCAATAAAACCCCTGACAGATTCCCAAAGCTCTATCAGGAATAACATTATTTAGACCCCTTCTCAGCAATCGCAGCAATCAAACCAGCACTTTGCTCATCTAATTTCTGTAAAACTGATTTACTCTTACCAGCGACAATAGAGTGAATTAAGATAAGTGGCAATGCACAAATCAAACCTAATGCTGTTGTAACTAGTGCAAGAGAGATGTTACCGGCCATAATTTTCGGGTCACCTGTACCAAACAAAGTAATGGTTTGGAAGGTCATAATCATACCGATTACTGTACCTAATAGACCCATAAGTGGGGCAATAGCAGCAAACATTTTGATTAAGTTAACACCACGGTCAACTTGCGGTGTTTCACGAAGAATTGCTTCATCAAGTTTCAATTCTAACGTTTCAGCATCTACTGATTGATTATCATAAAAAACTTTAAGTAAACGACCTAGAGGGTTGTTTTCATTTGGCTTATCAAGATTTTTCTCTTGTGCTTTAATTTTACTGCTCATGCCACCTAAAACAATTAATCGTTCAAGGGCAATAATACAACCAATGATAAAGAGTACCGTGATAGCGTAACCAACTTCTTTACCTTCATGGAAAAATTCTTCAACAGTTTTCTTACGTGTTTCTAATGATAAGATACCACCACGTGAAGGATCCACGAAAACAGCTCCATAACCAGAAGTTAAACCAGAGAAGTTAGCTGCTGTTTCACTGATATAACCTGCAGGTTGCTTAGGTAATGGTTGAACTTGAGAAACTTCATCGTTGTAAGTTAAGTAACCATTAGCAGATACTAAGTTAAACGTACCTATACGAGTAATCGTTTCAGTAGATTTAGTGCCGTCTAGATTGGTAACATCCACACTAAACTGTGAGATTTTACCTGATTCAGTCATTTCGGTTTGTAAAGCAAACCATAACTCTTCTAGATCAGAAATGCTTGGGATTTCTTTAGCGTTAGCGATACGATTAAGCGCTTCACCACGGTTAGGAAATTCAGCACTTACAATTGAAGTACTAATTTGACCAAATGCATTGGCTGCTGCTGCACGTGAAACACCAAACATTTCACCTAAAGTACCAGTCGCATTATCTAATTCAACTTCTTTTTGCGCTAGAGTAATTTCATTAGCAGCATATTCTTTAGTTAAGCGTTTGTTACGAACATTTTGGTTTGATAATTCTTTTTCCGCTTTATTTAATAAAGCCTTTTTATCAGCTCGTGCAGATAAAAATTCAGCTTCACGTTTTTTGTCAAGTTTAGCTTCTGATACCCTGCTACAAAACCAGTCGTCAATGACGCTGCTAGCAATACAAAATTAATAACTTTTTTCATTATTTTGCTCCTGCTGCAAATACTGGTAATTTAGTTAGATCCATTGGAAGTTGTTTACGTGCCATACGAATAGCATCGGTAATAGGCTTTAAATATTCATCGCCTAACTCTTCCCATGCACGTGTGTCATTGTTCCATAACCAAGAATGCTTAGCATCGAGTGATTGTGCTACAAATGCAATACGGCCCATATGAACAAAATCAGCAGTAAGTGTACGACCGCCTAGATCTATTTCGCCTTGATAAGCATCAAAAATAGTTCCGTAACCGGCTTCAATTTCATAAGCTTCAAGTACTAAACGAAATTGCTCAGACGTTGTAACATTTGAATCGTCCATTACGGCACGAAGATTAGCAACACGAGCATTACGGCGATCAATGTTCATTGGTACATCTAACTTGATGAATGTTTCAAGCGTATCAATCATCTTGTACATTAATGGTACAACACCTTGTTTGAACTCATCGATGCTATCAATTTGTCTTTGCAATGAAACAACATTAGCTTTTTGATCATCAACCATACGTTGAACATGGTCGTTATAACCACGCAATACGTCAGCTTCATCAACAGTATTACGATACTCAGCAAGAAGATCTTGCGTTTGTTCATAAATGCTATTTATTTTAGCTTGTGACTTTGTTGATTGCTTGAAGATTTTAGCTTCAGCTTTTTGAAGGTCTGTTAATGCATCAGCAGCAGCTATATTGCTACCCGCTAGTGCTAGTGCGCCAACCATCGCGGTGGCGATAAGGCTTTTCTTACTTACTTTGGACATAGTTCCCAACCATTGCTATTTTAATTTTGATAACCCGAATTAAACAAATTTTGTAAATCCGTTGATTACCTCAAATATAAAAGTCTGTCGTTTTTATATGTAAATTTTTATATGTAAATTTTATGTATACAACCATTCAATAATCCCAAATGACAGCAGTGCTGTCAAGGTGAGACTTTAAAAGACGATATTATGTGTTTTTATTAAACTATCTTTAGAAGTAAGCCGATAACTTAGAGTTATCGAATGACTGCAAGTAATAGACTAATAAAAAAATATATTTTAAATACCAGCGAAATTACTTAAATATAGATGAGTCGAAATCATAATTCAAGGGACAAAAATTTTGCTGATGTATGTTTTACTAACATCTTCGTAGTAAGTCAAATTAATTTGCGTTGAACGACCAAAAAACAAGCGAAATCATTCGTTATTTCGAACTGAATCTTATAAAGGTGTGATTATAAAATCTGGATAAGTCGTATTGAATATGGTGAGGTTTATGCCACTCCTCTGATAAAATAGTGTGTGCGGACCTTGTATACGGTTCATGTATTAATCACATTCCATTAGCGATTTCTCTAAACGCGGATGGTTCAAACCATTCAGTGTTCACTTTTTAAAAGGCGTTTAGCGCATTCGTCCTGCTTGGGGGGGGGTGCCGAAAGCAACTGGTTATCCATGAATAATTCAGTTGGTACGATAATTGGTAAATATTACTGATCTGATATTCAAAAAGAAATGACTTAAAATAAATATTGAACATCTTTTACTTGTAAAAGACCACCTGTAAAAGAGGTGCTATTTGCATGAATGAAATTAATGTAATTGGTATAACACGGGTATAGAAGTTAATTCTACGGTTAAGGCTTAAACCGATTTTAGGTTGGCCAATCAGGTATAAATTTAACTACGTAACTTTCCGATCTTTACTGATTAACTATTTTTCCTTACAAAAATACATCATCCAACCAAGATAGTTGAATGATGTATATTTATTTCTATTTTATCAGCTATAAACTACAGCATTTAAATTAGAAAGTGTAATCAGCCTGTAGATAGAAGGTACGGCCGTATGCATCAGCATAACGTGGATCCCAACCAACCTGGTGACCTGCACCACCAGTTCGTAATGAACGAGGTGGTTCGACATCCATCAAATTATTAATACCGAAAGTAACACCTAAGTCATCGATACCAGTCCATTTAATTTGGTAGTCCCATTTCATGTAACTAGATACAGTTAACTGTAAAGCTGCACAATCACCGATAGAACCATCAGGGTTGATTTCGTTCACAGAACAACCAGAAGTAGTATGGTTTTCATCTTCATAAGACGACTTGTAGTTCATTACTAGAGTATGAGCAAAATCACCATGTGATAGGGTATTTCTGAACTGTACAATGTTACGGAATGCCACTTGCTGGTCAGCACCATATCTACCTAAACTGCTGCCGTTTAGTGACGTTTCACTTTCTATTAAGTAAGTACCTGAAAGCTCAGATACTAAGCTACCGAAAGATAACTCATTAAGTAAACGGAAGCTGTAGTCAACACCGCTGTAGTCACCAGTGCCACCGTTTACAGCAGCTTGGATAATAGCAAGTTCATCTTCACCTGTACCACGGTTAAGTTTAGTGGTGTATAGGTCACGGTATTTTTCTGCGTCACCAAAAATTTCTTCTTCTTCCAAACGGATTACGATGTCTTCCAGTTCAACTTTCCAGTAATCCATAGTCATAGAGAACTCAGTAGACGATGCATAAACAAAACCAGCTGAGGTTTGCTTAGACGTTTCTGGCTTAAGATCTTTAGTGCCTTCACGCCATACCTGGTACTGAGAGTTTCCAGATAGACAAAGGCTACCGAATTCAGGATCTGAAGTTGGGAATGGACATTGGAAGTTACCACTGGTTACACCGAAGTCAACACGTGGCTCTGCAATTTCACGCATAGTCGCGGCTTTGAAGCCAGTACCGTAAGATGCACGTAAAGACAGGTCATCTGTTGCTTTCCAGGTGCCGCTGATTTTATAAGTTACATCATCAGCAGACTTGTTGACGGTTTCACCAAGCAGATTATCATCGATTTCACCAATTTCATCATAACGAACAGCCGTAGTTAATTCGAATGTATCAGTTATAGGCATTAACATTTCAGCAAAAATACCGAATTGAGCACGCTCAAGGTCATAATCAAGACCCGCGCTTTGACCAACGACTAAGTTACTTGTTTGTGCTGGAGCAAGGGTGCGCTCATAGTTAGTAGAACGGTAGTCGAAACCTGCCGCGATGTAAGCTTCACCGCCTGCTAATTCAAATACAGGCATTGACGCTTTACCGTCAACAAACCACATTGAAACTTTATCAGTTTGCCATGGACCTTCGTAAATCATGCCATCTAATGTTGATGGATCAAAATTTGCCGCTTGATCAAATACATCAAAAGCACCGCTTTCAGCGCCTGCGTAGAATTCATCTTCCAATAACCAACCCGTAGTAAAAACTTGGTCCTGTTCATTTGCAGAGTAACCGACTGCACCACTGAAATCGATATCGCCTGAGTTGCCTTCAAAACCTGCGACCAAGTTTATTGTGTCTGTATCCCAAGTAGTAGTACGGTTGCTTGCAGGAAGTGCACGCCAGCGCGCTTGAGTAGAACCTGTGTACTCACCATTGGTAAGATCGCCATCCTGATGTGCTGCGCTAACATAAGGTAAAATGTATTTCTTAGCCAGATCTGTGTCTTCAGGCATATTGAACCAACCTGTAGGCTGAGGCGCGATACGGGTGGTCATTTCAAAGTTTGAATAGTTTGCGTTTACAAAGCCCATGATATCGTCTGTAATAGCAAGATTTAAGTTCGCATAGAATGTATCACGATCAGACTCAGGAAGAATTTCGATAGTACTTGTGTAATCAAACCAACATTCTTCGCCAATAGGTGAAGTGTTAATGTCACAAGATCCACTTTGTTTCTGATAAGGGTTAAATGAGCGTCTACTTGTTACCGTTTCTCCGTCTGTACCTAATGTATCAATGCTGTAACGAGCATTTGCTGGAATAGCATTACCTGAGCCGTTGAAAAATATCAAGTCATTATCGAAACGATAATCAGAAAATTTAAGGATGCCTGACTTTGCAAAATCACGGTCTTTCGCTGCAAGTTGGTCTTTACGGGCATGGCTGTAAGAAAGAACTACGTTATAACCGTCATTGTCAAAATCACCAAAACCTGTGGAGATATCGAAAGTCCAGTCTTTACCGCCACTTTCTTGCGGATTAGAGTAACGCGCTGAAACTTGCGTGCCTTCGACACTATCTTTCAAGATAAAGTTAACTACACCGGCTATTGCATCAGAGCCGTAAAGTGCAGATGCACCATCAGTTAATATTTCAACACGTTCAATTAGTGCAAGAGGAATGTTACTTAAATCAATAGTACTACCAGAATCAGATGGTGCCATACGACGACCATTTAATAATACTAAGGTATATTGCTCACCAATATTGTGTAATGAAGCAGTTTGAATACCACCACCACCACCACCAACTGAATCACTAGCAGTGGTAAAACCTTGCATAGCAGGCATTTGAGCCATTAAATCGGCAACATTAACAACACCAGAAGCATCGATTTCTGCACGTGAGATTATAGTTACAGGAAGTGCACCTTCCATATCAGTACGTTTAATACTGGAACCTGTTACTTGAATACGCTCTACTTCTTCTACACCTTGTTCAGCAGCAAAAGTTGGAGCGGAAATGGCTGCGGCAGCGCCGGCACCAACTATCATTGCTAAACGGATGGCTTTAGCTACTTTACTATTGTTATACATGTTTACTCCCTGGATCACATAAGTGATTGGTTGTTTATTTGTTTGTTTTTTATTTTGTAAAGACTCAAGGCTATACTGCCTCGTTAATCTTTTATCAAGTTGTATGACCTGATCTGTCGGCTAAGATAGTAAACGGGAATTACAGGAATCGTCAACACCAATTGCAACTAAATGGTAATATTTTTAACATATAGACACATTCTGACACACATACTGACATACATTTACTTCAATTACCCCTATAAAAACAATACCGCAACAAGTTGATTTAAATCACTTTAATAAAAATATCGCATTAAAATTTAATATCAAAATTGACTTTGAAAAAAATGTAAAAAAAAACACCTTATAAATATTTACAAATTCATAACAAATACAAAACAAATACAAAAGCTATTAATTACAATTACTTAATAAAAAACCAAGAAACAAGCCAATGTTCAAGCTAAATAATGCTGCTTATGTACCAAAGATACTTTATCGTTAATAAACAATAAGATAAGCTAATAAAACATTACCAATGTACATTTATAATTACAAAACCATTGTTTTTTCACATCTTAAAAAAAATTTATTCTTACATATAGCTATTTAGGTATGCTGTTGATACTGTTTTTTCTTTGATTCGAACTACGGTATAATCACGGTTCACACAACTCTATCGCGCTACATATGTCCCCAAACAGACCTGAAATTGCTATTAGTCGTTTATCAACACTGCTTGAACATATATCTGTACAAGCAAAGCAAACTGATCAATTAAATAGTAAACAGAAATCTCATCGACTGATTGAAAATAACAACCTTTTCTCTCTGCATTTATTTACTACTGAAAGTGATAAAATTTTCCTATACGTTGAAGAAGTAAAAAAAAGATTAAATGAGTTTTCTCGTTTATATGCACTAAGTGGAGACAATGCTAATAAAGCTGAGTTCGCCAAATCGTCTCTACTTCAAATAGAACAACAAATTTCCGCCTTAATGAATGCAATTCAAGCTAACCAAGCTATGCACCAAGCTGCGCAAGCAAGCTTTGAAGCCAGAAAAAACATACGAATTAAATCAGCTCAAATGGCTCAATTAAAGCAAAGTGATAAATATAATAAAATGGCTAAATCAGTTTTATTATCAAGCCATCAACTCTATCAACAGTTAAGTGAGCATCATGAATTTGAAAGAAGATTAAGGGATATGATCACCGAACGAGAGCAACAACGCATCCGCTCTAAAAGTGCAAATAATGATAAACTTTCACAGGAAGTACTGGCTCTACATCAACGCTTAGGCAGGTGTCGTAAAGCTATTTCCTCAATTGAGCGAAATATTGAACAAGCAGAAAAAAGTAAACTCAGATAGCAATGAAATCATCACTTTATATATTCGCATTTTGTTTTAACTAAGGTTACTCTTTGTATATGCTATTACTTACCCAATTATTTAAAAAGAGGTTACATGAGAATTTCAGATGATATTCATAACTATTATGAGAAACTAGTTATGCAACATTTTGTCTCGGCAAAGTTTGATGAAAAATATGATGTAGATTTTATTGCTGATTTAACTTGTGTGGTTTTAAATCAACTGCCTACACGTTATATACGACATGAAGTCGATATGGCTTTTTACTTACCGCCTTCAGAACGTTTCGAGATGGAAAATAAAGTAAAAAAAGCTATCGCTAAAGCACTTGAATTTATGGATATAAATAGAGTTAATACGTAGACAGTTTTAGTTGGAGGCTAGCCAATCCACAAAAGCACGGCACACATATACAAGCTGAAACCGAAAAGCTCTCTAACAAATTCTTTCTCTTTAGGGGGCAATCCAGCGCAGGGAAAGATCGTGAGTCACACCTAGAATATTTTCAATCCCCTAGACTTCGACATAAAAAATCGGCTAACTTCTCTTATATTTCATGTGCATGTGCATGTGCAGTGTTCGACTCTAGTTCAAATATTTCAGCGGGTGTGTCTGTTACCGTAGACAAGGCATTATGTTTATTTAATTACCTTTTACATCGAAATAATCATTTCGGCTAGATAAACTTGATGAGCTCAGAAGTGCTGGGCAGTATAACTATAGAGTAATAGGGGGGTAACTTCGTGTTTTGAGTTGTAACAGCTATGCTTTTACATGCCAAAACAGTATCATTTAGTGCTTGCGTAGTGTCAAACATAGTGAAACTTAGCTTTTTAAAGACTTCTTTTTTACAACGAGTGCGTTAAGACTTCCGATGTGAGTTATTACGATAGTAATAAATACCATTACGGATATATAAATGAGGAATATTTGCTGACAGCATTGTAGCACCTATTGTAGCAATTAAGCTTAATTAGGTGTAAGTTATTGATTTACAAAATCAATTTGGTGGTAACCCAATCAGCCACACCTCGGCACATGAGTCGTCTGCTGCGGTTGCTTCCTTCCGGACCTGGCCGAGTTCACAGAGTATCATTGCGAGGGGACCGAAAGGGTCACCATAGAGGCTTTAAAAATATCATATCCTTAAAGCGGCGCAAATTATCGCTAATCATTTAATAAGATGCAAGTGATAAGTTATAAAAACTTATCACTTGCATGTTTTTTACTCTTATTATCAATAATTAGTCTTTATTATTTACTCGTTTAGCTAATTTTTCATTAATTTCTAATAATACCGACTTGATGATCAATAGATTTTCCTTGCCAATACGCAATAGAAGTTTATCACTATCATCTAATGCTTCCAATTGAGGATCCTGGTATTTATACATAACGCTGGTTCGGGTTACATCCATGGTTGATTTAGGCAGATCCATATCAAGTACTCTGGTTATTGCATCTTGCAGTGTGTAAGTAAAATCTTCTTCATAACCCAATTCACTGTATGCCTCATCGATCAGGGGCTTAAAATCAACGTACCAAGTCACTAACGTGGTACTATCAATAGAGCGCAGTAGGTCAACGTATAGATCAAAACGCTTGCTTGTCTTACTATCCCATCGCCATACATTTTGCTCGCTATCAACATTGATTGACTGCTCATCAACAGTGAATTTCTCTTTAGGCTGAATAAAAAGGCTATGTTCATAGGCCAGTTGGCCCTGGGAAAAGTTATCGGTAAAAATGACAAAACGGCGAATAATATCTTCCGAGATTAGCAGTGGTAACAATTCATTTCGCCAAGTTAAATCAGGTAACTTCGCTTGTAACCAATCATCGCTTTCATCTAATGTTGGTAAAGTGATAGTCACTTCATGTTCTATCGGCTCCACATCTTCGACAGCAACTTTAAGCGGTAACTCTATAGGCACTTCATCTTCTTGCTGCTCTTGCATAGGCTGAGAAGCGGGCACCACTGGCTCTTGTTTTAATAATTCACTTGAGTCTAGAGGACGCTTTTCGGTTTTTCCTCCTGAAAACTGCCATAAAGCGACAGCCACTAAGATTAAAGTGACAATAAAAATAATAAGTGGACCTGAGTTTCTTTCACTCTTGCCCTGCTTACTTTGCTGTGTAGGTTCTGAATTTTCCATAGCCATCCGAATTATTTTTGTTAATGCTGAGTAGGTATTATTGCAACGCTTTTTTCCTTGTGATGCAACCATCAAAACGTTTTTTTATTGTTTTTTATGTGGTTTTTTGTGCAATTTATTATTTAATAATATCTATTACTTAAAAATAGTCGACTTCTTTACGGAAGGCTATTTAATATTTATTTTTAAAACATCAACGAACTTGAAATTTCTTACTGTGCATCTGACTGATTTTCAGGTAATGCGTTAATAAAAGCAGGTAAATCATTACAATTTTTGACTACTTTATTGATTAATGGGTAAGCGCTCATATCGACATTAAACCGATGAGCATTATAAACTTGCGCTACTAAACATATATCAGCAACACTCACGGTATCGGCAAAACAATACTGCCCTGCACTGCTAGTTAATTGCTTTTCTATAGCAATAAAGCCAACATTCATCCAATGCTCAACCCATAACTGCTTCGCTTCATTGGTAATATTTAATGACTTAGCTAAGTATTGCTGCACTCGTAAGTTATTGAGAGGGTGGATCTCGCAAGCTATATCTAACGCTAAAGCCTGTACTTTCGCTCTACTTTTTGCCTCTTTTGGATATAAAGCATTTTCGCTGTTAGTTTGCTCTAAGTAATCAATAATAGCCAAAGATTGGTTTAAAGAAAAATCACCATCAACTAAGGTAGGCACTAACTGATTTGGGTTAAGCTCACTGTAGGCACTATCGTGTTGTTCTCCACCATTTTTAACAAGATGCACTGAGATTGACTCAAAGGCAATACCTTTCAAGTGCAGTGCAATTCGGACACGATACGCTGCTGTTGAGCGCCAATAACCATAAAGTTTCATAGTGTTTCCTTAATAGAGTTATACCAATCGTATTATTATTCTTTACAAAAAAAATGCTAATTACCTGACCAAGTTAACTACTATAGTTAGCCCTGTGTTGATAATTAGCATTTTTTATTATTTTTTAAAAGTTGATTTAAAGTCTATGTATAAACTTACCGCAACTTAAACATTACGGCGCTTTATACTCAACCACTTTTTGATCAATGGATCCAAAAATACTTGCGCCTTCATTATCAAACATTTCAATGCGAACAGTATCACCAAAACTCATAAATGGGGTACTTGGCTTACCATCAGCAATTATCTCTAACATACGTATTTCAGCTAAACAGCTTGATCCTGCTGAACGGTCATAGTTTGAAATAGTACCTGAGCCAATAACACAACCTGTTGAAAGTGGTCGTGTTTTTGCAGCGTGAGCAACAATCGTTGGAAAATCAAACGTCATGTCTACACCGCAGTTTGGTTGACCAAACAGCGTTTCATTTAGATGTGTAGTCAATGGTAGGTGCAATTTTTTGCCATCCCACGCATCACCAAGTTCATCCGGCGTTACTGCTACTGGAGAAAATGCACTTGAAGGTTTTGATGCAAAAAAGCCAAAACCTTTTGCCAACTCACCTGGAATAAGATTACGCAGAGAAACATCATTTACCAACATTAATAACTTAATATGACTCGCGGCTTGCTCTACTGATGTTCCCATAGGAACATCATCAGTGATCACAGCAACTTCAGATTCAAAATCAATACCATACTCTTCACTCGCAATCGAGATATCATCACGCGGACCAATAAAGGCATCTGAGCCCCCCTGATACATTAGTGGATCTGTCCAAAATGTTGCAGGCATTTCAGCATTTCTTGCTTTACGCACTAATTCAACATGGTTTACATAAGCACTACCATCAGCCCATTGATAAGCTCTAGGTAAAGGTGATTCACATGCCGCTTGTTCAAAAACTAAGGTATCAGTAATTTCATCATTATTTAGCGATTGATAAACTTCAGCTAGTTTTGGCGAAATCTCATTCCAATTATCCAGAGCAGTTTGTAAAGTTGCAGCAATATGACTAACCACTACCGCTTTGTCCAGAGCGCGGTTAACAACAACTAGTTGACCATCGCGTGTATTATTCTTAAGTGTTGCTAGTTTCATTCTTAAACCTTTCTAATAGTTATCGATACATAAAAGTATGGTACGAATTTTTTCACTAACAACCAAGCAATAGTGGCAGCTTAGTGAAAACAATACGGAAAATTTTCTTTACGGCTTTTATTACACAACCAATCTATCGAAATACACGCACTTATACCCAAGCCACTTGAAGAGGCGTGCTTCAGGACGCTTGAGCGATTCATGATCAAGGCGCCTCTTTTTATTAAGGGTTATTCAGGAGAATATGCTCCTGCATTCTCTAATAAGCTACGTCCATGTAGCGTCCTTAAAAAAGGAGGCTACGAAGAACATGGTTTGCTCAGCAGGGCTGGTTTAGAAACGCTTTATGCTGCGTTATTGATTTCGACAATAGAATAACTATTCTCTTCAATCAATGCCTTGCCTAAAGGCTTTTCTAATTCCAGCTGAAACCTGCATCTTAAGGTAGCTAGGGGATATACCCAAGCTATATCAATTCAACTAAACAAAATTAAATTTTAACTGTCTTTTTATTAATATCGTATTCACGTAACTTGTTTGCAATCGCAGTATGACTAAGGCCAAGTTTTTTTGCGAGTTGTCTAGTGCTTGGGTAAGCAGGATACAATTTACGTAATAAATCTGCTTCAAAGCTTTTTACTGCAGCATCTAAGGTACCTTCAAACTCTTGCTCTAAATAACCGTGTTCACGGGTATAAGCAGGTAACTGTAAGTGAGTAGTTTCTATTTCATCCCCCTCCAGCAACGAAGCAGCACGTGTTAGTACATTTTCTAACTGACGAATATTACCCGGCCATGGATAGTGCTCAATAAAATCACGGCAGTCATCGCTTACCTTAAGATGGGTACGGCCAATTTGCTGTGCGGCTTTGATAATAAAAAACTCAGCAAGTGGTAAAATATCGCTACGTCGCTCTCTAAGCGCTGGTAATGTGAGGCCAAATACGTTTAATCTATAATAGAGATCTTCTCTAAAATCACCTATTGAAACAAGATTAAGTAGATCTTTATTGGTAGAGCTAATGATACGTACATTCACCGTAACTTCTTTCTCAGAATCCACACGTCTAAAGCTGCCGTGTTGAATTACTCGCAATAATTTACTTTGTAGCTTGGCTGACATTTCGCCAATTTCATCAAGGAATACAGTACCGCCATCGGCAAGTTCAAAAATTCCACGTTTACTTGATTCTTGCTCTTTTTCACCGACACCAAATAATTCAGACTCTGCAACATCATCAGGTAATGCGGCACAGTTTAACGTCATAAAAGGATGTTCTGCGCGTTCACTAGCACCATGACACGCTCTTGCTAATAGCTCTTTACCGGTACCCGTTTCACCCATAATTAAAATTGAAGAGTCGAGTGACGACATACGTTTAGCTTCGCGAATGACTTTTCGCATTGCGCTTGAACTTGCTTGAATACCTGAAAATGTATTCTCACTAGGTTGTTTAAAAACATTCATTTGTTGGCCAAGTCTTGCTTCAGACTTTAAAATAAGCACAGCGCCAGCAAGTACTTGCTTGTCTTCTTCATCAGCAACATGAATTGGCATAATATCAGCGACAAAGTCATCGCCTTGGAATTTCAAACGTCGAGTTTGAGCAAGTACATCATTGGCATCTAACCAACGATTAAAATTGAAACCTTTCAGCCACAAGCTAATGTGTTGACCGACTAGAGACGTTTCGCTCTCACCAATAATACTAGAGGCGATGGTGTTAACAATGCGGATATTGCCCTTTCTATCAATTGAGATAAAGGGATCTGGAAAGGTTTTTATTAAGGTAGCAAGTTCATTTCTTTCACGCTCAGATGGCATGTAAGGTGCAGTTTTTACATCACCTACTCCTTCAAGCAAGCGTAATTGTGGCATAAATGTTTGCAAATCAGAGAAATCTAAACTGGGAATATTAATAAAAATACGCCCAGGCTGCATTAACTCAATGCCACGTACATTAATGCCGTGTTCGACAAATATACCTAATACTTTTTCTCCCATGCCAACACGGTCATGACAAGTAATTTCCAAACGCATTCAATAGCCCTTAATCAAGAATTTAACTCAAGAATTCAACTCAAGAATTTTAATCTAGAGTTTAAAGAAAGGGCTATTGTAAACTAATTTTTACGATAATAAAGCACAACATTAACCAAGTTACCTTTTGTATAATATGTTGCGTCTTTATTTGGCTAATTATTCGATTGGAATAGTTTAATCGCTCAACTGATCTGTTTTCGCCGCACAAATAAAATCATTCTTGTGCAAACCACCAATAGAGTGTGTCCACCAAGTTACGGTAACTTTACCCCATTCAAGTAATATTGATGGGTGGTGGAATTCACTTTCCGCTAGTTCAGAAACTTTATTCGCAAACGCCCATGCTAACTTATAATTTTTAAACTTATATTCGCGTTCAAGCATCATGACATTATCACGTACCTGAGGCACCCAATCAGGAATTAACCCTATAAGTTCTTTAAGCTCTTCGTCACTTACTTTTGGCGCATCGACATGACAAGCTTCACAGACTTGGCTCGCTAATTTATTATTTGGTTGTGCAGTCATTATTTATCCTTATCAATTTTTTATATTTATTAGCAATAATTATTGTTGAATCATCGCTGAACTTATACTAAATCAATACTGAGACAGTATTGTTTATTTTTTATTCAAACATTAACTAGCTTGTTTCACCGGAAATTTAGCCTCATGTAAACCAAGCGCTTTTGCTTCAGCAACCAGTTCCAAGATGTCCTCAACTTCAAATTTTCGTATTTCGTCTAAATCAGATACTTTGCTTAACATAAAGTAAATTGGTTGCATAATATCGATGCGATAAGGGGTTCTTAATACATCTAATATATCAAAAGGCTTACGATCAACGTCAGTATTATTCATGGCGTAATCGGTTTCACCAGGAGAAGAAAGCACTCCACCACCATATATGCGTAGGCCTTTTGGGGTATCAAGTAAACCAAATTCAATAGTAAACCAATACAAGCGCGCTAAAAATACGCGCTGCTCTTTAGTCGCATTTAAGCCCATTTTTCCATAGGCTTCGGTGTAATTTGCAAATGATGAGTTGGTCAGTAATGGGCAATGACCAAATATTTCATGAAAAACATCTGGTTCTTGTAAGTAGTCCATTTCTTCCCTACTACGAATAAAAGTAGCGACAGGGAATTTTTTTTCAGAGAGTAACCTAAAGAATTCGCCAAAACCTATTAATGCAGGAACTGGATAACATTCCCAACCAGTAGATACTTTTAATACCTTACTTACTTCATCGAGTTGAGGTACTCGGTCAGTTGGTAAGTTTAATTTTGCTAAACCTTCATGATATTCATCACATGCTTTATCTTTAATGCATGCTATTTGACGAGTGAATAGCTCTTGCCAAATTAAGTTTTCTTCTGCTGACCACTGTATAAAGCCTTGTTCATCAGGTACCTTCGAAGCATACTTTGTTCCTTTTGCCATGATATTTACCTTTCATCTTAAGCGACGTTGTTATCGTTTTATAATAATTTTTATCGTTAACACCTTAGCGTTAAGGTATTAACAAATTAAATTTTTTATTTTGTTACTGCATTCATCTTAAGACATCTGGGGAGATAAAATAAAGCAACATGAAACGGTCAAAAAACAAACAAAGGCATTTGTTGTACATGAAAGGTTACATGATTAATTACAGCACAATATTATTGTGCTGTTATTTCGTTGAAGGGCTGACTAAGGCTTTAATTTGCTGAGCAATTTTTTTACGGACTTGTGTAAGCTTTGGTTTTTCTTTAAAAGGTATAGGTCGGCATAGCTCCATTGTTTTAGCGCCTAACCTCGCGGTAAGCATTCCAGCACCCAACCCTTGCGCAAATCGGGCAGATAATTTACCTAACAATTCGGCACCTAACATGTCACTGCCAAAATCAGTAACTAACTCACTAGCGCCAGCATAAGCCATATTAACGAAGACTTGTTTTATTAACTTAATACGACTCCAATAGCCTAGTTTTAAGCCGTAAAGTCCTGCTATTTTATTTATCATACGTAAATTACGCGATAACATAATTAACATATCTATTAAAGCAACTGGGCTTAGCGCAATTAAAACAACCGCTTCGGTAGAAAATTTTGCAACTTCGTTTAATGCTTTTTCATCAACCTTACTTAATACCACACGAGAGTAGAGTTGAACTAATTCAGTAGAGCTATAATCGGCTGCTAACGCATCATGCCAAACTTGCTGCTCTTTGGGGCAGTCAAAAACTAAATCGCAGGGTAAGTTATCGCTAATATTTTCACAGAAGTCTCTCCCTCGTTTATTGGAGTTCTCCGTTAATTGCTCTGAATCTATTAATAATAGCTCAGTTGCTTGCTGCTTCATTTTTTGACGATTTTTAAATTGTCTCAGCCCAATGAACTCACGCCATAGATAATTTCCGCTGACTAAGGTCAACGAAGCTAATAACAACGCATAAAGGCTAGTGATTATCGGTGATTGTTCGAAACCTGCGATAAAAAAATAAACGGCTTCAATCGTGAGTAAAGTTATAAATAAAGTACCTATTGCACGCCACAACCATGAACGCTTTCCGCCCTGTACAACATCAATATCTTGATGAAGTTGCTCATCATTAAGCTCTGTTTTCCTTAGCTCATCGAGTCCATTTTCATCAAGCGACATAGGGAGATAGGTATCATTATCAAAAACGACTTGTTCGGTAAAAGTAGCACCGACCTCCCCACCTTTGAACTGGCCTTCACCTTGCTCTGTGACAGAGTCACTTTCGCTAAAAAGAATTTGCTGCTGTTGTAAGTTTTCATTATCTTTAGTGGTCATATCATTTTATCTGCTAGTAAAAACTGTAACACTTGGTCCATTCGCACATGTGGTAAACATTGCTGTTTATTAAGTCCACTTAATGGTGCGAATTCTATAAAATTAAAGCTATTCGATTGCCAATAATCATCCTTGGGTAACTGACTAGGAACCGCGCCTGGAAAGACAGTGATTTTTTGACCAAATAGTCCTGCCGATTCTTCCAAGTTAGCGTGACCTATACTTTGACCTTGAATAACAGGAACATCGACTCCTTTATGCTTACTTATGCCTGAATGGGTTGCCTTAACAGAAGCAATAGCTAACGTTTTAACTTGCACTGATTCATAGTTTAAATGCTGCTTATTCTGGTGAATCAATTGATTAAGTAATGACACCATAGGTCCATGTTGCTCAGGAGTTACGTGGTCAGCCTTGGTTGCGCCAAAAAGTAATTTATCTATTTTTGGCGAAAATAAGCGGGAAAATAAACCAGATTTGCCATAATTATAACTTTCTAAAATCATCGACATAGCTAACTCTAAATCGGCAAAACTTTCTTTGCCTTTGTTCAATGACTTTAAACAATCAGCAAGTACTATTTGTCGGTCGAAACGCAGAAAGTGTTCACGATAGAATTTACGTACTACCTGTTCTTTGTATTCCAAGTATCGTGATCGCAGCATACCAATAAAGCTATCATCGGGTGCATTTTGATAGTCATTACCATCAATACTCTCTAAACCTGGGAAAGGGAAAAACTCTAAGATTGGAGCTCCGGCTAGGTCGCCAGGCAATATAAATCGACCAGGCTGGATGACTGACAAACCGAGTTCATGGCGAAAAGTACGCAATAACCCAGTATATTCTTGCGCTAATTCAGCTAAAAGCTCTTCACTAGCACATGCAAAGAGATCAATTTCCTTGAGCTTAGCCAAAAAGCTTTTACTAAGCTCAGCTCTCGGCGAGCTTGTCATTAATGAATAGGTTTGCTGTGACCATTCTTGATACGTTTGCTTGAGCATAGGTAAATCAAGTAACCATTCACCTGGGTAATCTGTAATATCTAATGTCAATGTTGCCATGTCAGTGGCATATTTTAGTATGGAGTTTTTAGGCTGATAGCGAATAGCTATACGCAATTCGCTAATACCATGAGTCGGCTTGGGCCAAGTTGCAGGCTCTGACGTTAAAGCGGAAATTGCTGAGTCATAATCAAACCTTGGCACATGGTAGTGTTTTTGTGGTACACGCTTAGCCGCAATAAAGTTACCGTTATGCACAGGGTCAAAAAAACTCAGTTTAGTGCCATTACCTTCATTAATTAATTGATTCACCAGTGAAGTAATAAAGGCTGTTTTACCACTACGGCTTAACCCAGTAACTGCCAAAGTTACATGCTGATCGATAGTGCGATTGAGCAACTCATTTGCTTTATGCTTTAGCTTATTAAAGCCATGCTTTTTGAGTATCGATTTACTTAGTAGTGCCATAAAGTGAATGCCATAACAAATTGATAACTTATAAATTTAGATCTACTTTGAACGTAATTTCATAATAAGATCTTTTAATTTAAATTACACCTGATCGATTGATTTTTATTAGAAATTTAGCATTTCGCTATAGAAATGAACATGCTATCAAGGGGAATAAGTAGAAAAGCTGTCAATAGACAGCTTTCTTAACACCTACAACTTATTAATTTCCCTAGAAACGGTAAACTCAGCCGATGTAACATATTGCTCCATCGCTTGTACCTTCCCTTCTAGCGAGCGAAACTTACGCCGAATATCATAGAGTGCTTGTTTAGGTGGTTCACCTGCTTGCCAAATTCGAGCTTTCACTTTAATTGACTCATTATTTACATCAGCCTTTTGCTTTCCTTGCTGATGACGCTTAGCATAATGACTTTCACTTGAACCATGCTTTCCTTTAGTCGTTTTCTCTGGCGTTTTATCCAGAATAAACCAACCAGCTATATAGGCTAAGATAAGAAAGGGCATGCCAAACAACACGCCTGATACCACTAATATTCTAACTAACCAAGTTTCCCAACCAAAGTAATCTGCTATGCCAGCACAAACACCAGCTATCTTCCCTTGCTCGGCGTTACGATATAACTCACCTTTTTTTCGATTCATAATTTGGTTCTCCAGTTTGGGGTCTCCACATCTAAAATCGCTTCGAGGGTTTGAATCCTATCAGCCATGGTATCTGCAACTTCTGATAACTCTGACAATTGAATATACTCTTCTTGACTTAACCCTTGGCTAACTTGCTTTTTACTGCGGTAATGCAAAACCAGCCATATTGGAGCAACAATAATCAAAAAAATAATGACAGGTGCAACGATGATCTCTTCCACAATACTTCTCCTTCATTCTATTCTACCGATAGTTTTATTTATGCTTTATTAATGCTGTAGTTGTTATTTTTGGTTATTTTTCATCTTAGCTTTTAACTGCGCTAATTCATCATCAACCTTTTCATCTGATTCAAGATCAGCTATCTCATCTGCCAGAGATTTACTCCCTAAATCGTATGACTCGATTTCTGCCTCGATATCATCAACTTTTCGTTCATAATGGTCAAAACGACTTAAGGCATCATTCACTCGTGTACTATGAATGTTCTCTTTTACCTTTAAACGCGAACTTGCAGATTTTTCACGTATAACAATTGCTTTTTGGCGTACCTTGGCATCGCTGAGCTTATCTTGTAATTGCGATATTTCACCTTGCAACTTGCTAAGATGCTCATCTGTATGTGTTAACTCATCTAATAACGCTTGTGCACTTTCACTGCTCTTTTTCTTTTCCATCAAAGCAGCACGCGCTAAGTCTTCACGATCTTTACTTAAAGCCAACTCAGCTTTTGCTTGCCATTGCTCAGCATCTTGCTCAAGACGACTCACCTGGCGGGCTAATTCTTTTTTATCTGCCAATGTTTTTGCTGAGCTAGAGCGTACTTCAACTAAGGTATCTTCCATTTCTTGGATGATCAAGCGTACCATTTTTGCTGGATCTTCGGCTTTGTCTAATAAATTATTAATATTAGAATTAATAATATCGGTGAATCTTGAAAAAATACCCATAACAACTTCCTCAACTAATGGCTAAAGTATGCCAAACTGTGTTTACTTTACTTAAACTAAGCATTAACTTAGCGCTGAATTACTATTTTAATATATTCATATTTCACGCCAACTTTCAAAATAGCGATAATAGATTGTTTTTAAAGAATTTATTATTTATTAAAAAAAGACTTTCAACCTATCAAGTAATAAAATACACTATTTGTTAGTGAAATAAACCAACATTTGAATTTACTATGGCGCGTTTTAACCAACAAGATAACCTTCTTGGCCAATCAAATAGCTTTTTAGAAGTACTCGAGCAAATATCCCAAATTGCGACTTTAAGTAAACCTGTGCTCATCATTGGTGAGCGCGGTACAGGTAAAGAGCTTGTTGCCGCCCGTTTACATTTCCTGTCGAAACGTTGGGAACAAAACTATTTAAAGCTTAATTGTGCTGCATTAAATGAAAACTTACTTGAGACAGAATTGTTTGGTTACGATAGTGGTGCTTTTACCGGTGCCAGTAAGCGTCATGAAGGACGATTTGAACGTGCTGATAAAGGTACACTCTTTTTAGACGAGATTGCAAATACCTCAGGCCTTATTCAAGAAAAGTTATTACGTGTAGTTGAATACGGAGAATTCGAACGTGTTGGTGGCTCAAGAACAATTACTAGCGATGTTCGTTTAGTCGCTGCAACCAATGAAGACTTACCGACGTTAGCCGCATCGGGGCATTTTAGAGCCGATTTATTAGATCGTTTAGCTTTTGATGTGATCACCCTGCCCCCACTTAGAGAGCGTTTAGATGATATAATAATGCTCGCAGAACACTTTGCCATTAACATGGCCCGTGAGCTTGAGTTTGAATTATTTAGTGGTTTTACTGAAAAAGCTAAACGCAGTCTGCTTGAATATCACTGGCCTGGTAATATTCGTGAACTAAAAAATGTCGTTGAACGAAGTGTATATCGCTGTAACAACCCGCACTTACCGGTTCATGAACTGATCATAGACCCATTCGAGTCTCCCTTTAGACCAAACCAACGAATTAAAACTCATGATAGAATAAGTGAAGTTACTCAAGATAAGGCATTAGTTACTGATAACGCAGTTGATGATATCGCTACCGCTATACCTTCAGCATTAGACAGTATAAAAGTAGCACCAAAAGTGGTGACTCAACAATTTCCTCAGTCATTAAAAACATTGTCACAAGAGTATGAAATAGAATTGATACAGTCGGCATTAGCCCATTGCCAATTTAATCAAAAGAAAACCGCAGAAGCACTCGAATTAACGTATCATCAATTAAGGGGTTATCTAAAAAAATATAACTTGCTTGATGGCAGTATTAACAATGAACTTTAAATCGATATCCTTACTAATAATAGCGGCTTTTGTCAGCCTTTTAATAGGTTGTAACGAAGGTAATAAATTGTCGTTAAGTGAGCGTAGTATTATCTATTGCTCTGAGGGCTCTCCTGAAACATTCAATCCTCAGCTCAGCACTTCAGGCACAACTACTGATGCCACCGCTAAGCAGCTTTATAACAGCCTGCTCGTTTATAAAGGTAAAAAGGACACTTTAGGCCCTTCCTTAGCAAGGTCTTGGCATGTAACCCGTGATGGCAAAAAAATCACCTTCTATTTACGTCAAGATGTTAGCTTTCATCAAACAAGCTACTTTACGCCAACTAGGTTATTTAATGCCGATGATGTTTTATTCAGCTTTAATCGAATTTTAGATAAAGAACACGCTTTTCATCATGTCTCAGGTGGTCAATATCCCTTTTTTCAAAGTGTTAAATTTGCAGACCTTGTTGAGGAAGTAGAAAAAATTAATGATTTTACCGTTCGTTTTATTTTAAAACGTAACGATAGCTCCTTCTTAGCTAATTTAGCTACCGATTTTGCCGTGATTTTATCCGAAGAGTATGGACAAATACTTCAAGATAAAAATAGCCAACATAAAATTGATATACTTCCCATTGGTACTGGTCCTTTTAAGCTAAAAGATTACCGTGTAGGTTCATTAATCCGCTTCTACCGCCATGATACATATTGGCAAGGAAAAGCAAAAATAGAACAACTTGTTTATGATATATCCCCCAGAGAAAACAGCCGTTTAACTAAACTCTTAGCAAAAGAATGTGATGTTAGTAGCTATCCTATAGCCCATACAAAAATTGCTGAAAGAAGCGATTTGAAATTAGAATCCATTACCTCATTAAATGTCGGATACTTTGGTTTTAATACTAAAAAAGAACCCTTCAATAATAAAATGGTACGCCAAGCCATCAGCTTAGCCATTAACAAACAGGCACTAATTGAAACGGTTTACCAAGGGCAAGCAGCATGGGCAAAATCTATAGTACCCGAAACATCATGGGCATATGATAAAGAAACGCCTGAGCTAGGCTATGACCCTATTCGCGCTAAGTCTTTATTAGAAGTAGCAGGATATGCCCAAGGCTTTACGATGGATATATGGGCAATGCCTGTTCAAAGACCTTACAATCCAAATGCCGTAACTATGGCAAAGCTTATTCAAGCGGACCTAAAAAAAATAGGCGTAACAGTGAAGATTGTTAGTTACGAGTGGAGCACTTTTTTGCGACGTTTATCACAGGGTGAACACCAAAGCTTTTTATTAGGCTGGACTGCAGATCACCCAGACCCTGATAACTTCTTTACGCCAATACTCAGTTGCTCAGCGAGCAAAATAGGTAATAATCGTACCTTTTGGTGTAATAAAGAATATGATCAATTGCTAAAAAAAGCCCTTACAACCACGAATATGAGTAAAAGAAAAAGCTATTATGCTAAGGCCATGGTAATAATTAATGAAGAAATGCCTTTATTAGCTATTGCCCATTCAAAACGCTTCCAAGCCCGTGGTATTGATGTAGAAGGTGATATACTTGCAAACTTTGGCGGCATCAGTTTTTATAATGTGGCTAAAAAAGCCATAAATAACGAAGATAAAAACTTAGTTCAGCCTGAGATAGTTGATAAGGCGAGTCAATAATATGCTTACTTTTACCTTACGCCGTATAAGTTTATTCCTTTTTACCATGCTGGTATTAACGCTATTATCATTTAGCTTAAGCTTTTTATTCCCTGGTGATACCGTCATTAATCACTCAGGTCAGATTAATGCGACAGCATCAGAATTAGCTCACCTAAATCAAGTTTACCAGATGGATAAAAGTATATTAAGCCAATATGGTGCTTACTTAACTCATATTCTTGATGGTGATTTTGGTCAATCAATGGCGAGCCAATCACCTATTCGTAGTGAAATAATAAAATTATTACCTGCAACCATAGAGCTGAGCTTAGTTGCTTTACTTATCGCGATGTTAGTTGGTATTCCATTGGGGTTTATTGCAGCAATCAATCACAATAAAGTCAGTGACAATGCCATTTTATCACTCGCTATGCTTGGTTATTCCATTCCTGTTTTTTGGCTAGGTCTATTAGCAATACTGGTATTTTCAATAGGACTTGGCTGGTTGCCATCAGCAGGTCAAATCAGCCTACTGTTTGAAATAGAGTTTGTCACGGGTATTCAATTTTTTGATATTTTACTTAGCGATAGCCCCTATAAATGGCAAGCATTCAGAGATGCTAGTGCCCATATGATTTTACCTGCATGTGTGATCGCCTTAGCCCCAGCAACTATTTTTATTCGCTTATCACGCGCATCAATGATTGAAGTATTAGCCGCCAGTTATATCAGGGCAGCCCGCGCTAAAGGTTTAAGCTTTCAGCAAATAATATTTCGGCACGCTATCCGAAATGCACTGATAAAAATAATACGTCACGTGGGTTTACAATTTGCTAATTTAGTCACTATCGCTATGGTAACAGAGGTTATATTTAGCTGGCCTGGTATTGGTCGTTGGCTTATAGAAAGTATTTATCAGCGTGATTACACTGCCATTCAAAGTGGTTTGTTAGTACTTTCTTGCTTTATCTTTATTATTCATATTTTGACCGACTTTATTTATGCCGCTCTCAATCCATTAGCGCGAGGTAATAGTCATGGCTCGTGAAAAAATATACCTTGAAGAGGTATTTCCCTCTCCTTTTATGCAACTGTGGGGGATTTTTCGTAAAACTCCTGTCGCTATGATTGGTTTTTGTTGTTTCATATTTCTGGTCTTATTAGCTATTTTCGCTCCAATATTGGCCCCCTACACCCCGGTAGATGGTAATTTGGATATGATTTTATTACCTCCGGCGTGGCATACAGACGGCAATGTTAGCTATCTACTAGGCACTGATGAGCTTGGCCGTGATATGTTATCTAGGCTAATGTATGGTACGTCACTTACCTTTGGCTTGAGTTTTATTGTCGTCATTTTCTCCCTAGTAATTGGCGTGGTTATTGGCTCCCTATCAGCGCTAACCAGGGGGATTAAGTCGAGCTTTTTAAATCACTTTCTTGATGTAGTATTATCTATCCCATCACTATTACTCGCGATTATTATTGTCGCTATCCTAGGGCCTGGTATCAGTAACACTGTCTGGGCAATAGCTATTGTATTTATCCCGCAATTTATTCACATTACTCGGTATGCAGTAAAAGAAGAGTTCAGAAAAGATTATGTGCTCGCATCACGCCTTGATGGCGCCAGTAATTTCCGTATTTTGTACTACTCAGTATTTCCTAATATTGTTGAGCGTTTAATGAGCCAGGCGACTCTAGCACAATCAGCTGCAATTTTAGATATAGCGACATTAGGTTTTTTAGGTTTAGGGGCACAAATTCCTTTACCTGAGTGGGGCGCGATTTTAGCTAATGGTCTAGAGCGTTTTTATATAGCACCTTGGACAGTTTACTTACCTGGCTTAGCCATTTTATTCGCCGTTGTTGCGACTAATTTAGTTGGTGAAGGTATTCGCCATGCACTCAAATTACGTAAGGAAAACTAGTGGTATTATTAACCCTTTCGGTAGAAGCAAACAATGTTGATTTATCATTCTTAAAATTAGCCACTCAACCTAAAAAGAGCGCGTAAGTAGAGCTTATGAATTTACTCGACATTCGAAATTTATCCATTGAGCTTGATACACCAAGCGGTCGTGTATTAGCGGTTGATAGGGTCAGTTTATCGATTAAAGAAGGTGAAGTACGCGGATTAGTGGGTGAATCCGGCTCAGGAAAGTCACTATTAGCACAAGCTATTATAGGTGTTCTAGAAGATAAATGGCATGTCCATGCTGACCGGTTTCATTGGCGAGGAATTGATTTATTACGTTTGAGTATTGATGAGCGTAAAGCCCTATTATGTCGTGATATTGCCATGATATTCCAAGAGCCGATGAGTTGCCTTGATCCCACGACTTTGATAGGCGAACAACTAAGTGAAGCCATTGATACTTCACAACTATCAGGTCATTTTTGGCAACGCAATAAACAACGCAGAGAAGCCGTAATAAAGTTACTTCACAAAGTAGGGATTAAAAAGCATGACCAATGTATTAATAGCTATCCCCATCAACTTACTGAAGCCATTTGTCAACGCGTTATGATAGCAATAGCGCTCGCAGGCCGACCTATTTTATTAATCGCCGATGAACCCACAGCGGCAATGGAAAGTACAACCCAAGGGCAAATATTTAGGCTACTTGCTAACCTAAACCAATTAAAAAACATGTCGATCCTATTGATCAGCCATGACTTAGAGAATCTGACTCACTGGACCAACACGATTACCGTTATGTATAGCGGTCAGTTTGTTGAGGCTGGTAGCACTGAGCAAATATTTAACAAACCTATGCACCCTTATACACGTGCTTTGGTTGATAGCAGTACTAAGGCTAATTTACAGCTGCCTAGCAAATCAAGACTGATGACCTTACCTGGTAGTATCCCTGTTCTTCAACATTTGCCTATAGGCTGTAGACTCGGACCTCGATGCCCAAGAGCGCAAAAAACTTGTGTAGCTGCACCAAAGGTTAGTAATTTTCATGGTCATAAAGTAAGTTGTCATTTCCCTTTACTTAGGGAAACGAGAAAAAAAGAATCGGTAAAACACAAAGCAGTAAAGGGGAAAAAATAAGATGAGTGTTTTATTAGATGTTACCGACATAGCAAAATCGTTCAAACTTAAAGGGCACTGGTATCATAAACGCAAGTTTAACGCCTTAGCACCATTATCATTTTCCATCGAAGCAAAAAAAACCCTAGCGATTGTAGGTGAAACTGGCTCAGGTAAGTCAACCCTAGCAAAGATATTAGTCGGCGCAGAAACCCCTACCACGGGTAAAATATATTTAAATGGGCAGTTATTACAAAGCCAACATTTTAAACAAAGATGTCAGCATATTAGGATGATATTCCAAGATTCTGGCACCACTTTAAACCCTAGTTTAACTATTCAAGAGTTGCTCGACGAGCCATTAATACTTAATACGGCACTTAATGAAAAACAGCGTAAACAGCTTATTCGTACGACCTTGCAGAAAGTAGGTCTACTTGGCGATCACATGAATTTTTATCCTCATATGTTCTCTGGTGGACAAAAACAAAGAATATCGCTTGCTCGAGCAATTATATTGCAGCCTCAAGTTATCATCTTAGATGAAGCCTTAGCTGCGTTAGATCCCTCATTGCGCTCGCAAATGATTAACTTATTACTCGATTTACAGCAACAGATGGGGTTAGCGTATATTTTGATTTCTCACAACTTAGGTATTGTTCGACATTTCAGTGATAATGTGATGATAATGTCGCAAGGTGAGGTGGTGGAGTCAGGAAAAACCATTGAGGTAATGCGTAACCCTCAACATAAAGTGACTCAGAAATTAATGATGAGCCAAAACTTCCAGCTAAAATAAAGCACAAACAAACTTAGTAAACAGAATAAAACCCATAAAAAAAGCCAATAGCAAGTTACTGCTATTGGCTTTTTTAGTCGCCAAATGCGACTAACGATCTTGGTTGTTAGTAAGCAGCTACTGGCTCAGCAACTTGTTTACGGGTAATTTTCGCACCAACCTTTAATGAGTTCACAAAGCTTTGATAAGCTGATTGAGCTAACTGAGAAGTTTGCTGCTGGGCTAAATTAGGATTAGCAGCAACTTCGTTCACACTTACCGCCGTCACTTCAATAAGGGCAAGGTCACCATTACTCAAGGCGACTGTTGATGCAGATATTGCGTCACTAACAGGATGTGGTAAAACAAATACGGCACGACTGATACTTTGGTCAATGTCAGGGCTATAACGGGCAACTTTCTCTTTGCTAACAAAACTAGCGCTAAGTGCTGTTAGTTGCGTAGAAATATCGGTACCTGCATTAAAGTCAGCAAGTAATGAATCAACAGTCTGTTGAGCCTTTTCAGTCGCTTTTTGATTAACTAAGATGTCTTTAATCTGTACTTCAACTTCAGATAAAGGTTTAACGTTAGCTTTTTGAAAAGTATTAAGACGTAAAACAAGCGCAACATCATCACTAACTTCAATCAGGTCAGAGTTCATGTTGTCTTGTAAAACTATTTCTGAAAAAGCAGCTTCAATAGTTTTAGCTTGATCAAAAGGAGCACTGTTACCACCACGTAATAACCAAGGAGAGGTTTGTATAGTAACATTTACCTCTGCTGCGGCATCTTCTAGGCTATCAGGAAATTCAAAGCTAATACGAGCCATTTCTTGCTGTAGTTCGAAGAATTTCTCTTGTGCTTGGTCGTTACTTAATTTGCTACGTAATTCAGCTTGTACATCAGCTAACGCTTGCACAACTTCTTCTTTATAATCAGTTAATTTCAGTACATGATAACCAAAGCTAGTTTTAACTAACTGACTAATATCACCGACATTTACCAACGCTAATGCTGCTTCGTCAAAACTGACTTCCATTACACCTGGCTCTAACCACTCTAAATCGCCGCCATTCTCACCACTAAAAGTATCATTAGATACTTCTTTGGCAAGTACAGCAAAATCTTCACCTTGTTCAAGGCGAGTTAGTACTGTTTGTGCTTGTATTTTCGCTGCTTCATCATCAGCATTTCCGTCGTTAAATTCAATAAGGATATGAGAGATACGACGCTGCGCTGCTTCTGTAAAACTAGTTGAGTTTTCTTGATAATACTTAGCTACATCTTCATCGCTAACATTAATATCTTTCGCAAGGTCAGCAACATCTAAGCTGATATAGTCAACTTTAACTTGTTCTTTATTCTGAAAACGCGCTTGATTAGCTAAGTAGTAGCTATTTACTTCCTCATCAGTTAACTCAATAGTCGCTTTAAATTGCTCTGCAGAAATTGTAGCAAACCGAATATCACGCGTTTGGTTTTGTAACGCTAGTTGCAATTTCTCTTGATAAGGTAAGTTAAACTCAGTAGCAATTAATGCTTGGCTTAATTGACGGCGAGTCATTTCAACGCGTAAATAATCACGAAAGTCTGATGATTGGAAGAAACCCGCTTGATTGATCATGGCTAAATAGCGATTATTATCAAAAGCACCATCAACTTGAAATTCAGGCATCTTACGGATAGTTTCTTTTAAACGAAGATCAGAAACACGAATAGCAAGCGCTTCACTGTTTTGATCAATCAGTTTTTCATTAATGAGGTTATCTAAAACACCTTGGCGAAAGTTAGCCATATAATTAACATCGTTTGATAATGTATCAAACATTTCACCAAATTGTTGCGCCATACGGCCACGCTGTGCTTGATAAGCTTTATTAAATGCTTGTTGGCTAATTGCTTCACCATTAACAGTTGCTACTGAAGTATCAACTGAATTGGTATAACTTCCAACACCGGCAACAGCGAAGGTTAGGATAATCAAACCAAGAATAATTTTGGCAGTTAATCCCTGCGATTTTTCACGAATATCTTCTAACATTTATTTCTCTTTTTTTATGCCTAAAAATTCTAGACTTAAGTGTCTTTAAAGTAAAGTTGCTCGCGATTTTAGCAGATGATAAGCATTGCTTGAAGCACAACATGAGCTAAATGCAAATTTATTATGATATTTTTATTTTTACTTGGGGGCTAAAGTAAAAAACCACCTAAAAAGGTGGTTTCTAATACGCGGTATAACTTAGCCCCAATTGGTGACTAGTTACATGCGTCTTTAATATATATATAGTAAATTACGTTTCACTGAGTGACTGAAGCCTTTGTAAAATATAAATTAAAAAGAAAACCTATTACCAAAATAAAACATAGCGTTTCAAAAGCTGCAACTATTTACCATATATGTCCCAAATGAATTGTAAGTGAAACATTATTAACAAGCAATACAAACAATACGACAACTTATATAATGAAAAAATAAACTATAACTAAAAAAGAAAGAGTTGAAAGGCACTTTCTCCCCCATACTGTATTCTCGGTTATAACTAAAACTCTGGAAAATAATTTAACTTAAGCCTTTAAATGTAGGCATTATTTCAAATTGGCATGCTTGATCTGAAATTATTTTAAAATGCCATGTACAACACCAAGCCTACCTCTTAAATTAATAGGTGGGCAAGAGAGTAAATGTTCTTAACTTTTATTTTATTGCTAACTAAACAGAGTAGTGCTTACTTTGCCAAAGTACCTATCTGTTGTTTTCTCTACTTTTGGACTGAAGTAGTTAAGACTTACATCCCCTTAGTTGGATCTCCCTATTAATTTACCAACTAAGGGGCTCTTGTAATATTAAGCAAAAGAGCTATGCGATGACTTATTTAGAAAAGAGGCTTTTGACCAACAAACGCACCGTTAACCTGGTATGTACCTTTGGCACAACCTCATTCTATACGATATTATTTTCGTTACTATTGGTACTTGTATGAATCAAATTCTCCCACTTAATATACCTAAAGAGTATCATGAAGTGTTTATTCAATTAGCACTTGAAGCAAACAGACAAACATTAAGTGGTGAATTTCCCACTGCATTTATACACCCCAAGTTATTGAATTCTCTATTATCCAAGCACCATAGAGTGAACACGGAAAATATATTATCAGAAGAAGAAATCGCATTTGCTCTGTCACTATATCCTTAACACTACCTTTCTATAAATAACAATGCTATTTAATAGAAGTAGCGTTATGTCACAGATAAAAAATGATTCACGAAAGATCATTTTTTGCTCTTTGAAAAGAAGGTAAATCAAAGGCGATGACTGCCCCTAATCTATGTAGCCACATAGAGTCGAGCAAAGTGCCTATTATAAGTATGGCTCACTAAGATAACCATAATATTACAATGAATAATGGGTGTCCAAGTTAATTCGTTAGGCGCTGATATCCCAATATCTGAAAGAAATACTTAATCAAAAACCCAAAGTTTATGTTTTGAACGACACTAGGGACTTATCACACCGAACAAAACATGATAAATAACCAAACTGAGAAAATATACTACTCAACAATAGGCAGAACCCCATTCTAAAAATTTTAATATGCCATATGAAATATATTATATTTATTCATAATAGCTAGTATTAACAACAATGTGATTTTGTCTTTATATGACATGTTTACTTTCTAAGTATCCTATTTTAAATCGTTCACTTATTATCCTTATCTCGACCTTAATTGTCGCTTGTGGCCCTGCTGATGATTCTGATAGTGCAAGTAATAATAGTGAAGCAAGTAATAATAAAGAGCCTATTTTTTATAGCCAGGACTCTGTTCATCATTCTGCTCTTGGTGAAGCCATAACCGTTGATCTGTCAGATAAATCCGTGCTTTCATCAGGAGAGCTACTTGAAATCAATGACCTGACTATTTTAACTGATAACCCTGCCTGTCAGGATGTACAAGTCTCTGGCATGAGACTATCTCTCGGGGCTTTCAGTCAACCCGGCATGTGTCAGTTTCAGTACGGGGTGAAAGCAGTAGCAAACGCAACGCGATATAGTTCTGAACGTATGATTTCCCAACTCGTTGTATCGGAACACCCCCTAAGAATGGCAAATTCTATCGCCTATTCCAGAGCTTTACCATCGGCATCCCTTCCCCCTATTAGCATCCCCCTCACCAGCAACACCCAAAGCATTATTGTTAATATAAAAAGCCAACTGGCTTCTCTTTATCCGCAAGACACGGACAATAAAGATTTTGTTCTCACTGATACAGTGTTGGTTCTGGGCAATGGAACGGCCACAATAACGACCGATTCATCCATCACCTATACACCCGATAGCAGTGATCCTGGCGGCATTACCCGAATACTCTATTCTCTAACCGACGATTTTGACAAGGATGGTATTGGTGATTTCAAGCTGGGTGCCATTGACATTACCGTCAGACCCGGCGATCTGAATACATCCCCGATTGCGAACAACTTTAGCTGGGATAATAACGGTGGAAGCATAATGTTAGGCACGCAATACATCATAGACGTGACGAATATTATTGATGGAAACTGTAGTGTAGAAAATAATGACGGAAATACAGCCACCAACAGTTGTATTTCCGATCCTGACAGTGATGAACTACAACTCGTTGGAATTTATGCCTACGACGCAACGGTAGTGCCCACAGCACCAACTACTCTTGATTCAACCAAATTTAATGTCACTTTCAATCACAGAGGTATTCATGATATCACTTATTATATTAGTGACCATGTTGGTGGATATGCGATAGGTGTTATGAGAGCTGATATTCCACACAACTTACCTCCTGTTTTTGATGGCCCTGAAATCATCAACCTTACAGCTGGCACTTCTAAAAAAGTCACGAGCCTTTCTGTCGTTGATCCCGAAAGAAAAGCAGTTAAAATCACCAACATTAGCGTGCCGTCCGAGGGTAGTATTACAGACAGAGACGACGCCAATTTAACTTTTACCTATACCTCGTTAACCACAACGGCAGGGGTAATTCCTATTAAAATCACCTTTACCGACGCCGACGGCTTTAGCACCATCGGCGATGTAATATTTACTGTAAACCCAATAAGCACATTAACATCTATATCAGACAGAAATGTTACCACTAGCGTAAGTACCGAGATCCGTATAAATATACCCGACTTTATCGACGGTTTAGCCAAAGACAGTTCAGGAACGGTGACTGAAATAATCACTATCAGTGATATCTTCGGCAGTCAGTTAGGCACAACAAAAATCGACAACACCAACCCCAATATAATCATTTACACTCCATATAATAACATTTATGGCGTGGATGATTTTGCTTTCAGTATAACAACTGATTTAGGAAACCAGCTTTCCAGCGATATCATCATCACTATAGGCGCCCCGCCACCACTCTTTATTGAAGATATCGACGCTACAGAAAACGAGGCAACTGGCATTATCAGCGCCTCGGTAACCTGTAGCAATTGTGATGTGACCAAAGGTTACCAGTATTCTTGGGTGATTAATGGAGAAGAAGTTTCGGCTGACAGATCGTTCCAAATAAAAGCGGAAGAACGCGCTTACAAAGTTCAGCTGATTGTTGAAGGTGAAGACATATTCGGTCAAAAAGCCACGCGTAAGGAAGCATACGATTTTTTTAAAATTACCCTTGGTGGTTTTGACATACCAGCAGATAGTTGTGATGAAATATACAAAGAATATAACTCAATAAATGCACTGGTGGCAGGAGATGGCGAATACTGGATAAACGGAGCACGAGGCAAATATAAAACCCAATGTGACATGGTAACTTTTGAAGAAGCCAAAGCACAAAATAAGCAGTTTTGGGGCGGTTACACTCTTGTATGGTCCTACTCTCAGCAAGCCAATATGGATTATGATAATGGAACAAAAGGAAATATGAACCAATTCAGTAAGAGAGTTGGCTGGAGTGAGAGCACATGGAATAATGGACAAGGACTTGTACGTACGGAAACCGACGAAGTAAATTATAATAATGTTCACATTACCAAAGATGAAGCTACACGGTTTGGAGAGCGTGTAACTCGGGTAAATTACACGTCAAACCCAAGTGTGGAAACTATAGATGAAGACCCGGACGGCACCGTATCCAACTGGTTAATAGAAAGCACTGGTCCGGTTAGCTTTATTCAAGGACAAGTTAATCATAATGGCCATACCATGGCGGGAATTTATAAAGGCTATAAATTCGAAAATAAACCTCGGCCTAATAGTTCGAATACATCGAGTAATACGGAACTATATCTTGGTGATAAACTCATTGGAAACTCTGGATACTATCATGGCTCCTACTCATGGTGTATAGGAGTAGGCTCTCTGAGCAGTGGTCTAGCATGGCCAGATGAAGACATTGGAATTAATAACATATTAGGTTTTTGGGGCTACAATAACCACGATGCTGCCGATTTAGTTTACAAATGTAAATCGCCTACCATGTTAGCGATAGATGGCCAAACCGCATTAGGCTGTTATGGTGATTACACTAGCAGTAGAATTACTTTAACTAAACACGATAACATCAATAACGGCGAAGGTTATGTCATTCAATGGTGGATAAAATAAGGTCAACCTAATATAAGTTTTTCACATTTCAAGCAAACAGTATTATCAGGAGTTATAAGTAAAACGAATCCTTATATTATGCGCCACACACAGAGAGATGGCTAGGAGGTCGAAAGCACTGGTCTTGAAAACCATCAAGGGTTTGTAGCCCTTCTTAGGATTAAAAATCATATCCTAAGTCTTGGGCCAGCGTCTCATGATATGGAAATTATTTACCATCATCCGCTGTGATTGTGAGTACTGAACCGTCAAATGACTTTAGTAAAACAATAACAATGGCCGCTGCCATGACTGTTTTCGCTGATTTGTCATCTACTATTGTAGAGCGTGAAACTGGTTTTACGCTCTACAATAGTAACCAGTGCACCACTGTGGCCTTTACCAATAACCAAATCAATTTCCCAATCACCAATCCTACCCTTATCATCAACAATTTTTGGGCGTTCATCAATACTCACTCGATTCTTGATAAAACCTCTACTCGCTAACTTATCAGCAAGCTGTTTATATATTTTCATTGTTGCATCTCTTGCCGGAGAAAAAGCGATTAGCATATATTCAGCTAACTCCTTTTTCTACTGTTCAAGTTATGCACTCACTATTTTGATCCAAGTGGCTAATAAGTTGTCTAGAGGTTATATTATCGGCACGGCTAACATGTAGCCCTTGGTATCATTAGTTAAAGAACGTATGAGAATAAATTTTTTTTGTTTTAAACACTTTATATCTGACTTGTTCACTTTTATTTAATTGATATTTCAACTGTTTTTATTATTTGCACTCTTTAGCATCCCCTGTTTTTTTATTAACGACAATAACTTCTCCAGCATATATAAGATTTGGATCGCGTTTTTTTTCAGGAAAATACTTTAGGTTTAAACGCTTTAAATCATGAAAAGTCATGTTATGCGCACGTGCTATTTCACGTAAATAATCATTAGGTTTTACAATATAATCTGTTATGTTACGCCGCATAAAACAGGTTGGTAATTTGACTGGCTCTTCTTTTTTTATTACTGGAAGAAGTTTAGTTCCAACTTTAGGCACAATAGCATTAGGTCTAGATCTAGGTAGAGTCGGTATCCTTCTATTAGCCACAGGAGTAACAGACGGCAAATTATAATTACTTTTATTACTTCCAAAAGCATACTTAAAACCCAACTCAAACGCATAAACATGATTCAAACCGTTAGGCGCTAACAAAGCGTGATACTTACTTATCAAGGACCAACTATTATTAATACGATAATCAATACCTAAATTGACCGTTGGATAATAATTTTCGTCTATTTCTATTGAAACTAACGTTGGAGAATAGCCATTATCGGTGTAACCAACACCGATACCAAAAAACAGGCTAGCAAAGTCAGAGACGGGGTAAAGTCCAACAGCGGATAGTTCGTTGACAATAAATTGGTCACCTCTCACTTGACCAAAATCAATACGGCTAACCTCACTGCGAAAGTACAGGCTAATTTGATAACCAAAATCAAAACCATAACCTATTCTTTCTTCTGTTTGGTCTTGGGCGCTAGTTAACGCCAGCTTAGGTGTAATGTAAAAGCCCTTCTGATTATTTTCACCTTGACTCCATACAGAAAAAGAAAAAACAATCAGCAAATATAAAAGGAACTTTAATATATTTTTCATATATCTACCTCAAAAATAACAATGAAAGAACCGGTGTAACTGCCAGTAACAACGTTGTCATACTCTTGAGCGTTATAACCAACAGACAGTTTGAAATCAATTTTATTGGGATTTGGGCCAACAGGAACAGTTACTACACCTGTATTACTAGTGACATCGGCATGTAAATTACCATTATCTACAATGATTTTTTGATCACATAAGGCGCATTTAATAAAATATTTAATAATGTTACTACCAAGTCCTGCCATTTGAAAAACACTGCCCGCCCCTGCCGTAAAAGTCAGGTTTATAATAGGTTTGAATCGCAAGTTGCTGGAGAATACTACGATAAGTAAGAATTCCTTGAGCGGTAAAATAATAATAACGGAGAGTAAAATTAAGGATGCCGCTATAATTTCTTCTACGGCTTTATTATCTTTAAACCCTTGAATAAAAGCGGTTTCATTGACATCAAAAACTGGCGTTAAAAAATAGAAAGGCGTTTTTCCTACAGCATTATATTTTTTCCCTACACAATTTAATCTACCTGTAGCTGACGGTTTGATTTCTTCAATCATATGATAGGCGGGTTCACCATTAATAGAGAAAACAGGTTGAACAAAACCAATTTGATCAATAGCATAGCTGTGCAAAGGAGCGAACCCTATTATGAATAGATGAGTTAACACATATAGCTAATTATCAGGGTAAAATAATTAGACAACCAGAGCATTTAATAAATTTCATCCTTAACAAATGCTAAGTTAATAAAGTTATTTATCCATTACATATATGGGCAGTTGATTTTATTGCTATACACATGCTTTTCAATGTTCAGTCATCTATCCAGCTGATCCAAGAAGAACATCTCGCTTGGTAAAATTAGCCGCAGCACTTGCGACAGAGCCTGGGAAGCCTATTGTACAAATAACTCATTCTCCTGCGGATATGGAAGGTGCATACCGTTTTGTTCGTAACGAAAATATTCAAGCGAAGGACATCGCTGATGCAGGCTTCAGGCTTTTCAGCAACAAAGAAAAAATAAAGTTATAATTAGGAATCTGCTTCTAGAAATATTGCTAAGCGTTTACACACAAACATAGCTGATGTCATTTCAGTATGTGATTGAGAAGCAGATATCTATGAATATTTACGTTACAAACTTGATCATGACCAACGTTTTGTTGTGCGGTCAATGCAGAGTCGGCAGATTGAAGAAGGCAAAAACAATATAGAACGCCTAGCCACTATTAATGCTTTTATTACGGTGAGGATATTACAATTAAAATTTTCAAATTAACAAGGTGATTGCACAAGTTGCTCGCGACTTTAGCAGATGATAAGCATTGCTTGAAGCACAACATGAGCTAAATGCAAATTTATTATGATGTTTTTATTTTTACTTGGGGGATAAAGTAAAAAACCACCTAAAAAGGTGGTTTCTAATACGCGGTATAACGTAGCCCAAATTGGTGACTAGTTACATGCGTCTTTTAATGCTTTACCAGCTTTGAAAGATGGAATTTTTGCAGCTGCAATTTGGATAGTAGCACCCGTTTGTGGGTTACGACCAGTACGAGCAGCACGGTCACGTACAGAGAAAGTACCAAAACCAACAAGAGCAACTTGCTCGCCATCTTTTAA
>MAAB01032340.1_pt1 | contig 44156 bp, 39 predicted proteins | sample 1115991 | NCBI WGS metagenome assembly MAAB01 (sample SAMN04961124, study PRJNA320927) | seawater metagenome | isolation source: sample BD02T18 sea water enriched with oil for 18 days | place: USA:Gulf of Mexico | collected 2013-07-27 | reverse complement strand
TCAAAAAACATTGACCCATCGTGAACGATCGTTTTATAAATAATGCTCCAGTGTTACTTCAATGCGCGAATCGTTCACGATGGCCGTAATGAGTGGTCACGATCGCCGAAATACGCATCAGCCAGACTAACGCCAAGCAGCATATCCGCATGACGTGAGGATATCGTAAACTCTCCTTCCAGATCAGTGACTTGTTGCTTACAGCCGAACATCAGAGTTGAGCAAAGAATAGTAACAATCAAAGTCGAGATTATTTGAACGTGATTAGGGGATTTGCCCATACAAAGGTACATAGCCTTTCCTTCATATTTTTATTGTTAGGGGTTTCTTCAGAACACAATAGATATCGTAACGAAAATAGTTAACTTATAAAGGTCAGCATGGGTCAATTAATCAGGTCAAAACCGGTCACAAGATAGCCGTGAGCACACTATGATAGCACCACAGTACCAGCCTACTTAAAAAACTAACGCGATAGTTCATGCGATTAGAACTAATTGAATTGAATATCCAAACGACGATAATATGGGCCGAATTAATGGCCTACAATAGATAAGTTTACTGTGTAGGCACACAGGGAAGAGAAAAATAAACCGTAGTGCCAACGTCCTTCTCACTTTCACACCAAATTTTTCCGTCCATTCGCTCTATATACTTCTTGCAAACGCTCAAACTCAAGCCAGCACCAGAATATTCCCTGTTTATAGCGCTATCCTCCTGAGTAAAAGGCTCGAACATGCTCTTTAAATAGAGGTCGCTTATTCCTATACCGGTGTCACTAACACTAAAAACAAGCATATCTTTAAGCAAAGAATTACAACTAACCGTCAGCTCGATTTTTCCCTGACATGTAAATTTTAATGCATTATCAAGGATACTAGATAAAATTTTATTAAACATCTCAAGCTGTAAATCAATATTTTTAGGGACACCCGCGTCCTCTCTATACTCAATGGCAATACCCTTTTGATCTGCAGCTTCCTTGAACTTACAGACAATTTTCTTGATCGCTTTCGAAAGATCAATCGGCGTGGTGTCCATTTTAGGCTTTTCTGAGTCTTTTTTCGCAAACACCAGCAATCCATTAATTAATTTCAATAAGGCATTAGAGGACTCAGAAATAAAATCAATTAATTGAATATTTTTTTCATCAGAAACCCTCTTCTTGAGAATCCCTGTAAACCCAACAATCGCATTCATAGGGGTACGTAATTCATGAGATATATTGGCCATAAAAGCACTTTTTGCATTATTAGCCTCCTCGGTCTTCTCTTTTTCTTGCCTTAAAAGGTCGTTGTTTTTTTCAGACAACTCGTCATGATTTCTAATAAGATTCTGAATCTCAATATTCGAATTGTTTATTACCCCCCGTATCATTACATAGGTCTTAGCATCAACCTCAATTAAATTAATAACAAAATCTATCGATTGATCGCGCCCCTTTACTAAAACACTCTTCTTAAAGCGAAAGGTTCGCTTTTTTGAAACAGCTACCTTAAGGCGCGCATACTCCTTGTCACTCAGGAAATCCGACAATCCTGCACCTTCGTTAGACAGCGTTAACCACGATGATATCGTAGTATTTGCAGCGACGAACAAGAGTGAATCGACACCACAAATACCGACACCAACATCCAGCCTATCGACAATACCGCTAGGAAACTCACCCATAAATTATTACGGTTAAACATTTCAAACGCATAGCTCGCACCTTACTTTCGCAACGTCACGCGCTGACAATTTGATCTTGCAAGGAACCCACTACAGAGATAATCGTTTCCACGTCCTTCTCTGTAACCCCTGCCTCCTCAAGTGCCTCCGCTAGCAGCTCTGCAACCTCCTTAAAGTGAGGTAGCGTAATCTTAAACCTCTGATGTACTGCTTTTAAATCCCGCCCCTCATATTTGTCCGGACCTCCTAAGGCTTTTGCAATAAAGTTGGTCTGATGATCCATCAAACGTTCCATATTGACCCCATCAAAATAAGGAGCCAACTCATCAGAATCCATGATTTTTTGATAAAAACTGGAAACTATAGCACTAAAGGTAGAAAAACCACCGTATTGATCAAACAAAGTTTCAGCCATGACGCCACTCTTTTAGGCACGTTAAAGGACATTAACCGATGCAAATTAACACGTTAGCACCGATCGAATAAGTAGATATCGTATCGATATCCATCAATACCTTAAGTGTAGCCAACTTGCTTTAGAACACACAAAATCTTTAAGGCTAGTCACGCTAGACATTAGATCCGACGCACCCCGTAAACATTGTGGAATATGGAATCTAATAAAGGTTTTTCTCATAATCAAAATCGAGACCTTTTTGAAGCGCTCCAGGAACTGAAACCGCAGCCTTCGCAATTTTAGCCTGTACGCCTTTTGACTTACTTAGTTTTACATGAGACTTCCAGATATCTGCCGCTTTAAACGCTAACGTAGGTGCTGTAGCCGGCCATAGTTTTGCGCGCTGTAACGCTTCACTCGTTTCCAATGACACTTTTTTAGAATCAATTTGAACAACCAGTTTCGGTGCTTTATCTAGCACAGAGAAATGATGTTGCATTTTGTCATTAACCTGTAAAACCGCCTCTCCGGAAACTCGCAAGATCTGAAAACTGCCAGGAATAATCGCCATGATTTCGATATTTGGTTGGCTGATAACATTCCGAAAACTGTCTACTCTACGATTACCAGGTCTGTCAGGATACCAAACGCCATCTTCACGCAAGCACAACAACTTTCCCGCGGGATCACCTTTTGGACTAAGATCAGCTTGAGCTTTCTCATTGCTGGTAGCAACCAACATAAAACTCGCCAAATCACAAAACTCTGTAGATGAACCTACCGCTGGATATTTTGCTTGTTCTTCCCAAAAATTCGAACGCATAAATGCTTTAGCGCAATGTAAATAACACTCCGACACCTTAACGGTAACTGTGTCGTTAGAAATGGATTCGACAACCCCATTAACACGCAAGCTTTCTTTTAACGTAGGCACTAGGAAAAGAGAACACCACCCAGCCCCTTCGACAATGTTCTCATGATTATCCATCATATTACGAGGTATCTGAAGGTAGTAAGAGTCCGCTTTCACAAAACCGGGGCTACCTCCTCCTATCGATGCACTGACCCCATTGCTCCTGTTATCCGCCATTGAAACAAACATGCACGATGATACAGAAATCCATAGCAGAGCGTTCTTATCAAGATGATCAATTACCTTCAAGTCTCGCGGCCCCGGGGTTTTACCAACTAATTGCTCTAGAGATTCCATGGATTTAATTTGGTCGCTACTTTCAGAGTTTCTCATGCTTCACTTTATCTCGTCAGGTAATGGATATGAATGAAAGTCCAGACAGGCTAGCAATCATTGCCCCCTTAACAAAAGGTTAATAGGAATCATTATCATATAGCAAAGATATCTAGAAATGAACAGCTCATAATGCTTAATGTGGTCTTGAAAGAAGACAGAGAACGCAAAGTGTCCACACGTGAAAGCTAACCTAATCCGTCTAGAAAGATGGCGACACATGCCAATTGAATGGCGATGATTGTCAGGATTTCAGAAAACCTTATTCTTATAATTCTCTCCTACTGCTGCGCCCCATCAAACAATAACTAATGGATCAGTACGTGAATCAATTCACTCTAAGGAGAATACCATGGTACAAGTTGACGTATTTTGGGCATATGGTTTAGGAGCAAGCCTAGCGGTCGCCGCTGGCCGACAGTTAACACAGGAGCCCAACCCTTTTCAATCGAAGTATTTCGTGAATACCATTTTGTTCTTAGCATTAGTATGGGCGCCCACCGGCATGTTGTTGCTATTAAGGCACCCCAGCTGGGAAACCATGCAAGCAGCTGACACCATCTACTCGATATCGGAATGGCTAATATTGGCTTTTGGCCTGACCAATATCACTCAAGGTATGTTGGGTTTTTGGGTCAGCTATAAACTGATTAGTAATGGAAAATATTATTACGCCAATTTAAATTGGATCTTTGGGTACTTTGGTATGTTCTTTATCCTTCTCTATGGGTGGGATGGCTTGGGTTATGATCGATTCTTGTATGACAGGGATATGTTGTCCGGTAGCCCTGCGTGGACACCCGGTGCTGGCACAACCGACGGTATTATAATTAGCCTCTGGAATTTCATGACCAGTGGTGTTGCCATCACTTTGATAATCGATGGTGTTTATCTATACCCTCCTTTTGTCGCATTCATGGGGCTTTGGTATATCAACGGTTTAAATACAGACCCCCTCATTAAACGTAAGCCCGGTTATACCCGTTGTACCATATCCTATGTTTCTGGCTGCTTTATTGTTGGGTTTGGAGGTGCAGCTATATCGGCAGTTACTGTTGCTTATGTGGGGGCTGCATTAGGGGTTGGAGACAATATTCTGAGAGGTCTAGGAGAAATAGATTCCAACACCTCAATGCATATCGCTAGCTATATTATTGGCCTGCCATTATCTCTAGCCATGATGTGGTTTATGTTATTGCGCCCAGGCATGCTGTTCCACAAATTGTTAGCGCCTTGGTATGTTGGCGAAGTTGAACATTCGATTACCAAAGTATATGCCTCAAAAACTCTTATCACAGAATAACAGAAATCAATTTAACAATTTATAACAACTATCGAGATCACTATGACAGATTACAAAGCCCCCCTCAGGGATATGCGTTTTATCCTGAACGAAGTGATTGGCTTAGAGAAACATTATCAATCACTAGGGCTGGCAGACATCACCTCCGATCTTATTGATTCCATTTTGGAAGAAGGTGCCCGTTTTTCTGAAACCGCATTAGCACCGTTAAACCGACAGGCCGATGAAGAAGCTGTTACTTTTGAAAACGGTGTGGTCACAACACCTACAGGGTTTAAAGAAGCCTATCGACAATACTGTGATAACGGCTGGGCATCGATCACTGCTCCCACTGATTTTGGCGGCCAAGATTTACCCAACAGCTTAGCAACACCATTTCATGAAATGACCATGTCCTCCAATTTATCGTTGCGCACCTACCCTGGCTTAACTGAAGGTTCCATACTTGCCATTAACAAACACGGTAGCGATGAGTTAAAAAATACGTATTTAGAAAAACTCATTGATGGTACCTGGTCTGGCACTATGTGTTTGACTGAATCACAGGCCGGTACTGATCTTGGAATGCTTAGAACAAAGGCAACACGCAACACCGATGGGTCTTACTCTGTAACCGGTACTAAAATTTTTATTACCGCAGGTGAACATGACCTTAGTGAAAATATTATCCATCTTGTACTTGCCAAACTACCTGACGCACCCAGTGGCAGCAAAGGAATCAGTCTGTTCTTAGTTCCCAAGTTTCTTCCCAACGCAGAGGGGCAGCCAGACGAACGTAATGCCGTAACTTGTGGTTCCGTCGAGCACAAAATGGGCATCAAGGCATCTGCAACCTGTGTGTTGAATTTCGAAAATGCCAAAGGTTGGATTGTAGGGGGAGAACACCAAGGTTTGGCTTGTATGTTCACTATGATGAACGATGCCCGTTTCCAAGTAGGTCTGCAGGGTTTAGGGATTGCAGAAATGGCCTTTCAGGGTGCTCTGGAATACGCGAATGATCGTATTCAAACTCGTTCACTCAGCGGTATAAAAAGTCCTGACAAGGTTGCCGACCCCATCATTGTGCATCCTGACGTTAGACGAATGCTGCTTACACAAATAGCATTAACGGAAGGTTGTCGTATGATGTCGTACTATGTATCAACATTATTGGATAAAGAGCGGTTTGAAACAGACAAACAAAAACATAAAGAAAACACAGCTCTACTTTCGTTTTTTATTCCCATTGTGAAATCCTTTCTCACTGACGCTGGCCAAGAAGTGAGTAGTCTTGGTGTTCAGGTCTACGGTGGTCATGGCTTTATTCGAGAGTGGGGCATGGAACAATTAATGCGAGATAGCCGAATCCTTATGTTATATGAAGGTACCAATGGTGTTCAGGCACTGGATTTTATTCGTCGAAAATTATTGGGCGACAATGGTAAGGCACTTAATGGCTTCATTGATCAAATTAACCAGTTCTGCGATGGCTATGTCTATGACGACACCAAGATCAAAAACAATAATATTGGCGGTCTAATTACAACCCTCAAAGATGTCCTGATTGAGTGGGAAAGTCTTGGAATGGAAGCGATAAAGGCAGCACAGCAGGACCCGGAAGAAATTGGGGCCTGTTCAGTAGACTTTCTACAGTATTCCTCCTATGCAGTACTCCCGTATTTCTGGGCGCTCATGGCCACCGTTGCGCAAAAAGAAATTGAAGCTGGTAGCAATGAAGCTGACTTCTACAACAGCAAAATTATTACCGCAACGTTTTATTTTGATCGCATATTGCCTCGAACAAAAATGCATAAGCACGCCCTACTGTCTGGCGCTGAAAACCTAATGAAATTAAATGCAAAGCATTTTGCTTTCTAAGATAGGACAAACCATGAGTAGTTTCACTTTCGCAACCAGTAAATCGATTATTTGCGAGCCAGAAGCGGCTTCACGCCTTGCAGAAATTTGCGCTGAACAACACCTACGTTCAGTCATGTTAATCACTGATTCTGGTATCGTTGGATTGGGGCTACACCTCAACGCAGTGAGTAGTTTCGATCGATCACAGATACCACTGCATGTATTTAGTAACGTAAAATTCGACCCATCTGAAAGTGTGATATTTGAAGCTTTAGCTATTGCGAAAGCAGAAAAAGTTGACGCCATTGTCGGCTTTGGTGGGGGCAGCTCGTTAGATGTAGCTAAAGTGATTGCCTTGCTTGCCCATCCAGATTGCAAACAACAACTTGTCGATATTTATGGTGTGGGTAATGCAAAAGGCTCACGTCTTCCACTAATTCAAGTACCTACAACCGCCGGTACCGGATCAGAGGTCACACAAGTTGCTATCATCACTACCGGTAACACCACCAAAAATGGTGCGGTCACTCCACTATTTTTACCTGATATTGCCATACTTGATGCTGATTTAACCTTAGGTCTACCTCCGCATGTTACTGCGGCAACGGGTATTGATGCGATGGTCCATGCCATCGAAGCATACACGGGGAAATACAAAAAAAACCCGATGTCTGACCTCATGGCAAAGGAAGCCTTACGCTTAATGGCAGGTAGTATTCGCAACGCCGTAAATGATGGTTGCAATAAAAAAGCCAGAGAAGATATGTTGCTGGGTGCCATGCTTGCAGGGCAAGCCTTTGCCAATTCCCCAGTTGCCGCCGTACACGCATTAGCCTATCCCTTAGGGGGGGCATTTCCACATTCCTCACGGGCTAAGTAATTCATTGGTACTGCCTCATGTTATGCGCTTTAACATCAATGATGCCGCTAAGCTTTATGCAGAGTTAGCGCCGATTATTTTGCAAGATGACAATCTCGTAAGTACCGATAAAGAAATTAGCAATCAACTTATTGACGGTATTGAATCCTTAATACAAGAGCTTGGTTTGCCCACAACATTAAGAGAAATGAAAATTGATGAAAAATGCTTACCCAACCTTGCGCAAGACGCAATGTTACAACCTTGTATGATGAAAATCATCGTATTTTCACCATCATTTAAACAAGTTATAGTGAGGCCCATACCTGCACCAACAGGTATTCAGCATGGTAGCCCGGTGGATCTTAGGCGCAGACAAAGTCTAGCCCGTTAACGAGCGTGGGCACCATGCTGATTCTACTTTTTAACTCGAACAGTCGAATGGGCCTCGAGCCCGAATGTAGCAAGGGTGAGTTATGAATACAACGTCTATTGCATACAAAAAAAGTAAAGAACGTAACGTCGGTATTGATGTCGGTAAAGGCCTACTTGATATCTACATATTAGAGTTGGAGCTACATTGGCAAGAAGAGAATAACGCTGAAGGCATCAAGCGATTAGTTTCAAAATTAAACCGCTACAACTTAACACGAGTTCTCGTTGAAGCCACTGGCGGATATGAACGTGCGGTTGTTGAAGCCTGTGCAGAAAAAGGCCTACCCATCATTATTGTACCTCCCTTAAAGGTCAGACAGTATGCTAAAGCACAAGGCATACTAGCAAAAACAGATAAGATTGATGCTCGTCTCATCGCCTTATTTGCTTTCACAATTCGCCCAGAAATAAGACCTATGCCAACCAAAAAAGTTCGTTCTATCAGGGACTTACTTGCTAGGCTACGTCAATTAAATGAAGCCAGAACGCAAGAGCTTAATCGTCAGCACAAGAGTCCCAAAGTATTGGAGAGATCACATGCACGCATGCTCAAATTTCTTAACAATGAGATAGTTGTCATTAAGAAAAAGCTAGCGAAAGAAGTGGCAGAAGTCACCGAATGGCAACGTACTCATGAAGTGATTTGTTCCGTTCCTGGCATTGTCGATGGTGTGGCCTACACACTACTAGGTGAACTACCAGAGCTTGGACACCTATCGCATCGTCAGATATCTGCACTGTGTGGCCTAGCACCATACAACCATGACAGTGGAAAAATGAAGGGCAAGCGGCGCATAAGAGGCGGGCGAGCACCTATCCGAACAGTGCTCTATATGGCGATGTTATCATCCATCCAACACAACCCAATAATCAAAAATCTGCTTGTATGCGAAAAATGATGACCATTCTTAACGCTATGGTACGTGATGATTTGGAGTGGAAAATGAATTAATTAAATTGCGTTGCAGGGGTTGTTTTTAATCACAGTCGCTCGTTACCTTAATTACGACGATGCATTGGCCATTTACCAGGCTGCTTACTAAAAACAGACTTGTTTAAAACAAATCGACTAGAAAATAAGATCTACCGAAAACAAGGTTCAACTATGCTGAAAAAAATCTACCCTTACTATTTGGCCAACAAAGCCATCTACGCCAATGAAGACCTAAAAGTCTATGACAAATACACCGGCGACCTCGCAACCAGCGTGGCGATGGCTGACGCTTCCGTCATTGACCAAGCAATTACCGCTTCCGTTGCCGCAACTGAACCCATGCGAAAAATGGCAGCCTATGAACGACAAGAAGTTCTCGAACATTGTGTAAAACGTTTTCGAGAGCGTTTTGACGAGTTGGCAGAAGCCTTGTGTGTGGAAGCGGGAAAACCGATTAAGGATGCCCAAGGAGAAGTGACCCGGTTAATCGATACATTTCGTATTGCTGCTGAAGAAGCAACTCGTATCAATGGGGAGGTTATCCCGATGGACATTAGCCCTCGCGCTAAAGGTTACAGTGGCATGACAAAACGTGTACCCATTGGTCCCTGTTCTTTTATCAGCCCATTTAATTTCCCGCTAAATCTTGCCGCTCATAAAGTAGCACCCGCCATTGCAGCAGGTTGCCCATTTGTTCTTAAACCTGCAAGCCTTACCCCTGTTGGCGCCATTATTATAGGCGAAGTATTGGCAGAAACCAATCTACCCGAAGGCGCATTTTCTGTGCTTCCCTGCCGACGAAATGGCGCAGATTTATTTACAGAAGATGAGCGATTAAAACTATTGAGCTTCACCGGCTCACCCGATGTCGGTTGGGCCTTAAAAGCAAAAGCCGGTAAAAAACCCGTTGTACTTGAACTTGGCGGTAATGCAGCGTGTGTTGTTGATCAAGACGCTGATATCGATGATGCCGTAACGCGTATAGTGTTTGGTGCCTTTTATCAATCCGGCCAGAGCTGCATCGGTGTACAACGCATCTATCTTCATGAAAAAATCTATGCAGAAGGTAAAGAAAAACTGGTCCGCGCTACACAAGCGTTAACCATGGGTGACCCAAAAGATCCCGAAACGTTTATCGGTCCGATGATATCAGAGAAAGAAGCATCACGTCTGGACGCCTGGGTTAAAGAAGCTGTAGACGCGGGAGCAACAATGTTATGCGGTGGCACCCGCGATGGAGCCATGATGGAAGCAACCTTACTGGAGGGTGTTTCTGAAAAACAAAACATCCGTGAAGAAGAGGCCTTTGGCCCCGTAGCAATCATCGACTCCTTCTCAGACTTCAACACAGTGCTTGATCACATTAATAACAGCAAATTTGGATTACAAGTGGGCATATTTACTCGGGACCTTTATAAAGCACAAAAAGCTTGGGATACGTTAGACGTCGGTGGTGTTGTCATCGGTGACGTTCCCTCCTGGCGCGTTGATCATATGCCCTATGGTGGCATTAAAGATAGCGGCCTTGGCCGAGAGGGTATCCGTTACGCAATAGAAGACATGACAGAATTGCGCTTAATGGTGATAAGGACAACAGAATCAGACCGATAACAACCCTCCCCAATCACACCAATCCATTTAAGAGTTTATTTACAAGACAACAAGGATTACTTAAACCATGAGCTACAATACAATCGATTATCAAGTTGACGATCCCATTTTAACGCTAACGCTCAATCGCCCAGAAAATCTCAACGCGTTTACGGTTGAGATGTGCGACGAGCTTATTGCAGCATTTAATCGAGCAAGCACCGATGACTCCATTGGTGCCATCGTCGTGACCGGAGCGGGACGTGCTTTTTGTGCAGGCATGGACCTGAATAGAGTAGATAATGTTTTCGGATTAAATGAAGACCTTAGCCCCTCCATGAATGACTTGGAACAGCGGCTAGAGGAGCCTGAGATAATGGAGGGTGTTCGCGATACTGGGGGGCGCGTAGCGTTGGCAATTTACGATTGCACCAAGCCGGTTATCGCTGCAATAAATGGAGCAGCGGTGGGGATTGGCGCAACAATGACGTGCGCGATGGATATCCGCTTAGCATCAGAAAAGGCACGTATTGGTTTTGTATTCAGCAAATTAGGTATAGTCCCCGAAGCCTGCTCAAGCTGGTTTTTACCGCGAATAGTAGGCGTTTCCCAAGCACTAGAGTGGACGTATAGCGGCGAAATATTTTCTGCAGAAGAAGCTCAACAAGGTGGCTTTGTTAAAGCGGTAATACCCGCTGACCAGCTTTTGGAAGAAGCTTATAAAATTGCCCGGCGCATGGCAAAGTGTTCACCGGTTTCCATCGCCTTGATACGCCAGATGATGTACCGAAACTCAGCTCAAACGCATCCCATCGAGGCCCATAAAGTAGAATCGTTAGGCATGTTTTACACAAGTCAAAAAGATGGTAAAGAAGGTGTCAGTGCTTTTCTAGAAAAACGACAAGCAGAGTTTACGGCAAAGACTTCGTCAGATATGCCTGCGTTTTATCCTTGGTGGGAATAAGATCCCCCAAAGACAACGCAGCAAACCCCTTCCTCTTCTGGCTTCGTCAACGCTGTACTCGCAGATATGAGCGTCGGGTTTAAGCCTTCTACACAATCTCCACTGGACCTTTAAGCAACGATAGAATCATTTCTGCCGCATAAAGTGAAATTTCTTCCACGGATTCCAGACTTACGAACACCCCATCGGTTTTTAAGCGACACAGCCCATGCAAGGTTGCCCAAGTAGTTTGGGACATTCGTGTCACATCGACTGATTTTGGTAAGCTCCCCTTTTCTTGTAGGTGCCTAACAATATTGGTGTATCGACGAAAGGTGCTGTGCCCTTTTTCAATGAGCTCTGGCGACGGATCGTTCCGCCAAGTGACAGCACCGAACATCAGCTCATATTTTTCTGGATGCAACGCTGCATAACGTACATAGCTGACGACGTATTGCTTTAACCCCTCTTCTATCGATATGGCATCACTGGATTCCGACCCGTCAAGTATCCTGCTTAGATCTTCGAAGGACCTTTCTGCGATAGCGCATAACAAGGCGTGCTTTGATGAAAAATGATGGTACGGCGCCTGCCGAGATACCCCTGCGCGCTCAGCTAACTCGCGCATGGTCAGCCCACCAATGCCTCGTTCGCTCAGCAACGCTTCTGCCTTTTCAAGCAAGGTATTGCGTAGATTGTGGTGGTGATATTTTTTGGTTTCAGCAGTCATGGGGTAAAAGATAGCAAACCAATCTTGACAGTGTCAAAATAAATGATATCTTGACACTGTCAAGTTAATACAGATTACAGGATGAAAGAGGCTATCGTATGAGCAACCAACACTACCCACATATGCTGGAACCCTTAGACTTAGGTTTCACCACACTCAAAAACCGCGTCATCATGGGCTCCATGCATACGGGTCTCGAGGATCGTTTTTGGAATATTGGGAAGTTGGCCGCCTACTTTGCAGAACGCGCCAAGGGTGGCACCGGCCTAGTCATCACGGGGGGATACAACCCTAACCGGCGCGGTTGGTTCTATCCTACAGCCGGTAGTTTCAATAGCTATGGCGACATTCCAAACCATCTACGTGTCACCAGTGCAGTGCATAAAGAAGGCGGAAAGATTGCGTTACAGATTCTTCACGCCGGCCGCTACAGCTACCATCCGCTCTCCCATTCTGCCTCCGCAAAAAAGGCCCCTATCAACCCGTTCAAGCCAAAAGCAATGACCGAAGGTGAGATTAAGTCCACCATCAAGGCATTCGCCAAAACGGCAAAGCTAGCAAAGATGGCGAAGTACGATGGCGTTGAGATCATGGGTAGCGAAGGCTACTTGATCAACCAGTTCATGGCTCCCCACGTTAACCAACGTAAGGATAAATGGGGCGGCAGCATCGAGAACCGCATGCGCCTGCCGGTTGAGATCGTGAAAGAAACCCGCAAGCAGGTGGGCGAAGATTTCATCATCATCTTCCGACTTTCCATGATGGAGCTGGTTGAAGGTGGCATGACAGCAAATGAAATCGTAAAGTCCGCCAAGGCCCTCGAAAAAGCCGGTGTAACCATTATGAACACAGGCATCGGCTGGCATGAGGCACGCGTCCCAACCATTGTGACCTCGGTACCTCGTGCCGCATTCCGTGATGCCACCGCACGGGTGAAGAAGGAACTGTCGATTCCTGTATGCGCCTCCAACCGCATCAACACCCCAGAAGTGGCTGAAGATATCATAGCGTCTGGCGATGCTGATCTAGTATCCATGGCTCGACCATTATTGGCAGATCCTCATTTTGTTAACAAAGCGGCAGAAGGACGCGGGGATGAGATCAACGTCTGTATCGCCTGCAACCAAGCCTGTATCGACCACACGTTTGAATTAAAACGCGCTTCTTGCATGGTCAACCCGCAAGCCTGTCACGAAACAGAGTTGGTTTACTTACCTGCGCTGAAAAAGAAGAAAGTTGCAGTGATTGGCGCAGGCCCTGCTGGACTATCGGCTTCAACAGTGGCGGCAGAGCGTGGTCATGATGTGACGCTTTATGATATGGCAAGTGAAATTGGCGGCCAATTCAATTACGCCAAGCAAGTTCCCGGCAAAGAAGAGTTTTACGAGATGATTCGATACTATGGTCGTCGCGTTGAAACGACCGGAATCACACTAAAACTGAATACAAAAGTTGATGAGCAACAACTAAAAGCAAGTGGCTATGACGAAGTTATCGTTGCGACGGGCATTAACCCTAGAAAACCACCTATTCCAGGCATTGAACACAAGAAGGTACTCTCTTATCTAGAGGTGTTGACGGGTGCAGAGGTCGGCAAGAAAGTTGCCGTCATAGGTGCTGGTGGTATCGGCTTTGATGTTGCCGAGTTTTTAGTACATCCCGGTGCCAAAGCAGATGGCACCCCTCGCCCGCAGTCACTAGCTGAGTGGAGAGAAGAATGGGGTATCAATATCGACACAGAAAATCGAGGCCACCTGGTTGAGAAAAAAAACCATGCGGCCGAGCGGGAAGTGTTCTTATTGCAACGTAAAAAGTCCCCACTTGGCGCAGGCCTGAATAAAACCACCGGGTGGGTACATCGCGCAGCACTGAAAATGAAAGATGTCGACATGATTGGCGGTGTCTCTTATAACAAGATCGACGACGATGGCTTACACATTACCGTGAATGGCGAGTCCAAAGTATTGGATGTCGATAATATTGTTATCTGTGCTGGACAGGAATCGCGCAAAGATTTATATAATGAGAACTCAAAATCACCTAAATTCCACCTTATTGGCGGCGCTCAGTTCGCAGGTGAACTGGATGCGAAGCGTGCCATCAAACAAGGCGCAGAATTAGCTGCCGCACTTTAAAAACGAGATTTGAAAGGACTACTCAATGAGCTTTAAGCATCTAATTTACAAGGTTGAAGATGGCATCGCGCATGTTATTCTGAACCGGCCCGAAAAGTACAATGCCTTCAACTTCGATTTAATGAGCGACATCGTTCGAGTACAAAAGGTGATTCGAAAGGATCGCAATGTTCGTGTGGTGATCATCTCTGGTAACGGCGAACATTTCAGCTCGGGCATCGACATCAAAGACATGATGGGCAAACCATCGCAGTTCTTCAAAATTGGCTGGAAGCTTAACCCTTTTGGTACGAATATGGCCCAGCGATTTTGTATCGGCTGGCACTCGATTCCCGTACCAGTAATCTGCGTGATGCATGGTTATTGTTATGGCATGGCAACCACGCTCGCGCTGGGTGCGGACATGCGTTATGCACGGCCGGATGCAGAACTCGCAATTATGGAAGCCAAGTGGGGAATGCTACCTGATATGGCGGGCCTGCAAACTGTTAGAAGCACAATTCGCCAAGACATCGCAAACGAACTCATAATGACGGGCGAACCGATCAGTGCGGAAAAGTCGTTAGAATATGGCTTGGTCACTCGGGTTGTCGAAGACCCGATGGCTGAAGCACTCGCGATGGCAGAAAAGCTGAGAGCAAAATCGCCTGATGCAACCGCTGCCATCAAGCTCACGAACCAAAAGAGTTGGAATGGTTCGACGCGCGGCTTATTAGCTAGAGAAACACTCTATCAAATTTCCGTGATCATCGGTAAAAACTGGCGCATTATGGATATTCGTAATCGTAAAGATCCTGATAAACCGTTCGTTAAGCGCCAATGGTGGTGGTAACTCTAATCAATACGTGAAGATCAATACGCGAAGGAAGCCCACTTTATCGAGGATATTCCTTCGCTTTGCTCTTCTCATAAGCAAGTGCTGGCCCTGCAATATGACCGCTACTGCCTGTAGTGAGCCATCGTTTTACACGTTGAGCATCACCAAGTGGTGTTACTTTGCCGAACGCATCCAACAGCACCATAACCACAGGCCTCCCTTCAAGCTCGCTAACTAGCACAAGACAACGACCCGCCTCAGATAAGTAGCCAGTTTTACTCAGGCCAATATCCCAACTGTCGCGATGTACAAAACGGTTGGTATTCCCATAGTTAAGCGAATATCGAGGGCTTTTAAAGCGTGCTGTGAATCGGGGTGTAGTGGAATATTTGCGAACTTCCTCATACTCAGCAGCAGCCTTAACCATTTTTAAGAGGTCTTCTGCCGTAGAAAGATTGTTAGTGGACAAACCACTAGCATCAGCAAACTGGGTATTCATCATACCCAGAGACTTCGCTTTAGCATTCATCTGATTAACGAAAGCCTCTACCCCACCGGGATAGCTTTTTGCTAGCGAATAAGCGGCTAGATTCTCTGAAGACATCAGCGCTAATCGAAGTAAATCCGAACGCGTTAACTTGGAGCCAACCCGCATTCTTGAATACGCATTTTTACTAGTTTCACGATCGGACTTGGGGATCACGACCCATTCATTAAGACCTTGTTGGCTATCCAGTACAACCATTGCTGTCATCACCTTCGTGATAGATGCAATGGGTGTAACCCAGTCTGCATGCTTAGAGTAAAGTACTTTACCACTATCGAGATCCATAACAGCCGCTTTTACAGCGCCTAACTGGATTTTAGCGGTATCAACATTCGGAAAAGAGGCACTTGCAGTGGAACCTATCCCAATGGCTAGGTACACAAGTAGCGATAGTAAAACTTTGAAGTACACGGATCACTTCTTCCCAGTTAGTTTGTTAGGTTAACCCCACTTAAACATTTCCCTTCTGCCTTGGGAAGGAATCGTTTCGTGTTTCCCCGTACTTCTTGTGGTTCTCAGCGCAAATGACACAGATTGCTCATCCTGAATATGAGTCCTTAACCATTATTATCAGCGCAGGCGTAAGCGGAATCGGCTCGGCGATTACATTAGACAAAAACAAAATGGGTTCTTATAGGGGTTTGAAGTCCAATGGAACGAAAACGTACGCTAAGGAATTTTTACAGGCTCGTTGAATTGACGCTTGGCTTCGCCATTGAAAAATGCGCAACCACAAATGCTGTGATGGAGTGTATTCATGATCGCGCAACTTGAAAAAGCCTTTTGTAGAGATACCCCTTATGTGACACTAAGCAACGCCCATCTCCTCCCATATTTTTTCTTCAGGACTGCCGGGTTCGGGAAGAATTTGTCCCCCTTCCATACCATGTGACGCGGGAGCAGAATTGAATTTGATCCCTATTTCTTCAGCAGTGCAACCCAGTGCATCAATAACCCCCTGGGTAATGCGTTCAGCCATTTCTTGTTTGGCAAGTTCACTCCGCCCGGCACGGATGTTGCCATTGATAAAAATGACGTTACCGGGTGGAAGCGCACTGAAGCCTGCTTCCTGGTCAACGTGTTCGCTAAAAAAGGTATTCACAAATTGCACAGGCGCTTTCGTGATATCAACATGAACCGTCGTAATACATTGAGCAACTTTTTCCCGTTGAGCTTCAGTAGTACGACCTTCTTTTACGGTTGATAAATAAATTGGCATACTTATTCTCCAAAATGATTCTCGGTTTTAATCTATTGCTCAATAGCCATTATTCAATGTGAATATCAATAATTCGTTAGGGTTAGCGCCGGTTTGCCCTACCCAATAGTCATTAATCTGAGCCATAAATTTAGCTCGAGTTTCAAATTCCAGGTCTTCGGGCACAACACAAATTAATGCACTGGTGCGACTGGGTTTTCCAGCTGTCCAGGCGAAGCTTTTTGGGATGACCTTCCACTTCACTTCTGAGTTAGCAGCCTCTTTCCCAAACGATTCTATGGCTATATTTTGTAGACCTTTTGCTAAATGCTCCCGAAGGTCATCTGCATTATGACCTTGCTGGATGGTGGCGATAAATTTACTCATATTGCGTTCCTCGTTTTAGTACCCTAGCCCAATGCTCGAATCCATTTTATCTGCTTGTCTGAGTGACCGTAGTATTTCAAATTAGATTCGATAAAATTGGCTTTCTCCAGTATCGATTTGAAGTGCGAAAAACACTCAAAGCTATACTTGCCGTGATAGCTGCCCATACCACTATTCCCTACTCCGCCAAAAGGAAGATTAGAATTGCTGTTCTGCATTACTGCGTCATTGATAGCGCCACTACCAAAGGGAATTTCACTAAGGAAGCGATTTTTGATGTCGCGATCATTCGAAAACAAATAGGCTGCCAAAGGCTTTTCTTGTTGCTGAACAATGTCGAAAGCCTCATCAAGAGTTTCGTACTCCAACACCGCTATAATTGGCCCAAAAATCTCATCTTGCATAACGGCATCATCCAGAGTCACGTTGTGCAAGATCGTCGGTTGAATCACTCTTTCTTCACGATTTGTTCCACCGCCATAAAAAACTTTGCTTGGATCAATGAGTGAAGCAACTCTATCGAAGTTGCGTTTATCAATGATTCTGACAAAGTTCTTGTTTTCTACCGAATAGTCATGTTTCTTGATTTCGTGAACCATTTGATCAAGTACTTTTTGCTTAATACTTTTATGCACAAGTACATAGTCTGGCGCTAGGCAAAGCTGCCCAGAATTGACAAATTTAGCCCAAATCAAGCGTTTAACGCCAACATCTAAGGAAGCGTCTTGAGTGAAAATTGCCGGGTTTTTGCCGCCCAATTCGAGGGTAACGTTAGTTAGGTGTGGTGCGGCAGCCTCATTGACGATTCGCCCTACCTGCGGACTGCCTGTGAAGAAAATTTTGTCGTAGCGTTGATTAAGCAAAGCCGTTGTCTCAGGAATTGCACCTTCAACAACCCTAAGATACCCAGGGTCAAAATTTTCGTTGATCAGCTTGGCCATTATTTTGCTAGTTTCCACTGGCAGCTCACTTGGTTTCAATATCGTGGTGTTACCCGCCACCATGGACCCTACCACAGGAATCAACGAAAGATTGTACGGAAAGTTCCACGCACCTATCACCAGCGTAACCCCCAGAGGTTCGGGAACGATAAAACTTCTACCCGGTTGGTTAAGTAAGTTGGTCGCCACCTTTCTTGGCTTAACCCACTTCTCTAAATGTTTGATCGCTTCTCGAAGCTCGTGATAAAGCGGGAGTAATTCTGTCATTTGAGTGTGATGCTTAGACTTACCGAAATCTTTATCAATAGCCTCATAAAGATCATCTTCGTGGTGTTTAATCAATGCCGCTAGCTTTTTGAGTTGTTCCAGGCGAAAGCTCACGGGCAGCGTGGCTTTAGTACGAAAATACTGACGTTGATTGGCAACAACGTTCTTAATGTCTTGTTCGGTAGTGGGTGCTTTGAGTTGTGCGTTCATACCTTTCTCCTATTCTCATTAATGATCTTTTCAATCATGATTGGGCGATTTCTTTACTTAATACTTGTTATGTCTCAAGCAGCTGCAGCAATTGATGAGAGAATTTCTTTGCATTGCGCTCGACTCATATTCCTGGGAATGGCATAGGACCATCTCGCTTCCTTTAGCGCATTAGTTGTAATCTCGTCAAAATGCTTAGTCTCAAGCTCTGCAAGTTCACTGGGAATATCTAGTCGTTTGGCAAATAGTTCCACCCGCTCGACGAAGCGGTTAGCCAAGCTATCTTCTGAACCCTTAGCATCGTCATCTAGCATCGTTTCAAGCTTTGCTAGGCGGTGCGCACAGACACCTTGATTGAAACGGAGAACTCTGGTCAAAATGACCGCATTTGCTATGCCATGAGGTGTATTGTAAAGAGCGCTAATCTGGTGAGAAATAGCATGGACATACCCCAAACCAGACTTATTGAACGCATAGCCGGCAAGGAAAGATGCAATAGCTACCCACTCCCGAGCCTTGATATTATTCCCGTCTTCGCAAACCACGGGGAGATACTTGATAAGCAGCTGGATTGCTAATTCCGCATCCCGTTCAGCATCACTGAATCGATTCAATGAGGTATATGCTTCAATGGCATGTGTTAAGGCATCCATTCCCGTTGCAGCCGTAATGTGGGATGGGAGCGATTTGATCAACTCCGGATCAAGTGCTACTACAGAGGGGATCAGCTTGGGGTCCACAACAAAGTTTTTTTCATGTGTTTTGGTGTCAGAGATTACCGCTGTACTGGTTACCTCAGAACCCGTACCCGAGGTGGTTGGCACTACATAGAGTGGTAGCGTAGGCTGCTTGACTTTTAGCAGTCCAACCACTGCGTGTACACCCACATTCATAGCGCGACACGCGGCAATGACTTTTGCAACATCAATGGCAGAGCCGCCGCCTACTACAAATACGCTGTCACAATCATTCGCTTTACACGCAGAAATACCAACCTCCACAACGTCACACGTGGGATTGGGAACAACCCCGTCAAAGAGGCTGACGTCACAACCTTCGTTTTTAAGTTGACCCAACACACCGTCGAGTAAACCTAACTCCAGAAGGCTTTTCTCTGTCACTAATAACGGCCGTCGATAACCCGAGAGCCTAAGCAGTGATGCAAGCTTAAGAGCTGAGTCCTTGCCTGTTAGGAGAAGAGGCTTTTCAGATGGAAATAGCGACGCGAAGATTTTTATTGCAAAATTAATGAATCGTTTGAGCATCATTTGGAGCCTCCTTTAAAAACACTCAATCAAATGGCTTGATGAAAGGCATTGAGTGGCTTTCTGTTAAGGAGAATGATAGGGCAGTGGTCAGCTCATAACGTAGTGAATAAATTTTCGATAACCACAAAAATTATCGAATAACCACAACACTTTGTTATTCGGTAATCGGTGACATGTATTGAGAAAAGAGCTGAACGACTTCAGCCACGGCAGGGCTGAGGAGTATTTCTGGTTTGGCTAGGCAGCTACAGTGCCACATAATGGGTTTTGGAAAGGTCAATTTAGACAATTGTCCCCTTTCAAATTCAGATCGAAACAAAGATACCGGCCCAGCAGTGGCGTAGTTGGAGTTGCATACAATAGTTTTCGCCAAACTATAGTTATCAGAAACAATCGTAGAGCTGATATCAAACTCCGCCAAAGTATCAAGAAAACCGACTCCCATTTGCTGTGGTACATTTGGTGAGACAAATTTGTATTCACTGAGTTGCCTACCAAAATCACGGTGTCCGACCCATTCCATTAACGGATGTTCGGGCCTGACCGCGATAACCAATGGCTCTTCTGCACCCAGTACAGCTGTGTACTGCTCGCCTAATTTGTCAGATTTGAAAGGCCCAATCGCCAGGTCTATCTCGCTATCCTCAAGTTGTTTTAGTAGTGTTTCAGGGGATTCGGTAACAACGGAGATTTTGAATGGCAAGTCTTTTTCAACAAAGTCCAACAGGACGTTAGGCAAAATAATTTGTTCGACGATAGGGCCAACACCAATGTTAATTTTTACATCCACCATGCCTGCCATAAGTTCGAGCTCTCGCTCAAGGCTCTGTAAACAGGATTCCAGCGCTGGCGCTTTACGCATCAGCAGATTGGCGGCGGCTGTAGGTGTCATGCCCGAGTTTTGTCGACTAAAAAGCTTCAGGTTGATTTTGTCTTCGAGGCGGCTAATTTTTTTACTTAGCGTGGGCTGAGACATGCACAACACATCAGCTGCACGATTTATACTCCCCAACTCTGTGACGACTTTTATCATGTGAACATCAGAGATATCGATCATCAATTACAATACTCTCAATGAATGTTGGCCAATAGGCGACCCTAAAGAATGCTCAAGAAGTCTAACACCCTGGCAGTAGCTTTGATACAAACAGAAAGCTCTACACAACGAGAGCTTTTGATGTGCTTGGACTGGCGAGATAAGGAGTTGTTGCCACCGTAACCCCTTGTTTCAAGTATTGCAGTTAACGGTCTTCAAAGGGTTGCTTTAATAATTTATGCACTGTAGACCTTCCAATGCCCATCTGCCTGGCAATGTCTGTAGCCCCAACTCCTTCCTCGTGAAGTTCCTGCACGCGCTTTCGGTCAATAGTGCGCTTTCGACCAAATTTAACTCCTTTCGCTTTGGCCTCCGCTCAACCTTCATTAGTTCGTTCTATGATTCGCTGACGTTCAGCCTGCGCTACTGCGGACAGAATGGTTACTACCATTTTTCCCATAGCACCCTCTGTGCTGATACCATCATCCAGAAAACGAATGGCAACACCGATACTATCAAACTCTTTAATCAACTGGATCATATCGGCGGTATCACGACCAAGTCGATCCAGCTTCTTAACCAAAACAACATCACTTTCCTCTACCTTGAGTCGCAATAAACTCAGCCCATCACGATCCGTGTGGCTACCCCTGACGGTGTCCGTATAAATCCGACTGGTTTTGGCCCCAGCTTCTTTGAGAGCCTTAACTTGAATGTCGAATGATTGCTGGCTTGTTGATACACGAGCATATCCAAAGAGGCGCATGGTTTAAAATTGTCTCCTAAATCAATTGATAGACACTGTATATTGAACAGATTATTGTGTCCACAAACTTATAAATTGGTAGACACGATGAAAACAAACTGGGCCGAATGGAGAATTGTTCGCTAATAGGATTGTTGGGGGGCTTAATGGGATTTCGAATACACACTAAAAATGCATGTGTGTAAATACTTGGCTAAACCCAAAACCTCTGTGCTGGCCAGGCCTAAGCAAGCGTTTATCACCTAAATACACATTTAACTTCATACTTGTTTGCGCTCCATTGGACTTCAAACCCCTTATAGCACCCTGGAATCTGCTGAAGATCTTGGAGGTACTTGGCGTACCAATAAGTACACGGGGGTCGCCGTAGATATACCCTCCTTCGTTTATCAATTTTCTTTTGAGCCCAACTATCGATGGTCGAGATCATTTGCTGAGGGCGATGAAATCAATGATTACCTTCATCACTGCGCGAGCAAGTACGATATCAAAAAACATATACATTCGACGTACGAGTTAGCCATGTTTTATACAAGTAAAAAAGATGATAAAGAAGGCGCCAGTGCCTTTCTAGAAAAACGACAAGCAGAGTTTACGGCAAAGACCTCGTCTGACTAGCCGAAGTGGCTAGCAAACATACCCCTGTCGCTTGCTTTCGTATATACATCACGTCCACTCTACTATGCTCGAGGATTCCAGACTTCCGCTGTGCTACCCTCTCCCTTTACTTCTCTCTTTGAGTCCAGCCAATACAATACCGGTGGTAACAGCAAGAAATCAACAAGCAAAGCCAACGCGAACGTTAACGAAGTAAACAATCCCATATGGGCGTTAAGTTGAAAATCTGACTGAGCCAGTATCATAAACCCGGCAATCAGAACACAGTTACATATTAATAGTGCAACACCCACATGAGAGAAAGAAAATAGAATTGCGTCACTAGTATTTTCTCCACTTTGAATGGATTTTTGATACTTTGACAGTAGATGTACTGTATTATCGACAACAATGCCTAACGTCATCCCTATTGAAATAGAAATTGACAATCCTACCTCTCCAGAAAATATCCCCCACACCCCAAAGGCCAACAAGGCAGGTATAACATTCGTCATTAATGATACCAACCCTAGACGTACCGACTTTAGTGCGATGCCGATGACCAGGGACATTAACAACAGCGCCACCATTGTTCCGAAAAGCATGCTTGTCGCATTGTTCATTCCCAAATGGCTAAATAACAACGCAAGGCTAGAGTGATAGTAATCATATTCAGCGGCATTCTCTGATAACCACTGAGCGACAAGATTCTCAAACTCTAATATTTCTTTGGTACTCATTTCCTTTAGCGTAACATTAATTTTACTTTCCCTTTTATCAAAACTTACCGTTTGATTTGCGTCCAGTCCAAAAGGTAAGCTCATCTCATAAAGCAAAAAATACTGTGCAGCTAAGTCCCCCCCTTCTGGCAATACATACCAGCTTTCATCGTTATCATGCATCGCCTTATTCAACCCTTTGAAAGTTGTTGCGATGGTTTGCGTCTGGATAACCTCAGGAAGCGTTTTTATCCATATTTCAAATTCATCTACTCTTTGCAAGTAACGTTGGTCATAAATACCACGCTCGTAAGGACTTTGTAATGATATATCAATACTATAAAAACTACTTAGGTGCTCATTTGCAAAATCAGTACTTGTTCTAAAATCGATATTCTTACTATAAAACTTACCAAATTGATCGTTGATTTCATTTTCAGATGAAAACGAAGCAATCACGATTGATAGAGCAGCTGTTACTACAAAAACCAAAAAACGATGGCGAAGAACAAATTCAGCGAAAGGCGTAAGTAGGGTTGTATCGTCTTTAATTGCTCGTTTTTCTTTTAATGGAAAAAGATCAATAAGTATAGGGAGTAAGCTCAATGAGGCTAGACAGGCAATAAGTACACCCACAGCGACTGCATTACCTAGAATATTAAACGGCGGCACATCACTAAAATTCATAGTAAGAAAACCAATAGCCGTAGTTAAACTTGTCAATATAACCGGCATGACATTAAGTCTAAGACTTTCAATAATTGCATCTCGTTTTTGGCTACCCTTTCTATAGGCGTTAAAAAACGATGCCAAAATATGAACACAGTCTGCCACAGCAATTGTTAAAATAATAATCGGCGCGGATGCACTTGGTCCACTTAATATCGCGCCCACCCATCCCCACAACCCCATGGTAGAAAACACTGAGATAAACACAATAATCATCGTCAATATCGTCGAGTACAATGACCTGAACAATAATGTCAGTAACACGACAATACACAGGCACATCAACGGTACAAGGGTCTGTGCGTCATTCAGAATGACTTCAATCGGTGCATTGTTCCCCATCACCATGCCGGTTATATATATTTCTGTACCTGGGTACAGAGACCGAAATTGTTGCGCTAACGCCCTCGAAGCATTCGCCACATCCATGGTCTCAGTCAAAGATTCCCCTGGAAATCGAAAACTCACCGAAATAGCAGAAACACGTTCATCATACGCAAGCAATCGCCCCAATAACTCTGTATCGTCTCGAATGACCTTTCTGAGTTCAACTAACCTTTGTCCATCGTATCCCTGTAAATCTTCAATTAAATCTTTTACCGTCAATTCATCTTCTGCAGATGATATGTGCTGGAAATTCACAAGCGAGTCGACTCTGACTGAAAATGGTAATTGCCACGCGGCGTCTGTCATATCAATTTGTAGCTGCAGACTCTCTGAAGACAGTGCCTGACCATTCGCAGGAGATAGGACAAACAACACATTATCATTGGGTACATAGGTATCTAAGAGCTGTTGATCATTCAAAAAATAGGGGTCTTCCTTCGAAAAGAAAGCTCGATAATCAGTTTTTAGGGGGATATAAATTGACCCTGAAACACAAACGGCAAAAAACAACAGCCAGACACCTAAAATCGGAAAACGATGATCGAAAAGCACCTTAAAATCCATATTTATCTCCAAACTTGCATAAAACACTAGACTAACACCTTCATATTGATAGGATAAACCCAACTAATTGAGAGCCTTTATCCCATTAACAAGATAATTGGAGGTTCAAAGCGCATGCATCAATTTGACAATATGGCTTTATTTGCCGAAGTAGCACTTACAGGCAGCTTCACTAAAGCGGCAGACAAAACAGGTGTGCCACTTTCTACCATTAGTCGACGTATTAGCGAACTGGAAGAAGATATTGGTATTCAGCTGTTGCGGCGAACTACCCGAAGACTCGATGTCACAGACGCTGGAAAAGTGTTTTTAAAACACTGCCAGGAGGTTATTCAGCAGGGTTACCAAGCCAGACAGGCAATTGAAAGCCTTAAAGAAGAACCCAAAGGCCACATTCGGATGGCTGCCCCCTTTCCACCCGACGATAGTTGGACCGCGAGAGTCATCTCTGAATTTTTAAAACTCTATCCACAAATCACACTGGAACATATTAGAAGTAACTCAGCTGAAGATATGGACAGGCTTGAGCTAGATGTGATGTTAGTGAGCGGAAAAAGACCCGAGACCAATCATTCACTTCATGATATTGGCTCTATCGGAATGATGCTGGTAGGTAGCCCGAATTATTTTGTAGAACACGGCATACCGAAAATACCCGAAGACCTATCACAACACCATTTGTTAAATTCGCCCAATTACCATGGGACCACTATGCCCCTGCGCCATTTAATCAAGTTGATATTAAAAGCCGATTTACAACAGACGATGGTGAAGTTGCCCGTCAACTTATTACTAGCGGAATTGGGCTTGCATTCATTCCCAAGTCCATTATAAATCGGCCATTAGAATGTGGCGAATTGATACAAGTGTTACCTGAGTGCCAGCATGATTTAAAGTGCTGGATGATCATTTCTCGAAACAAACAATCAAACCGCAAGTTAATCGTGTATCTGCAACATATTTTGGAGCATGCTGCTCAATCCGCTCCCTGGAATTTTGAAAATAGGACATTAAGGTTTTGATGGCGATTATCACACACTTTCTTTTACCTCGCATCTCCACCAATTTCATAGCGGCACCTATTTATTTTTGTTTTTATCCATTACTGGAGTGCATCAGAAGACCGTTGGGGAAATAGGCGTGTAAGTATGTCCATAACCACCGCATCAGTTCCCACAAGTACACGCTTCTTATTTTTTAAAATTCCTTGAACAACCATTTCTGCCGTTTTCTCAAGACCTTTTGCATCAACGTCTGCCAATGCAAGCACGCACCCGTGCTTAGACAGTTCAACCGCTAAGGCTCGACCAATACCTGATGCAGCGCCCGTAATTGCTACCACTTTCTCATGTAAATCTTTCATCAACCTTATCCTTCATTCAACTTTACAAACAGCGTTCATTCTAGAAACAGGAGGATGTCAATTCGCTGCAGTTCTTGCCAATCCATTGGCTTTTCTCGCCAATTCGCCTATTTGGGGGTATTGATAGCAATACGATTAATTCCATGGCGAGAAAAGACTATAAATTGGCAACAGAAGTAGGGAATTTAGTGCTCTGGGTTTTTATCCTTAAATTTACAAGGGTAGATAACCAGCGTCATTTTTGGTTTCTTCCGGTCATTCATGAGGAGTATAAAGAATGAATAACATAAACCTAGACTACGAGATCGTTATTATAGGTGCAGGCATCAGCGGTATTGGCGCAGGCATAAAATTAAAGGAAAAGAACATGCATTCGTTTGTTATTCTTGAAAAAGAAAGCGAATTGGGTGGCACCTGGAGAGACAATAGATACCCAGGGGTCGCTGTCGATATCCCCTCCTCGTCTTACTCCTTTTCTTTTGAATTGAACCCAAAATGGTCGAAGGTGTTTGCTCCTGGAGAAGAAATACAACAGTACGTACACCATTGCGCAGAAAAATACCGGATCAAACAACATATCCAATACAACGCGGATATTAACCGTATTGTTTTTAACGAATCCAACAGCACCTGGACGATTCATTTCAAAAATGGCAGCCAGCTAATCTCTCGCTTTGTTATTTCAGCGACCGGTGTTTTAAACCAGCCCGTTACTCCCGACATAAAGGGTATCTCTCATTTTAAAGGAGAAATGTTTCATACCGCACGATGGGATAACGACGTTGAATTAACGAACAAGCGTGTTGCAATCATTGGGACGGGAGCGAGCTCTGTACAAGTAGTGCCCTCGATCGCGCCCAAAGTAAAAAACTTACAAGTTTACCAGCGAACTCCCATTTGGGTTAGTCCCAAACGCGATTCAAAGATTAGTCAAAAGTATAAAACTAAATTTGAACAATACCCCCTATACCAACGATATTTTCGCTTTCGTTCTGATTTATTTATGGAAATAGCAACCTTCGCCGCAGTGAATAATCGAACGCTACCGTGGATGACAAAAACCGCCGAACAAAGCTGTAGATACTTCGTTAAAAAACAGGTAAAAGATCCAGAACTACGCAAAAAACTGACGCCCAATTATGGATTCGGCTGTAAAAGACCTGCCGTATCGAATGAATACTTAAAAACCTTTAACCGCAATAATGTCGATTTAGTGACTGATGGAATCAGCGAAATTACCGAAAAAGGTCTTAAAACGGCGGACGGAGTGGAACATGAGTTAGACGTCATCATCCTTGCAACGGGATTTAAAACACTAGAACTTGGAAACGCCCCTAGTTTTGAGGTGATTGGCTTAGAAGGTACAGAACTTGGCCAGTTTTGGCATGATAATCGTTATCAAGCATATTATGGTGTATCGGTACCTAAATTCCCAAATTACTTCCTTACCTATGGCCCCTACACTGGCGGTTTAAATTGGTTTTCAATGCTAGAAGCCAATCTGAAATTTATCATCCGTAGCCTCAATAAAGCCAAAAGGAAGAACAAAACATACATTGAAGTAAAACAAGCTGCCCACGACAAATATTTCAATTACGTACTTAAACGATCCCGGGGCACCGTTTTTAAGAATAAGGCCTGCGTAGAAGCGAATAGTTATTATCTTGATCATCACGGTGATGCATCATCTCCCGCTCCTTTTACTCCAGCAATGCGCTGGTTTAAGGTACGGTTAACTAGACTAGATGCCTATCAATTTCGATCGTAATCCCTACTCAACATACATCTTTCCTTTGAAGACCAACAAAAAATCTCAAAAGTACGCTTTTTCATTTCTACCATAGTAGCGGTAGAAATGAAAATGCACACAATCACTTTAGCGCCTAATCACGACGATACATGGTAACCACACAAGCCCCACCAAGACCTAGGTTATGCTGAAGCGCCACCCTCGCCCCCTCAACTTGTCGTTTATCTGCTGTCCCTCTTAACTGCCAGACTAACTCTGTACACTGAGCCAAACCGGTGGCGCCCAAAGGGTGGCCTTTGGATAACAGACCACCCGATGGGTTCGTCACAAACTTACCTCCATAGGTATTATCTTCATCCCAAATAAACTTCTCCGCTTCACCTTCCGGACAAAGCCCTAAAGCTTCGTAAGTAATCAGCTCATTGGCAGAAAAACAATCGTGCAGTTCAATGACTTGAATATCTTCCGGCCCAAGACCAGACTTTTCATAAACGTCATTGGCTGCGTTCTTCGTCATATCGAAACCAACCATCTTGATCATACTTTTTTCATCGAAGCTTGATGGCAGATCGGTCGCCATGGATTGCGCGGCAATGTAAACAGGGTTTTTGATGCCGTGCTTTTCCGCAAAAGCATCAGAACAAAGAATGGCAGCTCCCGCGCCACAAGTAGGCGGACAGCAACCAAAACGGGTCAATGGGTCGAACACTTCAGGCGCAGCCATGACTTCATCAACCGTTAACAATTCCCTAAACATTGCATAAGGATTGTTCGCAGCGTGAACGCGCGCTTTTGAAGAGATCTTTGCAAAGGTTTCTTTTTTGGTTCCGTATTTCCAGCGATGCTCACGGCCCGCACCGCCAAACATTTGCGCCGCTGGTGGCGCACTGTTAAACCCCTGTGCATCCATCATTACCGGAATATGCATACCCATGGGAGATTCTCGGTCATTGAACTTGGCACCCAACGCTCCCTTTTCCATTTTCTCAAAACCAATGGCAAGTACACATTCCGCCAACCCACCTTCAATAGCCTGTCGCGCGAGGTATAACGCAGTAGAACCCGTAGAGCAATTATTATTAACATTAACCACGGGAATACCGGTGATACCCAATTCATACACGGCGCGTTGCCCACAGGTGCTGTCACCATAGACATAGCCGGCATAGGCTTGCTGAATTTCGTTATAACCAATGCCTGCATCTTTCAGCGCTAACAGGCCCGCTTCTTTGGCCATCTCATGATAATCTTTGCTTGCACCCGGCTTGGCGAACTTGGTCATACCAACGCCAATAACATTTACTCGATTTCCCATTTTTTGATTCCTTTAAAAACAATTTTGTGTGTTAGTGCTCTGTCTTCTTCATTGTGATTCTTTAGCAATAGCTACAGACAATACGCATCAGAGAACACCTTCAAAAAACTCAATGTTATGCGCCAGTAACACATCACCCGCACTGACAGACAATTCTCCTTTCTGGAATAAGACAGCAGGATTTACACCATTAACCAACTGAGTTAACACCTTGTCCTCAAGATTAATAACCACATCACTGTTCGCGTCTCCTTCAGAGACGGACCCTTTGGCTAAGTCCACTGTCCATGTTGAATCTGGAGAACTTACATTAAACTGAATAAGCCCGTTGACCTTTTTATTCTTGGTAATCTTTGTCGCCAAAGCTTTGAAGATGATACCGGCTTGCGGTTCAACGTTGACAACAGGAGCCACAGCGGTAGCCTTAACATCAGTTGCTCTAGCACCATTGGCAAGGCGCTCAGTTTTAGCTGCCACTACCAACCCAGGATCCAAGTCGGCAAGTACCGCCAACTTATTTGAAGCCATCATATTCCCGCTGATTTTTAGATCCCCGGAAAAAAACATTTTTTGCGCATCGGCTTTACCGGTTAAGATACCCATTAGGTTATCCGCGCTAAGCGCCAACGTCACATCTGGTTTTTCAGCAAGCCCGTTAGCAGCAGAGCCTTCGCCATTTTTAAGATCAATAAACCAGTTACTATCAGGATCACTGACCTCAAATTGAAAGACCGTTCCTACTTCTTTTACAAGATTTGGTCTCGTCTCGATAAAGCTCGATAACGCAGAGAAAATATCAGCAAGAATAACCGTATCCTCCGCAACACTTGCCCGGCCAGGAGATGAACTGCCACCGGCCGCCAATCGCTCCGCTTTAACACCTTCAATGAGACTCGGATCCAGCCCTTTAAATACCGGCGCCAAATTATTTGAAGCCATCACATTTCCACTAACTTTTAACTCGCCAGCAAAGAACAGCTTTTGCGCATCGGCTTTACCCGTAATCATAGCGATAAAATTTGTTTCGTTAACATCAAGGGTAACATCAGCGGTATCAAGCGTTCCTAAAGCAACCGCCCCCTCACCACTCTTAAGGTCCAGATAGAAGGTAAACTCTGGATCACTCACGTTAAACTGAAACGATGTTTTGACCTGATCAACAAAACCTGGGTTCAACGCAACCGCCTTCACCAATGTTTGATAAACATCCTCAACAATAATGGCGTCATTGATTTCTTCTTCCGGCGCATCTGCGGTCGCGTCAACCGACGTTACCTTCGCCAGTTTAGCCACCTTCTTTGCGATAGGTTTGGGTAATTCATCAAACAACTCAGCAGCGGCATGCTGAATGACGACTAGATCCCGTTCCTGTACCCGAGATTCGAAGATAATCTTCCCGTCTTCTTTCCATAGTCGAGTTTCAATGGTCTCTCCTGGGAAAACACTCTCGGCAAAACGCACTTTAATACTTTTAAGATAACGTGGGTCATTGTCGCAGAACGCCGAAACTATATGGCGACCCACATAGCCATAGGTACACATACCATGAAGAATAGGCTTGTCGAACCCAAAAGCTTTGGCCATGTTTGGATCGGCGTGTAGCGGATTCCAATCACCCGACAAACGGTATAACAGCGCTTGGTTTGTCGGTACTTTTTCAACCACTACTTGATCTGGCTGACGCGAAGGTATTTCATTGGCGCTAGCGCTTGGCCCACGATCGCCGCCCCAGCCCCCGGCCCCTCGAACAAAGATCGTCTGTTCGTTATAAGCAACTTCATTACCATCTTCGTCTTTAGAACTCATCGCCATAATCACAACGGCGTTAGGCGCCTTATCATAAATGTTTTTCACTGAATAGGTATGAGTTAAGACAGCACTGGGTAATAGCGTTTGCTTAATTTCCGTATATTGCTCTCCGTGCAAAACACGATCAAAGCCGTAGTTAAGCCCTGGCAAAGAAAACTCTCCGGTTTTCGCTCCTTCGAGCATCGCGTTCATCGCTGGCATCGCAGCATAAGTGGCTGCAGCTTTAAAACCATCACCAGCCATCTCATAAACCTGCGCCAATTCCTTGGCATCCAATGGATCTTCAGCAGCACCAATACCTAACGCATAAATCGAAAGGTCTCTTTCATCATAAGAATTTTCAGCGGTGTATTCACCAGCCATAGCCAAATCAACATCAATGAATTCGTTACCACCTTTGCTAGGGTTATTTATCGTATCTAACACAGGGCCAAGGGCGGCATTAATATCTGCAGGGTTTTCCGCTTCATCAAAATCGGTTATTTTATCCCATTGAGCCGCTACCGCATCGGGTGTAATCGCCGCATTCTTAACACCGAAAGCATGACCTTTTGTGCGTTGCCAACGAACCTTAGCCATGTAACCCGCGCCAACTTCAAATAGGCCTTTAGTTTCTTCGCAATCTTCATGAGCCAACCAGGCAACCAAAGGGCTAACATATTCCGGCTTCAGGTTTGCTAGCAAATCAGCAGGCATAACCGTTTCCGTTAATCGAGAAGCAGCAATCGGCGCAATGGTATTAACCTTGATATTTTTACTGGCGCCTTCAACCGACAATGTGTTCGCTAATCCAACCATACCTAATTTGGCCGCACTGTAGTTGGCTTGGCCAAAGTTACCATAAATACCCGCAGCTGAAGTTGTCATCACAATACGGCCATACTTAGCTTCAAGCATGTAAGGCCATGCTGCCATCGACATACTTTGCGCCCCTTGTAAATGAACAGCAATAACGATATCCCAATCCTTCTGAGTCATCTTTTTGAAACTCATATCACGCAGGATACCCGCGTTATTGATAACAATATCCACCCGACCCCAGGTATCAATGGCCGTTTTTACGACTTTTTCTCCGTCAGTCACCGAATCATAGTTAGCAACCGCTTCACCACCTAAGGCTTTAATTTCAGCAACCACTGCGTCTGCAGGGGAAGATGACTCGCCATCACCACCGGCAATGCCGCCACCTAAATCATTAACCACCACTTTGGCGCCGAGAGACGCTAACAGCATCGCATGTTCACGACCAAGGCCTCCACCAGCACCCGTTACAATGGCTACTCTGTTATCAAATCGAAGTTCAGACATACAATTATTTCTCTCTTAGGCTTAGGTTAGTTGAGCTAGGTTTGGATTAGCTTAATCAAATATAACAATCACCCAAACAAGCCGTAATGACCAAAACTTTCACTTATACTATCTAAATATACCATTGGAGAGATGATGGTAGAGCGTGGGCTTAATATTGATCATAGTCACTGAATCGATGGGTTGCTCACTACACAGCGAAGTTGGAATAGTAAGCCAGGTTTAAATCAATATCGACAAAAGTGGAGCCAATAAAACCGGTATTAATCAGTTCATAATGATAATAATCGACGTTAAAAAAACCTGCAGATTTCTTCTGAAGAAAATTTGCGACAGAACCATATTGGCGGGTGACTGGGTATCTAGCCACGATAAGCTAGGACGTAATCGCTAACCGCGTTAAATTACAAATATAAGAAAAAGAGGGGTAAGTCATTTATCCCTCTTCTTCTTATTCTACACAGAGCTACCTGCAAGCTCGTTATTGGTATAAAGTTCTTGGTATTGATCCCGTAACTCGCGTTTTAATAATTTTCCTGTTGCAGTGTGCGGCAGTGTTTCAACAAATAACACCTCGTCCGGCATCCACCACTTAACAATTTTATCATTCAAATACCCCGACACATCTTGTTTAGAAATATTGACTCCTTCCTTGGCGATAACCAATAACAAAGGCCGCTCATCCCATTTTGGATGAGGAATACCGATCACAGCACATTCCTGGACGGCGTCATGCCCCATGGCAATATTCTCCACATCAATAGAGCTAACCCACTCACCTCCAGATTTAATAACGTCTTTAGCTCTATCTACAATATTCATGTAACCCTGCTCATCTATCGTCGCAACATCGCCAGTATCAAACCACCCGTCTTTCCAGTCTGACACATCATCGTGTTTATAATAGGAGCTTGCGACCCAGGGCCCCTGCACTTGCAATCGGCCAAATATTTTCCCATCATGAGCCAATGCATTATCGTCTTGATCAACAATGCGAATTTCTATCCCATAAATAGGTCGTCCCTGCTTGGTCTGTAGCTCGTAACGTTGCTCCTGAGATAAACCTGACATATAGGCATTCATACTGTTCAATGTTCCCATCGTTGATAACTCCGTCATCCCCCGCGCGTGAATGACAAAAGCATCATGGTTTTCCTGAAAGGCTTTGATCATTGACATAGGTGTATCGAAATATCCCTCCCTCTGGCTTTCGACTAATAATTTCTGCATGTTTATGTACGCAATCAGCGTGCTTAAGTATTGAAGAAACAGAAAGTTGAGTATCCATCATCAAGCTGTGCATAGCATTGTGCTTGTCGTTTTTAACTAAGAAACTGTTTGTCGGTAAATATTTCCTGCCAGAACTCTGTATCAATTTGATTAATGCAGGATTCTTCATTAGTTAGCCCGCCAGTAACATAATCAACATACGATAGTGCCATATGCAGGTCATCCCTAAACCGGATATCACCAAGCGGGGTGTTTTCCATGAGATCGATGTTTGCCATACCGGTAATCATTGCCATCAGCCCGTGCATCAATTGAAAACGAAGGTGTTGATCTGACTTATTCGGTAATTTCTTTTTCATCAATTGATAGATGCGATCCATATGGTTCTGAAAATGGCTATTATAAAGCCGCTGATACTCCGGCGTTGCATCCAACATCATTTTTGCAAAAAAATTGATGGTATAGGTTCCATAACTCTTCGTTGAATTGATCACGAAAAACGGAAGGTAAAATGCCAGGAGAATCTCAGCGATACTAATACCTTCTTTTTCAGCCCGTTCTTCAACTCGATCCATCAAATCTGCAAACTCTGGGGATAATTTTTGGCTCAACATGTCAAAAATCGCTTCGACAATAGCAAGCTTACTTCCAAAGTGATAATGGACTGCAGATTTGTTTTTTGACCCGGCCGCAGTGTTGATGGCTCGCATTGAGACCGCATCAATACCTTTTTCGGCAAATAACCGTATCGCAACATGCAGCAGTCGTTCACGGATATCTGCTTTTACGTCAATCAGTTGAGTCTCCAAATTATTTTCCTTTCTGTATATTTCCGTTGTTTATTACACCAGTTTCCTAACCGTATTTCATACGCACTTCGCACTGCATATGCCCATTAGGACTTTGGTAAACGGAAGATTCTCTCACCCTGGATTTTAAGTCAATAGATTTATATTAAGTCACCGACCTCAAATTAGGTCAATAGACTTAATATAAATCGAGTGAATTAATTTCACTCAAGGCAATAACACCATCAGCACGCTTATATGCCTATGCTGCAAACTGCTGAATTCGTCGCTAATAAACATGGCATTAGCCGTGAGCAGCAAGATGAATACGCTCTAGAATCTCAGATACGAACAGCACGAGCCCAGAAGCAGGTCTGTTTGACGCTGAAATCGTTCCTATTTCTACCACTCAAGCGGTTATAAACAAAGGCACAAAAGAAGTTTCTTATAAGGATGTAACACTATCAAAAGATGAAGGCAATCACCCTTCTACTACCTTAGATAGCCTTCAAAATTTGCGCTCCGTCATAGAGGGTGGTTGTATCACCGCAGGCAATGCGTCTCAGCTATCTGACGGAGCCTCTGCATGCGTGCTGATGGACAGCAAACTCGCTGAACAAAAAATCTAGCGCCCTTAGGTATACAACGTTAACGGCGGTGCGATATCCATTGGTCATCCTTATGGCATGACAGGAGCACGTACAACCGGCCATATCTTGCTTGAAGGCAAACGTCGCGGAGCTAAATGGGTTGTCGTATCAATGTGTATAGGTGGCGGTATGGGAGCAGCTGGCTTGTTCGAGATCGTTTAGTCAAACAACCAGCAAGAAAGGAATACCACACAGCAAAGTGGAAAGAACCAATGGGGGAAAATACGGCAGCACCACCCATAATATGCAATATATGCTTACTCCAACTCCCTCCGTCACGACCAAGAATCATAGAAACAAAAGGGTCCATCATCATGATAAAACGTTTTAAACCCCAAGGCATACCATTAGTAATTGCCTTTTCCTCGATGTCTTCAGGCGTTCCCGACACTTTGTGGTTTAGATGTATATACCGTCGCACCCAATGACTGATGGTACCTGGGGGAACCAACCAGCACAGAAGCATCATTAAATGGTGCATTATCTTATTGTTTTTAAAGTACATATAGTGAACCAGATCATGCTCTAACTCATGAACAAAGGAGGCTGCGATGGCAGCCACGATAACGCATAGCCAAGCAGGTATAACGCCGATGTAGTATGCATAAGCAGAGAGAGAAATGATTGCGATTGATGTAAGCATGATACCCAACCCTAAAGCATTCTGATGCTTCAGAATCGGATATTCAATACGCATATCATCACTGATCTGCTTAATTTCTTTTTGCAGGTACCTGGTTTTATCCCGGTGTGCCATGTTTTCTATATTCATTGTTCACCTCATCAGTGTATTCTGGAAGTGAACTATCGAGGAGACAATCAAACCGAAATCCTGGGATTCATTGCCAAACCCCATACATTTTTCGCCATACTGAAACCATAACAGATGGAAAAAGGAAGAGATAACATGCGTTCTGCAAGCACCGTAGGCAGCTGGATCCCCATTGTCATTAATACTATAAAAAGTTATAGCGTGGATCCTGAGCCACTTTTGCATGAAGCTGGTATCACTGAAGGTATACTCCTGGATATTAACGCAAGAATTCCCTACGACACGACACAAGCGTTGTTAGATCTTGCGGTTAAAGCGACTGGAGACTACAGCTTTGGTTTGATCATGCGAAAACACATCGAAATGAACGCATTCCAGACGTTAGGTCTGGCGGTATCAATGAGCAACAGCTTAATCGATGCATTGCACCGCATTGAACGCTATTACCAAGTCATCAGTACCGCACTCTCAATCGAGTTACGAGAGTATAAAGATGCTTATCATCTGGTTTACTCCAGCCCGTCAACCATAGGAGATAGACCTTACGTCACATCCGAACCAACGGCCAATTTAGGCCGCGACAAGCGTATCTAACACATATACCTCCTGAACATTTAATTCCCCGTTATAAGCGGTTTTTATGCGACGACCTACATGTTGGTGCTGATGAAAATTACCTTGTACTGGATCAAGAAGGTCTAGAGAAAGAGTCATTCCCAATTCAATCAAACATGCTAAAAATAACGGAGGAAACCCTAAAAGATGAACTAGAAAGCATTAACGAACTTTCCCTACGTCAAATTATTGAAAATCATATTAGAAAAACCTTGTGTTCTGGCGCCCCAACACCAGAACAAACAGCTTCATACGTAAACATGAGTTATAGAACACTCCAACGCAGGTTAGCTGATGAGAGCACGTCCTATCGAGAAATTCTTGATAACACGTGTAAAAATATGGCGACTCAATTGATTGAAACTAAAAAAGTACCATTGATAGAAGTCACATTTTTATTGGGTTTTTCAGATGCCAGTAGTTTTTCTCGAAGCTTTAAGCGCTGGACTAGAGTCACTCCAGCCCGTTATCATCAGGGTTAACGTTAAGCAGATTTCAGTGCTTTTTCAATCGTCAGAGGCAATGTTTTCATTGCCGTTTCAAAAACTCGTTGGCGGCGGCGTGTATCCATTAAATTACCGCCGAACGCGGCAAGGTCGTCAGGACCTGGTTCAATCCTGATAACCCGTTTTCCCGCTTGTTTTAATACCGCATATCTTCCAGATAACCGGGAATACATACAATCGTTTCCTGAGGGGGGGGGTAGTGGCACGTCTTGCAACAACAGATCGCTCAACATTGAACATATTGCCATCAAAAGGAACCACATAAACCCTATCTAAATCTCTTCTAGCCCAGTAATTGCGAAAGACATGTAGGCTGTATACTGCAACGGCTAAAACTGAGAGACCTAGCAGACCGATAACGACTATAATTGACATAGAAAACGCCTTTCTTGAGAGATCAATAGGACCCGTATAACACTTTCCTACCCGTTACTTTCTTGATATTTTCCATCCTAGAGGGGAAGTAATCTTAATTCCTGGCATTCATCGCCAAACCATGTACATTTCTCGCCAACTAAGAGGATGGGGCAGCTAATAGTTTATGACTAAATCACTTATGACAAAGTCCTTTCTAAAAATCTCGCGCTTTCTTTGATATCTTCCCCACGTTGAGGTATCCCCCCTGCGAAGAACATAAAGCCATGAATCATACTGGTATAACAAGAGTGTGTTACGTTTACACCTGCCGCGCCTAGCCTGTTCCCATAAGCAAGCCCTTCATCACGGAGCGGGTCAAAACCTGCGGTAATCACAAGAGCAAGAGGCAAACCCACAAGATTTTTAGCGCGCAGTGGATATACGTAAGGATTCTTGGCCTGCTCTGAGCTTTCCAAGTAATGCCCATGAAACCAATTCATGGCCGAAGATGTCAGCAAAAGACCATCGGCATAGTCCTTCTTTGAGTTTGTCTCACTAAATGCATCAGTAACGGGGTACAACAAAAGCTGTGAAGCCGGCGGCGATAACTTTTCATCGCGACACTTTAAACAAATTACAGTCGCTAAGTTTCCACCAGCACTATCACCGCCATGAAAAAATACGAGCCCAGGTAATTCACTCTTATCTGAATGCGGCTGATAAATCCGGATGGCCATATCACAATCAGTCCCTGCAATCATTCTATCTTCAATTTTTTTTAGCTCTCTAGACTTCGGGGAGAGAAAACTGCTCGAGTTTTTGTCGAACAACCGCGCTTTTTCAGGCGTTAACATTTCAAGTGGCTTTTTACCCGCTACGGCATCGGCTATCATTTTCGCTATTGACTGTAACTCGTCCGATGATATCGCGTCTTCGCTTACGTCTTTTATCATTAACATTATTATCAACCAATAATTCCGTTTATCCATATTTAATACATACATAAATTTGAAACAAATCGTTCGAAGGTTTAAGTGAAACCACCTTATACGAAGTTCGCGATAACATCGCTATCATCACCCTCAATTCTCCTCCGGTAAATGGCTTAGGACAGACTGTGCGACAAGGCATTAAAGCCAGTTTTGAAATTCCCACGAAAAACGATGAGGTTAAGGCTATCATTGTCACGTCCTCCGGAAAACTGTTTTTCGGTGGCTAAGATATTAGCGAATTTTCAAAAGGTGGACTGAATGGCACCCCTTTTCTCCCGACCATTTTGAACGAACTTGAAGAAAGCAAAAAGCCTGTGATTACCGCGTTTGGCTGGTGCTGAATTATCAACTCAAATGATTGTATTTGGCACACAGGTCAATGCAAAAAAAACTCTGGAAAACGGCATCATCGATTGCATATATAAGGGTGAGGATGATTTTTTCGACGCGGCAATCAACTACACGCAAAAACTATTGGCTACCAAAGCGCCCGAACGAGCCATTCAGTGTATAGAAGCCGCTTGCAAATCCCGGCATCAGTCCTAAAACATCGCCTCGCAACATCGAATCTATCGCCATTATTGGCGCTGGAACAATGGGTGGTGGTATTGCAATGAACTTCCTTAATTCAGGAATACCTGTCAAAATATTAGAAATTAAAGAGGAGGCGTGTGTTGGGGTTTTATTGGGAATCGTGTTCTTGAGCCATATGGACGCGAAACAGCGCGCTTAGTATTAGAAGGTGCAACCCCTTTCCAGGTCGACAGCTATTGTATGACTTTGGTATGGCCATGGGGTATTGCAGCATGATCGACTTAGCTGGAATCGATGTTGGTTACCTCTCTCGTCAGGGTAACCGTGAGATTTTCTATAGCCGTGACCCCTCCTATGCTGCTATCTGTGACGAACTTTACGGATTAGGACGGTTCGGGCAGAAAAGTGAGCGCGGCTTTTATACCTACGAAGGCCGCAACAAAACAGAAGACCCTGAAGTGATGGAACTCGCAGCACAGCTAGCGAAGGAAAACGACGTAACGATTCGCGAGAATTCTGACGAGGAAATATTAGAACGCACCATCTACATGTTAATTAACGAAAGTGCTCAGGTACTTGATGACGGCATTGCTAGTCGCTCCTGCGATATTGATACCGTGTTTTGCAATGGCTATGGATTCCCTGTTCATCGCGGTGGCCCCTTGCAATACGCTGACGAAATTGGCCTTGATAAGGTTCTTGAAGCCCTCAACTGGTACCGTAAGAAACTGGGATCCTATGATGAGGAGTGGTTTAAACCTGCACCTCTTCTTGAAAGATTGGTGGCATAAGGTAAGTACTTTAAGAGCTATAAAGCTAAACATGGATAACAAATAGAAAGATCGGAATATTGTTTGTGAGATATCATGTGATTTTCAAAGGCATTACTAAATTTTAATTTTAGATTATGATTTTTTCCCGCTAAACTTAAAATAGTGAATTAGTGAAAAATCAATATTAATATCTTATTGATTACAACTATATCCAATCTATAAAAGCCCGTTATTTTTCCAAGACTGAACCTTTCTGTAAATAGTAGATGGACTTACACCTAAGCATTTTGCCGCAGTTGGGATGTTATTGTCGCATAATGTTATTGCATCTTCTATCGCTTCCATCTCTACTTTCCACAATTCCTTAATATCACTTTTATCCCGGTAATTCGGCCCGTCCTTTTTGTCATGCAGCATCTGCTTTATCACGCCCAAAACCACTGACTTTTCACGTTCTACACGCCTTAATGGTCTTACGTCATGTGTTTCTTCTGGGGGGACAATGCCTGGCTGACTTAAAAAAGCGGCCTCTGGTATTGATTCAGGTACAATATATGGTTCAAGCCCATCCACTAAATCAACTGATTCTGATTCCTCAAAAACAGATATTTTATCAAGTGGCGGGGGAAGCATGGGCTGAACAACTTCAGTTCCATTATTTAAAACTATGATATTTCTAACTACATTTTGTAATTGTCTTATATTTCCTGGCCAATCGTATTTCGAAATTATCGCTTCTGTTTCAGGAGAAAATTTCTTAAATCCTTTTTCTTCTTCTTTTGAAAATTTTCGTAAGAAATTGTTAGCTATCACTAAAACATCATCCTCTCGTTCTCTTAACGGTGGTAACGTAATAGGTATTACGTGAAGTCGGTAATATAAATCCTCTCTAAACTGCCCTTGCTTTACTTGCTCCAAGGGCGCCCTATTAGTCGCACATACAAAACGCACATCCACGCTTTCCAAAGTACTACTACCAACCTTTTGTATTGTCCCTGTTTGGATGAAACGGAGTAATTTGCTTTGCAAATCCAAGTCCATCTCCCCTATTTCATCTAAGAATAGTGTACCGCCATCTGCTTTTGAAGCGGCACCTTGCCTTGTTGACTGTGCGCCAGTAAATGCCCCTTTTACGTGGCCAAATATCTCACTTTCCATAAGGTCTCGTGGTATTGCAGCACAATTAATCGCTACAAATTCCTTTTTTGATCGATTACTTTTCTGGTGAACTGCCTGAGCACAAACTTCTTTTCCCGTACCGCTTTCACCCGTAATAAATACTGTGGCTTTACTTTCAGCGGCAGCTTCTATTGTTCGATAAACACTCTGCATTTCATTAGAAGAACCGATAAAACCATAATATTTACCCCCTTTAATATCCTCCTTTGGACAAATAAATTTTTGATCTTTCTCAACGACACTTTCTATTCTCTGCCTATCGAGTGCATTCTTTACGGTGATGACAAGCCTATCCCTCGTAAAGGGTTTTTCAAGAAAGCCCAAAGCTCCACTTCGCATGGATTCATCGGCAACGTTTTCCGAGCCATGTGTTGTCATGACAATAAATACGCAGGGAAGGTTTAATTCCTTCGCTCTATTTATTATCTCCAAGCCTTCAACCTCCTGCAGCTTAAAATCCAGCAATACAACTTCTGGAACAACACCCTCCATTATTGTCAATGCCACTTGACCATCCTTAGCAATAATAGTTTCACATCCTTCCTGGGCCAAATAAGCTTCATAACACCGCGCCAAAGAGGGGCTGCCTTCTACTATAAGTATTTTTGGAAGTATTTCGCTCATATTGCCTCTCAAATTACTATGCATAAGATACTAATTTTTAAAATGATATTGGCTTTCTACCTTAATTGCTCAACAAGAGAAAGCATCTTAGATCGAGTTTGATTAAACACCACGTCTAAAGAATTTGCCATTTCACGGCATTCACTTTTACTTTTTGATTTTGCACACTCCTCAAATGACATGGCTAAACGCTGCATCCAATACGCACCAAATGTCTTACTGCTACTTACTAACGTATTAGCCTCAATTATCATGTGAGAAAAATCCTGAATTTCAAGCGCTGACTGAAGATCAGAAATTCGCACTTTTGTCTCTCGTAGGTATAAGTTAACCATTTCTTCCGTTATTTCATGGCTTGTATCTATAATCATTTGCTGCACAATTTTCTCAATCACTATATCGCCTTGCCTAATTCCAGAAATCAACTCACTGACCTCTTCCTTTATCGATGGCGATTCTTGCTCCCGTGATGCTCCAATATTAAATGGATTAGATACCTCGTTAGTACCCATCCAATATTCGATGGTTGCAACCATCTGCTGCGTATCAATAGGCTTAGTCATATAGTCATCCATACCCGCATAAACACAACCTTTCCATATATCATCTTTCATAACTCCAGTAACTGCCAGTATAGGAGTGTGCTTTTGATTATTCTCTAACTTCCTAATCCTCCTTGAGGTTTCCATTCCATCCATGTCTGGCATCACGACATCCATTAGAATAACATCGTAATGATTTTTCTCTACGGCAGAGATTGCATCTATACCGCTACTAACACAATTCACATTCAACCCATGCTTACTGAGCATGATTGCTGTTGCTTTTTGAGTAACCCTACCATCATCAACGACCAGCACCCTCCCTTCCAGAATTTTAAGTTTACCAATTTCAATGGGTGAGGCGTTTCCCATGCTAGAAGATTCGTAAGGATCTTCTTCGCAGATAAGTCGTGCCAATTTGTTTCCAAAGGCATTAATAGTCAAAGGTAAATTTAAATGCGTATGTTTTATTCTTGCAAAGTGACGCGCAGTACCCGGAGAAAATAATTTAGGCGTAATAACCACAAAACTACAGTCATTGTAATTAGATATACGCTGAAGGAAATTCTGAATAGAACGAATAATCGCGGCATATATTCCATCTGACTTATGAGCATTAAGAATAATAAATTCCACCTTTAATTTATTATTCTTCTCATCATTAAAAAAATTAATGGCTTCACTCTCATAATCGAATATCTCTAAATTCGCCCCCCAAGATGTCAACTGACGCTGTATCTCGTCTCTCGATTTGTCTTCAGTGTCAATATAAACAATAGTTCTTCCCGTGAGAAACTTATATCTATCAGGCCCCTTGTTCATTTTATTATCGCAGATATCCATAGAAAACCAAAATAACGAACCTTCGCCGATCTTGCTGGAGTATCCAAATTCACCTCCGATTTCAAAAACAACCTCCTTTGCAAGAGTGTACCCTATTGCTACTTCTTCATAGCGCCTAGATACAGAATAGTTCGAGGTGATATTTCCAGAGAATAATTGTTTTTGTTCATGTTCCTCGATCCCTTCTCCTGTATCCATAACTTCAAAACGCACTCGACCATCCATGGTAATGTTGACTTCTAAATTAATAGATCCTTTATCTGTCATCTTTATAGCATTATTTATAAGTTTAATTAATACCATCCGCAACCTAGACTCATCACCTACCACGAACTCAGGGATTTCTGCATCTATATAGTTACTAAATCTGATAGATTTTTTATCAATAGCCGGAGTTACGGTGTCTATAACTTCCTCAAGAAGACCTGAAAGGTTAAAATAGTTATCATTAACTTTAAATTGTTTACAATTCATCTTTAGTATTGCTAAAGTGTCGTTTATATTATTCATTAAATAATCACCAGAATATTCCGTTAGCTTTAATAGAGATTTCTGCTCATAGTCAACATCTGTATCATTTAATAATTTAATCGCCTCCAACATCTCAATAAGTGGATTCGTTAAATGGTTTTGCATCAGCGTTAGAAAATCAGTCCTTTCATCAGGGCCAGCCTTAGCCCCCACTTTTTCTTCATTTTTTTTAAATTTATTTTCTAGCTCATTACTATTCCTAAAAACACGTTGAATAACCGTCATATATCCATCATCATTATGAAAACGTATAAAGCTAGTCTTCACATCAGCAGTAAACCTCGGCCCGCCCTTTCTTACAAATATCGCTCTAGTTATATCAACTCTACTTTCGTTATATATATCAAGCGCTATCGGTGAACTATCTGTACCTCTTTTTTTTGATGGTTGAATATCTTTGATATTTAATCTAATAAGTTCCCACTTATCATAACCAAGATATTTCTGAGCCTGCTCATTGGCATCAATTATATCTCCATTCAAGTCATGTAATAATATGCAGCCTGATTGAGATGAACATAACCAACTAAAATTCGATTCCTGCTTCTTAAGATCTTGTACAGTTACTTCTTCAATACTTGAATTTTTTTTGGTTCTACTCATAACATATACTACACTTATTTGTTTAGGCGTCTTTGCGCTATTTATTCTTAAGATGTTCCTAGTGTTAAGAATAGTCTTTTTGCGACTTGCACATCACAGTTTATTAATACCGTTACTGCATTTGCATTTTGTTTTTAGAATTATTAACGCCTATAAATAGCAAAATGAAAATAATCCTTCTGATTTGCAAACATTTGATGCACATTGAGCCTCCCCCCCCCCTTAACTAGAGCACAATCCATTCAGAAGGAATAAAATATTTCTCCTTTTTGTTCTTCATTAACACCGGCAACAGTCTCCGTTCGTAAATTTCACGTTACCAATGTAATCAAGCGCTTAGCGCCACTATTTACCAACCACACTGAGGTGCCAATCCACCAGCACACAAAGGCGAGAAAAAAACCCTAATCCTTTCCAGACTGGCACAGCGGTTGCAACAACTCTATCAATCGCAAGATAACAATATTTTGAATTTCACCTTTGAGGTTACTAACATGAAATCATCACGCTTCAACAAGATCGCTAAACTTTCCACTTCTATTGCTTTGGTTTTTGGT
>MAAB01029615.1_pt1 | contig 44260 bp, 37 predicted proteins | sample 1115991 | NCBI WGS metagenome assembly MAAB01 (sample SAMN04961124, study PRJNA320927) | seawater metagenome | isolation source: sample BD02T18 sea water enriched with oil for 18 days | place: USA:Gulf of Mexico | collected 2013-07-27 | reverse complement strand
AATGTTTCTAGCAATAGTGATATTTAAACCATTCGGACGCGGGATGGAGCAGCCTGGTAGCTCGTCGGGCTCATAACCCGAAGGTCGTCAGTTCAAATCTGGCTCCCGCAACCAATTTTCATATCAAATTAAACAAAACTCACAACAAATCATTATACTCGTCGGGCTATTACTTATAATTGGCCGAAAGTCGTCATTGTTTAATTCAAATCTGGCTCCCGCAACCAATTTTCATATCAAATTAAACAAAACTCACAATAAATCATACTCGTCGGGCTACTACTTATAAATGGCCGAAAGTCGTCATTGTTTAATTCAAATCTGGCTCCCGCAACCAATCTACATATCTCTTTTCGTATAAAATCCAAGGTAGTTACTGTAATTAACTATGCCATAAAAACGACCGCAACGGCATTGACCTGTTTCGTGCTTTTATTGCCATAACAGTGCGGAAGATGACCATGGAAATAAATTAAGTTACCCGCTTCGACAACATATTCCTCTCCTTGTACTTCTACACAGGCACTCCCTTCTAGGCATAAAAATAACTCATGACTTCCCTCTGGATGCGGTACTCCTTTGCTATAACAGTTGGGTTTCATTCTAATATCATTGATTTGTAATTTCTGAGTACTAATAGGGCTCGTTCGTGTGCTTGAAAACCTGCCATTATCTAATTGAGTAACAGGCATATCTTTACGCGAAACTTCGGTGACATGGGCAGACTGCCTACTAATTAAATCATCGACTGAAACGCCCAATGCCTGCGCCACTTTGACAACTAGCGTTATGCTTGGGTTGGATTGTTCACTTTCCATGTTAGCCAAAGTTGCCCTTGGAATGTCAGCCATATCCGCTAGCTTAGTTTGTGTTAACTTATGCTGAGCACGCAATCTTTTGATACCTTCACTAATTGGATTGGTCACAGATTATCTCCATCATGTTATGCTTTGATTTGCCACAATATATAAGTCTTTATCACGTAATAATTCAGACTACAAAATATCAACATATTACCGTCTTATATTCTAGTATTAAAACATATTGTTAATTTCTTGTCATTTTTAGTGCTTCAGCTCTAGACACTGCTATTTTTTTCATTACAATCTAGCCATCTTATCAATCGTGATAATTTCACTCATCAAAATGTCCTGGAGAATAATATGAATGTTGATCAACATATCAAAGTAGCACAATGGCACTTAGAACAAGCTCGTTTACACAACGTTAGCGATCACACTTGTGGTTGTCCTGCTAACAAGCATGACCAACGCGCAATCGACGCAGTTGAAGCAGGTTTAATCATTGAAGAAAAAGCCTGTACTATTGAAGCTAAAGAAGCGCGCGTTTAAGCTACAGCTTAAAGCCAATTAAATAATAAAAACCGATAAATATCTTTTATCGGTTTTTTTATGTCCTCAATATTGAATACACCCAGCTATAAACTCCTCCACATTATAATTAATACATTAAGAATCAATACGATCCATTAAAGGTTATCATTGAAAAACGGCCTTAAGATAAATATAGTGTTTAAGTTACAGGTTTAATTAATCGAAAAATAATTTACAAGGATTTCTATGGCTAGTGCAAGTTTGCTAACCTTATTAGATGATATTGCCATGTTGCTTGATGATGTAGCAGTATTATCGAAGGTTGCCGCTAAAAAAACCGCTGGAGTACTAGGTGATGATTTGGCTGTAAATGCAGAGCAACTATCAGGTGGTTTGAAAGCAGACAGGGAATTGCCTGTTGTTTGGGCAGTTTTTAAAGGCTCTATGCTTAACAAAGCTATTTTAGTGCCTATTGCTTTATTACTGAGTTACTTTCTGCCTATGGTAATAATGCCTTTGCTAATGCTTGGTGGCGCCTATTTGTGTTATGAGGGGTTCGAGAAGGTATGGCATAAGTTTTATCATAAAGAAGTGCACAAAGAACAACATGCAAAGCATGTCGTCGCATTGCAAGATGAAAATATCGATATCATTCTTTATGAAAAAGAAAAAATTAAAGGCGCTATTCGAACTGACTTTATTCTCTCTGCAGAAATTATTATTATTGCACTTGGTACTGTTGCTGATAAACCGATAACAACGCAAATATCAGTGTTAATTTTTATTGCTATCCTGATGACCATTGGGGTTTATGGCTTGGTTGCTGGTATTGTAAAAATTGATGATGGTGGTTTATTACTTATTAAAGATAAATCAAAAAACCTTTGGGCAAAAGCAAAACGTGCTTTAGGTTATTTTATGATTTCTTTTGCGCCCAAACTAATGAAATTTTTAGCGGTTGCCGGTACTGTAGCGATGTGGTTAGTCGGCGGTTCACTTATCACTCATGGCGTTCCTACTTTTCATCACATAATTGAATCAGCGACAAATTTTGCCAGTACCCTCCCCGTTCTTTCTGGGTTTATGGTTGTAATCACGCCGCTGGTAATAGATTTACTAGTTGGTTTTTTATTAGGTGCGCTGCTGGTCTTCCTCTCTATAGCTATTATGAAAGTAACTAAAAAACAGCGCATTAATGTCAAAGAAAAGCCATAAAAGTGTCATAAGATTAGGGGCAAGTTAATGGTAACTGGCCCTTCATTTTATGCCTGGCATTAATAATCAATTTACCAGTAAAATTAATTTGCCGATATTATTATTTTGTGCCATTTTCTCATGGGCCTGCTCGACTTGTTGCCAGGGATAAGTCGAATCAATAACCGGTTTAATTTTACCATTAACTAAATCTGCATAAAAATCGCGACTAAAACTAGCAACGAGTTGAGCTTTGTAGTCTTCATTACGATTACGCAAGGTTGAAGCGGATAACGTTAACCTTTTGGCCAACAGCTTAGCAATATCAACTTGTGAGCAATACCGACCACCTAACATTGATAAAGTCACTATGTGTCCATCAAGTGCTGCAACGTTAATGTTTTTAGCTAAATACTCACCACTAACCACATCAACAATTACATCATAGCCTATTGAATCATTTTCTTTCGACCATTCCACAAAGTCAGTATTTTGATAGTTTATAGTACAATCAGCGCCTAACGCTAAACAAGCTTTAGCTTTAGCTTCACTACCCACAGTGACCGTAACATGGCAATACCTCGCTTTAGCCAGCTGTATCGCTGCGCTGCCTACACCACTCGCACCAGCATGTATGAGTACTTTGCTGTTATTAGCGAGTTTAGCAAGACTAAATAAACTCTGATAAGCAGTTAAAAAAACCTCAGCACAAGCAGCTCCTTGCTCAAAAGAAAATAGCTCCGGTAAACGAAACAGTTGTTTGGCTTTTACTCTGACAAATTGTGCGTATCCACCACCTGCAACTAGCCCAAAAACTCTGTCACCGACCTTCCATGGCGTTTCTAGATGATCACTCGAGACCGTATCACCACACTGAACAATTTCACCCGAGACTTCCAAACCAAGAATAAATGACTCACCCACAGGAGCCGGATATTTTCCGGCTCGTTGCAATAGATCGGCTCGATTAATTCCAATAGCGTGGACTTTAATCAAACACTCATCAGCAGCGATTTCAGGCACATCAGTTTGACTAAACACTAAGGATTGCGGGTTATCAACATGGATATATTGCAAAGTAATCACCTTACGTTAGGTTTTTAGGTTCAAGCGAGGTAGGGAATACGCTATGTAAAGATTAAGAAAGGAACAAATAAAGTGCATGAACCATACACTTTATCTAAACACCTTAGTCAACCATTTTAACAGGAGAAGTTAGGTTAATGGCGTCAAGGCAACCGAGTTGAACTCTACTTTTTTCCAGCCATGTAGCATAAAGTTACGAATATTACCGTGGTCAGTTCCTTCGGGGTTATTCACCACATCTTCACGATAAAAACGCCCAAAACAAGCCAAGGTTTGTTGTTCAGTTAACTTATTGAGTTTAGCAAAATAAAATATTTTACATGAACCTTCGTTCGTACCTGCTTCATTAAGTAAATCACCATTACTGAATGTTGCAGGAAGGTAATTATAGTTTTCACTAATAACTTGCATCACTTGTTCAAAGCTAATTTGTTGAGCATTTACATTCAACTGACTGATAAAATCAGCTAAAGTGTCATTGATTGCTTGAGTACTCATTAAAGATCACCCGCTTTTAATTTTGCTTTTGCTTCCTCTACTTTAGAGAAGTCTAAACCTAATTCATTAACCGCTTGCTCGATAAGACCAGGATCAGCCATTACTAAGCTCATAATAGCTTGTAATTTCTCAGGTGGAATACCAAGTTGTGTAATGAATGCCATAGCCATCATAGGGTTTTCAGTAAGCGCTTGGAACATCTCATTAATTTTTTCATCACTGATATTTTGGTCTTTCAAAATTTGAATAATCGGGTTCATTAATTTCTCATTTTAACATTAGGTTTAGTAGTAATCAGGCTATTTTAGCAATTACAGCCCCATTCATCGCGGCGAATATAATATCAAATTATAAAGAACTTTACAGATGGCACTACATGAATAAGTCAAATATCTAATTAACTCCCTGCATTTGCTATTTTATTAGAAAAGAAAAAGTATAATAGCCTTGTATGAATACCGTCAGCATTCATATTAATTAAACTGATGCTCAACCATTATTGAGTTCATACTCGAACTTATTTCACAATTATCTCGCTAGCCTTGTTAACGAACAATCAAGAATTATGTCATCAAAATTTAAAAATACAGAAATTCAATCCCCCAAATTAAAGTATTTAACTGCTTATTCTGCACAAATACAAATGCAAGTTCAGCAAATGATTGACCAAAATAAATTAGCGCAATACTTACTTAAAAAGTATCCAACTACCCATGAAATCAGCAATGATAAATCGCTTCGTGGTTATGTTATGTCACTAAAAAATCAGTATTTAAAGAAGTCATCACCATTAAGCCAGATAAAGTATGATGATAAAATTCATATTATTAACAATGCCCTAGGCCTTCATACCTATGTATCTCGTGTACAAGGTAATAAACTAAAGAGTAAGCATGAAATACGTATTGGCAGCCTATTTAAAAAAGCGCCAGAAGCCTTCTTAACCATGATAGTCGTTCATGAGTTAGCTCACCTTAAAGAAAAAGAGCATAACAAGGCCTTTTATAAGCTATGTCAAAGCATGTTACCTGACTATCATCAACTAGAATTAGACTTACGCATTTACCTGACTCACATAGAGTTAATTGGTGATATTTACGTTTGATAATAATTTTGTTGTTGCTTGATACTTGTTTGCTCAATTAATTTTATATAAATTACAGCAATATAATCAAAAAGAAATGACTGACATGCCTGAAACTAAAATTAAATTCGAACTCGAAAAAGAAAACAAAAACAGTGTTCGTTATAAAGAAATTCCTAAAGAAGGTATGCCACCTATATTAGGATCTATTTATGTACAAAAGTGGTATGCAGGTAACAGTAAATATATCGAAGTGACTGTAAATAAACTCGATTAATTAGTCCCTATCAGTCTATTGTAAATTTCTATCGTATTGAACGCAAAAAACCAGAATTCCTTAACAAGGTAATTCTGGTTTTTTGGGTTAATCGATAGTAAACCTAACGATTATGACTTCTGCTTGTTATGCTTGATATAACATAGCTAGAAAATCTTTAGACTCATTCAACTGGCTAAATTTAAACAATTTTGAACCTGCTTGATCCTTAACAACAACATTTAATTTGTTGATTGAAATAGACTTGACTGGTGCTTCAATAGCATAAATCTTACCTTGATAAGTATAAGACATAATATAACTCCTTTAATTGCGTAAAACGCAACATTAAAAAGCCCACAACTGCATATACATAAATGATAATAATACGATGAACTAACCGAAAATGACTCGGGATCTCATGCAGCAAAAAGCTTTAATTTAATAACTTTTTATTAAGGTGTTGGCTGACTGTGAAAGGGAAAGACAAAACACGAAAAAATCACTGGGGATTAACATCAATTAGACGAGGAAGGCTAATTGATGTTGGCCAATATACGGGCCTTTGTTGATAAAGTAAACATATATTTCGATAAATGTATTAGAGTTGCTAAACTCCTCCTAAATAATCGACATTATATTGAGTTAATTTGGGCATCTAATTGATAAAATATCACATTCAACATTATCAAGAATTTTTTCAATAGTATTACCAATAAATTTACCGTTATTACCCATACCCATTACTAATAAGTCTACCTCATGGGTTTTAACCAATCCAGGTAGCTCATATTCAGGTGAGCCTGCAACGAGATGAGTTGATTTTTCATCAAAAGTATACTGGCTTAGCAGTTCATCGAACACAGCTTGGTGATGAAATTTTATTGCATCGCTATAGTCATTAAAATCACCGCTCGCTATGCTGTGATCCATACCTACTGCGTTCAATCCTTGCCATAACTCTATACCCATGGGTTGATAACAATGACAAACGTGAACTTCGCTATCAAATAATTCAGCCATAACCAACTCTGCTTGAAGTATATTTACATCCAACATTTCAGGTTTATCATGTGTTCTTTCCGGGTCAACAGCAGCCATCATTGTGCGGTAGGAATAATTACAAACATTTTTAGTCAGTAACAGAGGCACGGGGCAATGTTCAAGGAGTTGCCAATCGCTAGGAGTAAAAAATATTCTATTAAGCGTTGAATCTTGCTTAGTCGATTTTATCACTATCGATGCGCCTATACTGGCGATCTTAGCTAAAACAGCACAACTTACATCTGAATGCCATACAACATCAGTATTAACAACTATATCGAGTGATTTCACTTCAAGAGAATACGTTTCTAACCAACGTAATTTCGAAGCTATATATTCTTTTTGTAAAGCTGCTAGTTGCGCTTGATTAAAATTCCAATGGCTGACAAATTGACTATTATAAGCCACGAGAAAAAGCTCGATATTTGCAGATGTTTTCTCCGCGATGTTGATCGCCTGCACTAATGCAGATTGGTGGTCACTCGCTGCGTCCATCACCACTAAGATATTGGCAATTTTTTTCATAATATTCCCTTAATTCCCATTCTGTCAATTAACAATAACCTACACAAAGCCTTTGCATATTTATACAATGATAATAATAGCTTACTACTTAAAAAATAGTTGAGTTAGTAACTTATAGCAACGTATTTCCCTTAATTTTGCACGTAAGTTGATCTAAATATGGTATCACTTGTTTCTAGGAGGAAGCTGGTTGAGAACAATAAAAGTGGCGTGAATATTGATATGGATTTATTGATATAATACTATCGAAAAATAAGCAGAAATAAAGGTTCTTTGACGTAATGCTCATGACTTTTTAAATAATTATTACCTTAAAAAGCACTACGTCTCACTAAAAGAGTCACCGTGCTTCCCCATAGAAATCTCAACTAAGAGAGAAATAGTTACTCCTAGCTGATTTCTAATATGGTAAAAACTAAAAGCCTGACAAATTATAACAGTGCTTTAATACCTTGTGTTAACCCATCAACCGTTAACGGGTACATTTTATTGGCAACAATATTTTTCATAATATCAATCGAGCTATAATACGACCAATGCTTTTCTTCCTGGGGATTTAACCAAATACTTTTATCAAAGTGAGTTAATAACCTTTTCATCCACACACTACCTGGCTCTTCATTCCAATGTTCAACGCTACCACCTGGATAAGTGATTTCATAAGGTCCCATTGTCGCATCCCCAATAAATATCACTTTGTAATCACTACCATAGGTATGAATGACTTTATGAATGTCTACTGGTTCGCTCGTTCGGCGGTTATTGTCTCGCCATACATGCTCATAAACACAATTATGGAAATAAAAGAATTCTAAATGTTTAAATTCTGTATGCACTGCTGAAAAAAGCTGTTCGCACGCCTTAACATGATCATCCATTGAACCACCAACATCAAAAAACATTAATAATTTAATAGCGTTGTGGCGCTCAGGTTTCATCTTAATATCAAGATAGCCCGCATTACGTGCCGTAGCCGATATCGTATCATCAAGTGCTAATACATCACTGGCACCTGTGCGTGCAAATTTTCGAAGCTTTCTTAGCGCAACTTTAATATTTCGAGTGCCAATCTCAACATTATCATCGAGATTTCGATATTGACGCTTGTCCCATACCTTCACTGCTTGGCGATGACGCGAATTTTCTTGACCTATTCTGACACCCTCAGGGTTATAACCGTTAGCACCAAACGGTGATGTACCTCCCGTGCCAATCCACTTATTGCCCCCTTCGTGACGTTTTTCTTGTTCCTTTAAACGCTCAGCAAGGGTTTCCATCAGCTTATCTAAACCACCCAAAGCGGCGATTTTTTCTTTTTCTTCAGCAGAAAGCATTTTTTCAAAATGTTTCTTTAACCAATCTTCAGGTATTGCCGATAAATCAAGTTCAATGGTTGATACACCTTTAAAGTAGTCAGCAAAAGCGCGATCAAATTTATCAAAGTAACTTTCGTCTTTGACCAATACCGCACGACTGACGACATAAAAATCATCAATGTCAGCAAAAACAACATGCTGCTCTAATACCCGAATTAAGTCTAATAATTCACGGATAGTACAAGGCACTTTGTAGTCTCGTAATTTGCAGAAAAAATCAATTAACATATGCTTATGACCTTTAGTGATTTCCTATCTGATAGAGCGGTGCATAAAAGCGAGCTTTTCAAACAAATGAACATCTTGTTCGTTTTTTAATAAAGCGCCATGTAAAGGTGGAATGACTTTTTTAGTACGCGTCTCTTGTAAAACTTCAATATCAATATCTTCAGCTAATAGGAGTTTTAACCAATCAATTAATTCTGAAGTGGAAGGTTTCTTTTTAAGGCCAGGTATCTCGCGTAAGTCAAAGAATAATCCTAATGCTTCATCCAACAGTTTTTGCTTGATGTTAGGGAAATGCACATCAACAATCGCTTTCATCTCTTCCGCTTCAGGAAAATTAATGTAATGAAAAAAACAGCGACGCAAAAAAGCATCAGGTAATTCTTTTTCATTATTTGACGTAATAATAATGATAGGCCTTTGCTTAGCTACTACTTTCTCTTGGGTCTCATAAACAAAGAATTCCATTTTATCGAGCTCTAATAGCAGATCATTGGGAAATTCTATATCGGCTTTATCAATCTCATCAATTAATAAAACAGGCCTTTTATCAGCGGTAAATGCATGCCAGAGCTTTCCTTTTACGATGTAATTACTAATATCATGCACCTTGTCATCGCCAAGCTGACTATCTCTAAGTCGGGATACCGCATCGTACTCGTATAAACCTTGTTGGGCTTTTGTCGTTGATTTGATATGCCACGGAATCAACTCCGTGCCTAAACTCAATGCGAGCTCTTCGGCTAACATTGTTTTCCCCGTACCAGGCTCACCTTTAATTAGCAAAGGTCGTTCAAGTGTAATTGCTGCATTCACAGCGAGTTGCAATGCTTTAGAAGCAATATAATTACCTGTGCCATTAAATGATTTCATCTTCTTCCTATTTTTTACAAGTTTGACTAAGGTATTGATTAAAATTGCCATTTCTAGTTAACATAATAGATAAATGGCAACTAATATCGTCGTATCTGCCCTACTTTAACTTGTTAATAAAAATTTTCCATAGGATTTCACGAATAGTTAAAATAACTCAGCTATATGAAAACCATTCTTTGTTATTCTTCCTGTTCAAAAAAGAAGCTTTAGATGTTATGGGTATTAATTAGTGAACTGCATATGCTGTGATTAATCAGCCGCGCTAAAAGATTACAAGCAGGCATATTAATAAACTCATCAAATTAGACAGACTAGATCAAGGAATCTGTAACTAATGGTTATATTTATAGTTTAAGCTATATACAATCGAGAAAGATGAGAACTTGCTCAGGATGAGCAGTGTTCACTAAATGGAATTATTTATAATAATAATAGGAACAGTCAATATGTTAAAAAACCTGTCACTGGCTAAAAAAATTCATTTAGCATTAACCTTGATTGGCGCCATATTTTTAAGTACAACAATTTTCTTTTTTCATCATGATGAAAAGGAGTTAGCAGAACACTTTGTTGAGCGAAACTTAGAAAGCCTTGCCCTGAATTATTTTGATTCAGTCAATACCATGATGTTGACAGGTACTATCGCTAACCGACAACTTATTCAAAACAAAATTCTTAGCCAAGATGATATCGTAGAAGCAAGAATTCTGCGTACTGAAGCCGTTAATAAGATATTTGGTAAAGGCTTTGCTGATCAGAGTGCAAAAAGTGCCTTTGAAAAAGAAGGTTTAGAGGGCAAAAGAGCCTTTAAGAAATTTGAGCTTGATGGCAAGCGTATGATGAGTTTTATCATACCTGTTAAAGCGAGTTCAGATTATCGTGGCACTAATTGCTTAACTTGTCATCAAGTCAGCGAAAATGAAATATTAGGCGCCGTAAAACTCACCTATGACTTATCCACTGTGGATAAAGATATTGCCAACTCGATTACCCAAGCAGCGGTATTACAGTTCGTTATTACCCTCATTTGTTTTACTCTTTTAAGCCTTACCTTAAGAAAGATAATATTCTTCCGCTTAAAACGGCTAAGCAATTCAATTAAAACGGCTGCCGAAGAACTCGATTTAAATAAAGAAATAAAAGTAAACTATCAAGATGAATTAGGCTCAGTGAGCATCGCCCTCAATGACATGATGAGTAAATTTAGAACAAGCTTCATGTCTATTGCACACGCTAGCGAACAATTGACTGAATCAGCTAAAGAAGTTGATAAAATATCTTCTTTAACACTCGAAGCAGTGTTAGAGCAAAAAAATGGTACTGACTCTGTTGCGGCAGCAATTAATGAATTAGATAGTTCGGCCAATGAAGTACAGCATAATACGCAAAGCGCCGCTGACAAGTCTGTTTCCGCAAATGAAAGGACGTCACAAGGCCTAGTGCTCGTTGAGCAAGCTAGGGTTGGCATCAATGATCTCAGAGACAAAGTCGTTGAAAATACAGCAATGATCACCGACCTAAGTAATAAAACCAATGAAGTAGGCAGTGTTTTAGAAGTCATTACAGCTATTGCTGAACAAACTAACTTATTAGCGTTAAATGCTGCGATTGAAGCAGCAAGAGCTGGCGAGCAAGGCAGAGGCTTTGCCGTTGTCGCCGATGAAGTGCGCTCATTAGCAACTCGGACGCGTGAATCTATTGAGCAAATTCACGAGACAATGAGTCGGTTACAAGTCGGTGCAAAAGGAGCTGTTGATTCAATGAACGTGGTTAGTCAGGAAGCCAGTGAAAAAGCTGAAGATGTTGCGGATGTGGCTAACTTATTGACAAATATCAGTGCTGAGATTCAGGAATTAGATGATCTAAACTGTCAGATTTCAGATGCAGCCACACAGCAAAATTTAGCGGCTGATGAAATTAATGTCAACGTTGTCAATATTAGTAATGTTGCTGAAAAATCAAGTGATGATGCTATTCGCGGTAAAGAAATTAGCGAAAATTTATTATCACTTGCCTATGAATTAAACACCCAATTAACCAAGTTTAAATTATAAATTGAGCAAGCGTTATACTGAGTAATGGTTAACTTATAGTGATCATTACTCAGTGCCACTTTGATGAGCTAGCCTCAATAAATCGAATAGTTATTCATAGTACGGCTAGCTCAATTGTCGTTAGTATCATCTTATTTGAGTTACCCTTTCATTTGCACATTTCTTCCTTATTTGTTCCATGGTATTTACACTTTTCATTGCTAACCTAAAGCTAACTCTATTTACTAGCGATGTTAGCCATGCCTATTAACACATTAATGCTTAAGCCAAAAAAAACAGTAAAACCAGTGTTACTTTCCGCAATAATGTTCACCCTATCACTACTGACTTAATCCGAGAACAGGAAAAGCAGTATCTACTCAAGGTTCACTACAAACTATCATCTGTGTTAGCTTTGGCTGCATTATTTTCTTTTAGCTAGGTTTTACCGCTAAAATCTCTATCAAACTAATGCGTTCATCATCAAGGTTACGACGCATATTATAGGATTTAGTCTTAATGTCATTACCGATTAATAAGTGTAAACCTAGCTCTGGCATTATCGATTCTCCTTTTGGTTCTTTCATGCGCGCAAAGGCATTTTGTGCCAGAACTGTCTTATCATTCCACACTTCAACCTTAAAACCCGCGCCTGTGATAGTGTCACGAAATAATTCTTTGGGTGCCAGAAAGCTCATCGAACTATCTTGAGCCCATGGTACAGGGAAATATATAGGTTTTTCTTCATGGCCACATACCTCATACAACACGGCTCGCGCACCAGGTTTAAGTACACGGTACATCTCCTTTAACCAGCCTTCTTTGTCTTCAACATTCATATTCATTTGAATTGACCAAGCCCCATCAAAAGTATTATCAGCGTAGGGTAATTCCAGCGCACTACCAATATTAAACTTAACGCGATCTTGCATCTGTAGTAATTGCGTCAATCTTTCTGCAGCATCAATATACTCATCACTCAAATCAATGCCAGTGACATGACAACCTGTTTCATGGGATAAACGACGGGTTGAACCACCAACACCGCAGCCCACATCGAGAATATTCATATCAGGGGTAAAATTACCCAACTCAATCAGCTCTTTAGTAGCGATATCCCCACGAATATGAAATTCATCAACTGGCTGAAGGTCATCGGGTGTAATCTTCGATAGATCTTTACCAAGATTATTGAGACCTGAAATTATTTGATTATATAAATTGTTCGGAGAGTAATAACTGTGAATATGCTTCATAGAGTTAATCTTGCTTCAAAATAATGGGGAAAAACTGTCTGCAAACTATACATGATAATGTATGGAAATTGATAAAAAATATAAATTTATTTAGTTGTATTACTTAACTTTATCAATAACATGGGATACTCCCCTTCGCTAAAAAAATAAGATTAATTAATTGTTTTCGTGGTGGATTCAATTTTATTAATTATACTGAGTTCATTATGGAACCACTTTATGAAACAGCTAATTAGATGTTAATTAAACAAAAATTTCATTTTAATGCACAATTTATCTTAATATCAGCCCTGTTAAGTCACCCAGCTAAGGCGAATAATAAAACGCATTTTGAAGAGATTTTTTCCACCACTGTCGTACTAACAGACTCAGAAACGATAAGCTTAGGGGTCGGTAATTTTGATCCTGATAAATTATTAAAACCTCATGAAAACAATTTTTCCGACAGCGAGTCAATTAAACTTAGAAATGAATTAACCGTTTACAGCATTCCTTATACTTGGCGTTTAAATGATTATAAGGCTCAGGAAAAAGGTGCAACGACAGAAACACCCAGCTTTTTTTACCTAGATGAAATAACCGCATCACTCTCTTACCTTAAGCAAAAAAATACCAGTGACTTGTTATCTAACTCAGCTATAGAAGACGAAAATAAAGATGAAGTTTTTTCAGTTTATCTAGCCTATAGCCTGCATAGACAGTTAACTGAAAATTGGAATTTAAGAATAAGAATTGGTTCATATCTAATGCATCATAAAAATAATTATCGCTATAACAGTGATGAATCAGCGCAATACAGGCCGCAATTTGATGGTATTTATTTGAACCTATCAGCCAATGCTTTCATTATTGAACCCAACTTAAAGCTAAGTTATCGACAAAAAAAATCTTGGGGAAAATGGGAGCTTAACAACGATTTAAACCTATTTTCAGGCACAACATTTAATGGTGCTAAATCGAGTCAAGATGCTAAACCTAGTGGTTGGCGTTTAAACAATGGTTTTAAATTTCACTTTAACGTTAATCAATCAAAATTCCATGCAGAATCTATTTACGTAAAAATTCAGCGTTCCGATATTGGGGGTGATATGGTTAATAGCTTAGGTACAGATCATTTCTATGAATTTGGTGTAGGTTTATTGCTAGATACACAAAAGTTCACTCACCTAGCTGACAATATTGGCATCGGCATAAACATTCATAAAGGCAGCGCACTCAATGGCGGAAGTATTGTATTCTACTTCAATGAGTTTTAACGCCCTTTTTAATTCTTTGATAACATAGTATTTAGTCAGTCCGCTCAAAACCGTCGTAAGAGAGTTACTCATTTGTCAGCACTACTCTTGTCACTTATCTCAACACCATCAAAATATCATCCTGCAAACAGTTGTTAATTTACACGAATGAGTCAAATTGCACGAAAGCAGTAAAATCAAATTAATATTGTCGTTCCAGCATCAAAACACAATTAAAAAATTTATTCTGGTGAAATAAAACAAACTTAAGTAATGTCTATTCAACCATGTGCATCTTAAATATTACTAGTATTAGCCAGCGATAAGCTATTTTCACTTATAACAATTTTGAAAAATTAATTAACATTACGGAGCTGAATATGTCTGAATCTACCTACGTACCACCAAAAGTATGGCAATGGAAAACAGAAAGTGGTGGTCAGTTCGCCAGTATCAACCGCCCTATTGCAGGTGCAACCCACCAAGCAAAATTACCCGTAGGCAAGCATCCGCTTCAGCTATACTCTTTAGCAACACCGAACGGCGTCAAAGTGACAATTCTACTTGAGGAATTATTAGCCCTAGGTATAAAAGAAGCAGAATACGATGCACACTTAATTGAGATTATGGAAGGAGATCAATTTGGCTCTGGTTTCGTCGAAATAAATCCCAACTCTAAAATCCCCGCTTTGGTAGATACTGCTGCTGATATTAGTAGCGAAACTAATGGGGAAAATAAACTCCCTATTTTCGAATCTGGTGCGATACTACTGTATTTAGCAGAAAAATTTGATGCCTTAATACCTAAAGAGCCCTTACTAAAATCACAATGTTTAGCATGGTTATTTTGGCAAGTTGGCAGTGGCCCCTATTTAGGTGGTGGTTTTGGTCATTTTTACGCTTACGCCCCCGAAAAGTTTGAATACCCAATAGAGCGCTTTACCATGGAAGTAAAACGACAACTTGACGTACTCGACCGACATTTAGCGAATAATAAATTTATGTGTGGCGAGCAATACACGATTGCCGATATCGCTATTTGGCCTTGGTATGGAGCACTGATGCAAAATAAAGTGTATGAAGCCGCTGAATTTCTACAAACCCATGAGTATAAAAATCTTACACGTTGGACAGAAGAAATAGCCCAACGGACAGCTGTTAAGCGTGGCGTAATGGTCAACCGTACGTGGGGGGAACTTGATGAGCAGTTGCATGAACGCCATGATGCCAGTGATTTCGAGCTAAAAACGCAAGATAAAATAACCATAGCTTAATTAATTAGACATAGATGAGAGATAGACAGAAAGTGACGCTATCCTCCAGAAAATATGACCGAGTACGATGTAAACTTCTATACATAGTTGTCGGTCATACTGCCCTAATTAATTTGTTTATCTAAAAGTTTTGAACAGTGATTGTCAGGAGTAATATATGATAAACAGTACAACCCTCTAGTTTGGTTTTAATCAATCACTGAAAATATTGTTGTAATATTCTCAACACCAACTATAATGCGAATCACTCTCATTCAGGTTCGCATTTACTAATATGTATACAAAAGATTACCTTTCTACCCTGATAGTAGCTTTAGCTATTGTTACCTCAACAAAAGCCTTATCGGATTCAATAGATAAAGAACACATAGTTGTTACTGGCACTCGTAGCGCAAAATTATTAAGTGACTCTCCAGTATTAGTGAATGTTATTGATGGTGAAACGATTACTAAAATCAGTCAAGGCACCTTAGCGCAAGCGCTTAACTATATTCCCGGTATTGTGGTAAAACGCAGTGTTAAAGATGGTTACAATATTCAAATGCAAGGGTTTGATGGCGATCACGTGTTAATACTCATTGATGGTCAGCCAATTATAAGCCCCACTGGCTCATCTGCAGATTTAGATCAAATTCCTGCGAATAATATTGCACAAATAGAGGTAATCCGTGGTGCAGCATCTGTCATGTATGGAAGCTCAGCAATGGGCGGTGTTATTAACATTATTACCCAAAAAACGGACGGCGCCGCACTTAAACTTGATTACGATGTTAGTCAGTATCAAGGGAACACTATTAATGATGGTGACCTAAATCACACCATTAAAATACATGCCGCTGAAAGCTTTTCAGACTGGCACACTCAGCTAAATGCACTGCTAATCGATGATCAAGGGTATGATTACGATAGCACGACGGTAAGTCAAGACGCCGCAAGCGTCGAAAAAAAATTCATCACATTAAGTACCAGTAAAGAACATGAAAGCCTTGAAACTAAAATAAAATATCAATGGCTAAGTGACAAAAAACTTCGTGATAGCTCAACAATCCCCGGACAGAGTGAAGTTATCTATTACCAAACAGATGTTGATCAACAACAAATCGATCTAGGGTTAAAAAGCTCTGACGATCCCAAAGCCCCTTGGCAACTTAATGCCAGATACATTAATCATCAAGAAACCAGCGGTCAATCCAATAGTTTACGTGATACCAACATTGTCTTATCAGAAATTAATGGCCAAAAAGTCTTTCAATTAAACTCTACTGAGTTAGTTGCTGGCGGAGTTATCCACGCTGACAAGCTTGATCAAAATAAACCTGGCTCAAATGTGATTGAAATCAATAATGAAAGCCGCGAAAGCATTGAGGCCTTTATTCAAGGCAATTGGAGAAAATCCGATTATCAAGTGCTAGCAGGCATGCGCAGTCAATACGATTCAGACTTTGGTTGGCATAATGCTTTACGCCTTAGCGGCATGAAAAATTATACTTTGGGTAAAGGAAAATTACAGTGGCGTGCCGGCATTGGTCAAAGCTACCGAGTACCTAATTTAAAAGAACGCTTTTATGTTTTTGACCACAGCGCACTCGGATATATGGTGTTAGGTAATAAAGATCTTAAGCCTGAAACTGCAGACTCATTTAACTCAAGCTTAAGCTTTGATACCACACTTGCTGAAAATTCCGTCGACCTGCGCACTGATATCAGTGCGCATTATAGCAAAACTAAAGACTTAATTGATTCAGTCATTGATACAGAGAAGTCAGCTGAATCTGGCTTAACCATTTATCAATATCAAAACATTAGTGAAGCAAAAATTTATGGGGTTGATATTAGTACTGAATTAACCTTCAAGCATTGGAAAACACAATTAAATTACAGCTACTTAACCAGCGAGGACGAAGATAATAAACGTCTGCTTTCACGCCCACGCCACCAAGTAAAATTCAACATTACATACGATATTGATATTTATGATATGCAGCTGATTGCCTACGCAGTTTATCAAGCTGGAGAAGCGGTACCTGATAGTTATCAAGGTATTGAAAACAACGCTTACACCACAGTTAATGCGGTATTAAACCAAGTATTAACTGAAAACCTATCATGGCGTATGAGTGTCGACAATATTTTTGACGAACATAAAAACCCGTCAGCAAACAGCGACAATTTATTTGATGCAAGACCTGTTAGTAGCCGCATCATCAGTGCTGGCATTAGTTACCAATTTTAAGATAATCTCGGAGAACAACATGAAAGTAAATACAAGTTTTTATAATAATTTAAAATTAAGCAGCTTAGCACTTTGCGTTTTATTAACCGCCTGTGGTGGTAGTAGCTCAAGTGAGGAAAAAGCAGCAACTCCAGACCCAGATCCAGCACCTGTTGCGCCAGTGCAAGGAGCTATTAGCGGACCACATAGTACCGGTAGCGTTAGCGAACCTGTATTTGTTTATTATGATTTAGATAACAAAACGGTTGTCGAATTAACAGCGGAGCAAGCCAAAACAGATACCCTTTGGGATATTGCCTTTAAACGCAGTGGTGTTTACTTAAATCAACACAGCGATAATGTCGTTAAAGCATACTCGACCGCGACTAATAGTGACTTTTTCGATGCCGAAAACAAAGCGATTGCAGCAAGTTTTATTAACGCAACCGCTGAAACTGAACTGGATGATTATTTAGCGATAAAAACCAGTGATATTCCTACTGATGAAACCCAATTTGTCGGCGATGTAACTTCAAATATTATTGAAGGATTTTACGACTATAACTCAACAACTCATGTTGTTACCGCAGCAGAGACTAAGTACTTTATCACCAATTCGGATGATGCTTTCACTAAATTTAGAGCAACAGACATAATCACTGCCGGTCGAGGTATTGGCCAAATAACCTTAAAAACAGCTTATCAAGGTAGCTCTGACCTAGCATTTGCTGCAGAGCAAGATCTTGTTATCGATGCCGCACTAACCTGTTCAGGAGATGTAACACACATTTACATTGATTTCGATACGAATCAAGAAGTAACCATGACTGATGCTTGGGATATTAACTTCCCTTGTGCAGCAGATAAAACGGGAGCTGATTTTACCATCAACATCGCTGATGACGCTCAAGCTATGCATGATTTTGATAACAGCTACGATGCTATCGATCCAACAGCGGTTGCTTACTATGGTTTACAAAAGAATAGCTATAGCGTTAAAGCCTTCGATAGCACGCCTTGGTACCAATACGGCTTAAATGGCGGACACTTATTATGGTCACAATTTGATGTTTATTTAATCAAAACCGCCACTAAAACTCATAAACTTCAACTCACCAGTTATTACAATGCTGATGGTGACTCTGGCTATATAAGTTTTAGAGCAGACGAAGTTAATGAAATTGCAGGCGTCACAGGTAATTAGCCAAAAAATACAAACCAAGCGCATAAACTTTATTCTCAAGGTGCGTTTTCTTTGCGCCTTGAGTCCCTGTTTCATGCCTTATCACTCATTTGTTGAAACTGCTAGGAAAATATTATGATCGCCCAGATCGAACAAATTATGTACCAGATGTCAGACTTTTTTATGGCCCCTGTACTTTGTCTCATAGCGCTACTCTTTATTTATTCTTTATTTGCTACCGGACAATTTTTTACACAAACAATGCAACGTCGAAGTCACTATAAATCCTTTATACAATTACTGAATGGCAAGTTAGGCAGTAACAGTGAATTACCATTAAGCGGTTATCCAATGGCGAGCCTAGCCAATGAAATGCCAGATATAAGTCAAGACCAACTTGATGTTGCAGCATTAAAAGAACTTGAAGGTGTCCGCAATGTCAGCCGACTTGCTCCCATGTTAGGCCTTATTGCTACCATGATCCCTATGGGACCGGCGCTAAAAAGCTTAGCCGACGGAAATATTCAAGGTATCAGTGAGAATCTTATCGTCGCATTTTCTGCGGTTATATTTGGTTTAGTTATCGCCTCAATCACTTTTTGGATTGCATCGGTTAAAAAGCGCTGGATGGTTGAAGAACTCGTAGCATTGATGCCGTTAATCACCAATAAACCTCACTTAACTTCTAGTCAAGAAACAACCTTACCTGTGCAAGCCGTGGAGAAAGATTATGAGGCTGCTTGATGAAGATGAAGGCATAAACCCAGCATTGTCTGTTGTCAACTTAGTTGATGTGTTTTTAGTCCTTATTGCTGCGTTATTAATAGCCATAGCACAAAATCCTTTAAACCCCTTCCTTGCTGAAGATGTCACTGTCATTAAAAACGCTGGTAAAGATGATATGGAAATTATTGTTAAAAAAGGAAATACCATCGAAAGCTTTAAAAGTGACGGAAAAACTGGGGCTGGTACAGGTAAAAAAGCGGGCACCGCCTATGAAATGGCAGACGGCAGCATGATTTACGTAAAAGAGTAGCGATATTAATCACATGAAAAATCCTTTAATGAAAATTTCCATATTATTATTCAGCATCATTGCGCTTAGCAGCAATGTTTATGCGGCATCAACAAGCACCGCAACAGCACTTACATCAACAAAAAAAACACAAAATGTACTCTTTGTCAGTACCGCGCATACCAACACGGCTAAGATCACTCTATTAAAAAAGGTTGCCGATGAAACAACAAATACAAACTGGCACATAGCCCAAAAATCATCAAAATCCTTATTAGAAAAAACGAATCAAGCCGGCGCACTTTCCACAATTTTTAATCAATATGACCTAGTCATACTGGATGCCGTTTCCGTAAGAGAAGCCAGTGCTGCGTTTGATAATTACGCCAGCGAAATAGCTAAAGTAAATACGACTGTTGTTGCTTTTAACTATTTAAACAATGAAAGTCTCAATACAGGTTTAAGTACCAAAACTGCAAGTACGTTACAAGATTATTGGGTAAATGCCGGACGTCGAAACCTCGATAACATGTTGTCATATATCTCGGTACACATTGTTAAAAACAAACTTAAAACCAAGCTCATAAACTCAGAGGCACACGCGATAACCCAAGTACCTGCACCAATTATTTTCCCTCAACAAGGTATTTATCACCCTAGCCTGCCGAACTTAATCGTGAACGACTTAGCAGCATATAAGAAACTACGCCAGGTTAAACCTCAGCAAGCTAAAATTGCAGTGTTGCTGCAGCGAGCACTCATTGAGTCTGAACAAACACAGTTGATTGATGCAACTATTGCACAACTCGAAGCAAAAGGCGTCTACGTGGTGCCATTCTTTTTTGAACTAAGCCCCATCAGTGGTGATTATAGTCATCTACTGCAATTACCTGTTGCTGGTGATAAAAGTGATCCAGATAAATTTATTGCAATGCAAACAGATGTTGACCTGATCATCAGCTTTCGCAATATTCATTGGGCTAACCAACGTAAAGTTGAATTTGAAAAGTTTAATGTACCGGTAATGCATGCCATGACATATTACTCCGGCGATAAACAAGCGTGGGAAAATGACATGCAAGGGATCAGTGCGAATATGATGTCATTCACTTTAGTCTTGCCAGAAAACGCTGGTGTTACTGATCCTATGATTGTTGCTGCAATGAATATGAGTGAGCAAAATGTTGAGGTTATTGACTATCAACTGGAGCATTTAGTCAATAAAGCAATTAACGTTGTTAATTTAAAATACAAAGCCAACCAAGATAAAAAATTAACGGTCTTTGTTTGGGGTGACAAAGATGTTGGTGCTTCATTTCTGAATATCCCTGAAAGTATTGAGGCCATTAGTCAACGTCTAGCCAATGAAGGTTATAACACCGCAGAGCGAGATGCTGAATACTTGATTGCCAATGCAAAAAAAATTCTTGACCCTTTCTATCGCGATTATCAATTAACCGAGTTATTAGACAATGATTTAGCTGAGTTGATGCCTATTGATAAGTATTTGTCTTGGTTTAATACTTTACCTACTGAGCTAACGCAAAAAATAACGGCTCATTGGGGCAAACCTCAAGATAACTTTATGGCAGTAGAAAAAGACGGTAAGCATTTTTTTATTCTGCCACGTATTCGTAATGGCAATATGCTGATTATGCGTCAACCGCCTCGTTCTGATAGTAAAAATGATGAAAACATGATTTATCATCAAGGCCTAGTTCCCATTAACCATTTCTACCTTGCTGCATATTTTTATGCGCGTGAATACTGGAAATCTGACGCCATTGTTCACTTAGGCACACATGGCTCTCAAGAGTATTTAGGCGGTAAAGAACGTGGTTTATCAATTTACGATCAAGGTAATTTAGCGGTTTGGGATACCCCTGTCGTTTACCCTTTTATCGTCGATGATGTTGGTGAAGCCATGCAAACAAAACGACGCGGCCGTGCAACCGTGATATCACATATGACCCCGCCTTTTGCTGCGGCGGGTTTAGAAGGTGAAATACGTAATTTACACGAGTTAATGCACCAATATAAACAGCTTGATCAAGGAGGCGTTAAACAAAAAACCGCCACACAGCTTGCAAAATTATGCTTTGATACCAATATCTGCAAAGATCTCGGCTGGAAACAGGAGCGCATTGACCAAGCGTTCGATAAATTTATTGATGCGCTTCATCTTCATTTAGAAGCATTAGCAACAGCAAATCAGCCCTTGGGATTACATACTTTTGGTCATATTCCTGAGCAACCACTCACCATATCAACGATGGTACAAATGTTAGGCAACGACTTTACTCAACGTGCCAGTGAATTCGAGCACCAGCATTACACAGACAGTTTGCTTGGTGAAAAACAGGACGATGATGAGGGTGATGAAAGTATAGCTCATAGCCATACATACCATGAAAACAGCCATGAAAAGAGCCATAATAATATTGTAGAAAAAGATGAAATTACTGGCCGTGAAAAACCACAAGAAAATGATATTAGCCGTTTATCTGGTTATTTAATGGTTAAAAACTATATCATGGGCGCTGCAGATCCATCAGCCAAACGCCCTGTGCCATTCGCTGAATTATCAGAATCATTGCAAGCCGATATCGAACGCGGTAAAAAGCTCTATCAGAGCATGGCTAACATCCATGAACTCGATGCTATGGTAGATTTTCTTAGCGCAAAATATATCCCCGTACAATCCGGCGGAGACCCAATACGTCATCCTGAATCGTTATCAACAGGCTATAACTTATTTGGCTTTAACCCTTCCCGTGTACCTACTAAAGCGGCCTATGAACAAGGGAAAGAGCTTACTGAAGAGATGATTGCAAACTACTACCAAAAACATCAAAGCTACCCCGACAAAATGGCATTTTCATTATGGTCAATTGAAACCATGCGTCACTATGGAGTGCTTGAATCACAAGTATTATACGCCATGGGTGTCAAACCCAAATGGAGTAAAAGTGGTCGAGTTATTGGTACCGAAGTTATTCCATACAATGAATTAAAACGCCCACGTGTTGATGTCGTTATATCAGCAACGGGCTTGTATCGCGATGCATTTCCTAATGTGATGCAAATGTTGGCAAAAGCAGTCAATCAAGTCGCTATATTGAAAGAGGAGAATAACTCTATTTGGAAAAATAGCCAAAAAGTCAAAGCTGACCTATTAGCTGATGGTGTGGAAGAGAAAGAAGCAGAATATCTTTCAACTATTCGTCTTTTTTCAAATCAATCTGGTGATTATGGTACAGGAGTTGATGACGCCGCTTGGGCTAGTGATACTTGGGAAACGGATAAAAAGATATCTGATACTTACCTAGGTAAAATGGGCTACTTCTTCGGTGCAGACAATACGCGTTGGGGACAAAAAGCTGCGAATAGCCAAGGCAAAGAAGTACAACTTTATGCTAAACAATTATCAGGCACCGATATTGCCATGTTTGCCCGCTCTTCAAACCTATTTGGCATGTTAAGTTCAGATGATCCTTTTGAGTACTTTGGCTCATTAAGTTTAGCGGTGCGTAATATTGATGGCAAAAGCCCTGATATGGTGGTCGCTAATTTGCGTGATGCTAAAAACGCGAAAGCCGAAGATGCAGGTTTATTTCTAGCCAAAGAATTGCGCACCCGTATGTTTCACCCTCGTTGGATAAAAGAGTTACAAAAAGAAGGTTATTCAGGTGCAGTATCACTAGCGTCGAAAATGGATAATTTTTTCGGTTGGCAGGTAGTTGACCCTAACTTAATCAGGAGCGATCAATGGGACGAGTACATGGATATTTATGTTAATGACAAATTAGCGCTAGCGCTTGATGAGTGGTTTAAAAAAATAAATCCCGCAGCCTTTGCTCGCATGATGGAGAGAATGCTCGAAGCTGAACGTAAAGACTATTGGCAAGCAGACGCTGAACGATTACAACAACTTGTTAAGCAATATATTGATGTGGTGAATAACAATGACTTAGTTATTCTAAATGATGCGGTAAAAGCCCATGTTAATGAACTTGCCCAAGGCTTTGGTTTAACGCCATTAGTGGCAAAAACAATGGAAGCCATGGCGGCAAACGCTAAAGCACAAACAAATATGAATAATCAACAGCTTGCTGAGCAACAAAGTCAATCTACTAAGCAGACTGATAAGATTGAGCAAAAAGTTGAAGGACAAAAATTAGAAAAGCAAACCAGACAAGCACTGGAGCTAGATAATATTGTTTACTACAGTTTGGCAGGTATTATCTTATTAATGCTATGTGGAGCTATTTGGCAAACACGGCGTAAAAAGCTAAATAGCCAGCAAATATATTTATTGGAATTAAACAGCGCAAAACCAAAGGACTTAGCGGCTTAATTATATTTACTTCTAACGCTTATGAAAGAGGTAATTCCTTTTCAATTAGCGAGCATTCACATCATTAAGTGGCAACCTACTTATGAGGTTGCCACACTGTTTTTCTTTAACTTTATTTTGAAAGCTCTGTGGCGGTATCAACAAAAATACCTTGCATATCTTTAGCCTCACGTTCGGTTTGCCCACCATGTTTAAGAAACGCAGCAATAATGGTTTGTGTTTTCTCCTCCTTCGCACGATCTAAAAAGTATCTAAGCTCAAGCTCCGTGCCAGCCGATTCATCTATTATCGAGGCAGCGATAATTTCTTTATACATCACAATATCACGAATCTCCCAACCAACAATAATTACTAATAATTGCGCTAAAAATGCATCAAGTTCATCTTTAGGAACAAACTGAGTAATGATATTTAACGCTTCAGCTTGTTGTGGGGTAAAATCCGTACCGGTAAGCAATGCTTGCAGTGCTTTACCTTTTCCTAAGCGGCGAGCAAACTGCACTGCCCCTTGTCCACCTGTAGGAATATTAATATATAATTCTGGTTGAGCAAAAGCTGAATTTTCAGTGCCATATGCTAAGTCGCACGCCATAACAAACTCATTACCGCCTCCACGAGCCACACCATCAACAACGGCAATAGACAGCTGTTTCATGGCTTTAATATTAGCAATCAAATGATTAAATTCTATTGAAGCTGCTTGCCCACCTGACGTACCGTTAATGACATTAAGATCTAAATGGGCAATAAAAAATGCCTGATGAAATGATTTAAAAACAACAACTTTAGTGTCACGGTCATCTTTTAATGACAAAATAAATGCATTTAATTCATTGATTAAATCAATCGTTAAAATATTCACAGGTGGGTTTTTAATTAGCACAGTAGCTACGCCTGCTTCTTGAGTTATTAGCAATTTATTCATTAGAATCTTCCTCTTAAAGTAATCAGTGCAGCAATAAATATTACGTCACTTAGAATACGTCTCTTCAAATTTAAGTAACCATATTAAAACTATGATAAGTATCTAAAAACAAGGTAAAGTGAACTATACTGATTCCAAATAGGAACCAATGGAGTAAATATGGATCTCGCCAGTCGACTACTGCTTTTACTTGAAGTCTCGGAATTAGGTAGTTTTGTAAAAGTATCAGAGCATCGAAATGTCAACAGATCTGCCATTTCTAAGCAGATAGGAAAGCTTGAAAAAGAGCTTGGCGTACATTTATTGAATCGCACCACTCGCTCATTATCATTAACAGCCGCTGGCTCTGAAATGGTAAACCAAGCAAAACTGTTAAGAGCCTTACTGAATGATGCAAAACGTTTAGCAGAGAATTATCACGATGAACCAAGAGGGGAGCTAAAAATTTCTAGCTCGACATTATTTGGTCGTCAATATGTGCAACAAACCATTTTATTATTTCAAGCGAAGTATCCCGAAATTCGTATAGAGTTACTTTTAGAAGATAGGATGGTTGATATAATCGGTGAAGGCTTTGATATAGGCTTTCGAATAGGAGAGCCAAAAGAGTCTAACCTCATTGCTAAGCAAATAGCCAAAAATAGAATGCTGATCGTCGCTGCGCCTGCATTCATTGAAAAATACGGGAAGCCGAACACAATCCCCAAATTAGAAAGCTTACCTGCTGTGGTATATTCGGCTCAAGGTTTATTGATTGACAAAGTGAAATACCTTGATGGAAAAGATAATGAAGCATTTATTCAGCTAAATAGCACTTATAAGGTAAATGAAGTTGAAATGCTGATCAATACTGCTCTAGCAGGGGAAATGTTCACGGTAACAACGGCCCAAATGATTGAGGATGAGGTATTAGAAGGCAAATTACTACCAATCATGACACATATCAATTTAGCAGATTACGGGACATTTTATGCTGTATACCCACATCGTAACCCTCCTTTAAAAACCAAATTATTCATCGAAACCCTTAAACAAGTAGTTGGAGAGGATAAACCCGTTTGGGAGACTCGAATACCTGGGTTCGACAAAATGTATAACTACAAAGCATAGCGTGATAAAAAGTGTCTTCATTAAGCAAGCCTAGTAGGTTATTTACTCTATTTATCAATAAACTATCACTGCTGTTTGATAAATTTAAAACGTCATATTTTGCATCAACCCTTTCCAGATCTTTCAATTTAAATCATCATGATTTATGCCCATTTTGATACAAGGGTTGACCTTAATAAAACGCTTCTTTACTACTTAACATGTATAGGTGACATAAAAACCGAGATAACTAAAGTCAATTTCAGCTTATATAATAGACAGAAAATCATGACTCCTTCCGCTTGCTATGAAAGGAAAGGTTCGATTTTTTAACAGTTTCATGTAACGGACTGAGCATACTATCTTCCCAAATATAGTATCCACTATCTAGTTCAACACCTAATACTCCATTCTTTGTTAAATATATGATCGGTAATAAAATATCTTCAGTAAACGTAGGAGTAAATCTACCCATTGAAAAATATACATGAGTAGAATTGTACTCATTAGACTGCACATTCGTTTTGGAATATAAAGTATTTACAATATTATCAACTACTTACTTAAACTATAAAATTGGCTTGATATTCGCTTAAGTGAGGTTTATCTAAAGATCCAATAACTAGAAAAATCGACCTCAATGAAAGAACTACAATTTAACAAATCAACCGATCTCTATAATTTGATTTTAGGTGGATTGATCGCACTTACCTCAGAACAAAATATCGGCAAAGTGACTTATCGCTCTGTCAGTGAAAATATATTTTTAGGGAAATGGTTAAAAAAAGCTAAGCAACAAAAACGCTATCCAAAATCTATAGCAACTGAGATTGATACCCTCATAGAACTATATGCAATTGAAGGGAGAAGTGCAGACTTAGCGGCATTATTTAATCAATTTTTTAGCGAATTTAAAATGCTCAAAAATATGTCACAAAATTTCAACTTACCCTCAAAAACGAGATTTGATAATGCAATGAGTGAACTAGCTCAAGATGACTGGCATATTTCACTGCCTATCATCCAAGATCAGAATATAATTGAACCCTATAGAGCTAAATTTGATAAAGAAATTTTTACTACGAAATGGTATTGGGATGACGCTTTTAATTCAAAACAAGAATTAACAAAACTAGTCAGTATTTTTGTTGTTTCAATGCCTCAAGATGTCGTCGACTGCTTATATCATCATGGGTTTATTCTAATCAAAGGAGTAACAAGTAGAGATGATGATGGTAAGTATTATTATCAGTACAAAATTTTTCCAAATAATCAATGTATCGGTAACGCGGCCATTCCAACAGAATATCAGAATTAATCATTAAGATAGTCATATTGAAAACTCTGCTTAAAGCAAGAAGTAAGAAGTAAGAAGTAAGAAGTAAGATAAATTATAAAAATAATGAATACTAGATTTAAACGTGATTTCAAAGTGATAGCACTACCCATCAAAAAACAAACCGTCTAACATATTTCTGGGATGGTTGTTGTGATACTTGCGCTGCCGCATAACCTCCGATTAGGACCACATAAAGCCATAATGCCTTCATTTCAGACTGTAATTTAACTTTATAATGATGTTATCAGTAAGAATTTAAATTAATCCCCATAAATCAAGCTACTATTGTTAATAGTATTAACAAAAAACAACCCCTATCAGGAGTAATAGATGTTAGAAATGGCTGTGATATATCTCGCTGCAGCAATTATAGCTGTGCCCATAGCAAAGCGTGTCGGCTTAGGCTCTGTACTGGGATATTTGTTAGCGGGTATTTTGATTGGGCCTTTTTTATTCGGCTTAGTGGGCGATCAAACTGACGTGATGCATTTTGCTGAGTTCGGTGTTGTAATGATGCTATTTCTAGTCGGTCTTGAATTACAGCCTTCTCGACTGTGGAAACTGAGACATTCAATTATCGGTTTGGGCGGCTTGCAAGTTGTTATAACAACCTTATTAATTTCTGCGGCCTGCTACACTATTTTATCATTGGCATGGCAAACATCGCTTTCTATAGGTTTAATGTTGGCCCTGTCATCAACGGCTATTGTCTTGCAAACATTGAATGAAAAAGGTTGGATAAAACAAGAAGCAGGTCAAAACTCCTTTTCAGTTTTACTGTTTCAAGATATTGCCGTGATCCCCATTTTGGCCTTACTCCCTTTATTAGCATTTAGTGATAACATCAGTGACTCTGGCGCTCACGGCAACTTGATAGAACATTTTCCAGCGTATATCCAAACTGCCATATCCATCGGTGTTATCGCCGCAATTATATTATCCGGAAAGTATATTTCGGCCCCCTTATTTCGCTATATCGCAGAGACTCGTTTGCGGGAGTTATTCACCATCTTCGCTTTGTTTCTTGTAATCGTCATTGCGGTAATCATGCAAAAAATAGGACTATCACCTGCATTAGGAACATTTTTAGCCGGGGTGGTTTTAGCAGAAAGTGAATTTAGACATGAATTAGAAGTTGATATTGAGCCATTTAAAGGGCTTTTACTTGGCTTATTTTTTATCACGGTTGGCGCCTCAATAGACTTTCCATTATTGTTTGAAGAGTTAGGCTTAGTGACTTTATTAGTCGTATCGTTAATTGCCATTAAAGCGGTTATTTTATTCATATTATCTATTTTATTTAACATGGAAAAAAAACAGAAGTTACTCTTTACACTAGCCTTAGCACAAGGCGGAGAATTTGCCTTTGTACTGCTATCGCTCACCTCTAGCTTACAGATACTCACACCTGAACAAAGTAAAATAACAACGTTAGTCGTCGCTATTTCTATGCTAATGGCGCCTATGTTATTAATATTCTATGAAAAAGTACTCGATAAAGAACAAGAAGATGCTAGCGAGTTCGATAAACCAGAAGATATTGAAGCAACCAAAAGCGTTATTATTGCAGGCTATGGTCGTTTTGGACAGATAGTCGGTCGCTTACTTAGCTCTCAAGGTTATCACTTATCAATTTTAGACCACAGTCCAACACAAATAGACCTGCTGAAAAAGTTTGGCAATAAAGTCTTTTATGGTGATGCTGCACGAAAAGACTTATTAGCAGCTTCAGGCGCCAAAGAAGCGAAATTGTTAGTCATCGCCATAGATGATGCCGATAAAATCATTGAAATAGCTTCACTTGTACAGAAACATTATCCAAACTTACAAATTGTTGCCCGTGCAATTGATCGCCATCATGCCTATGAGTTAATGCGTATTGGCGTTAAAACCATTAAACGAGAAACCTTCGAGTCAGCCTTAGGTTTAGGTGTTTCAGCGTTGGAATTACTCGGCAATAGCGAAGAAAGTGCTCAGCGTGCAGGTCAATTATTTTCAGAGCACGATAGAGAATCAATGCATGTATTATCTGAAGTCTGGGGTGATGACCATAGTTATGGCGTTGCTGTGAAACAACGTATGGAGCTTCTTAAACAAGTGCTCGTCAGTGATGAAGAAGAGCAGAGTAAAATACAAACTTGCCAAAAATCACCTGAAGTCTGAGTTAGGGTTAAAGCTAAGGATAATAAAATAATCTTGTTAACTTAGATAAGTGGACCATCATAATGTTGGCCTACAATTAAATAACATTTGTAAGGAGAAGATTAAAATTTGATTCAAGAATTCAACATACTTACCGTTACTACACTCAATAAACTTCAGGGGAGTTTAAAAGGATATTTTGCCGTGAAACTTAATAGAATATGATTCTATGCTTTTAGGAGTATTAAGTTATCCTGGATTGATGAATGAATATTTTTATAACAAAGTCCTAAATTCATGCATAAATAATAATGCAAGACCCAAATGACGTGTGCGATGACAATGTAGACTATATTTACTATTGCCCATCGACATGCAAAATAAGTGTAAAAAGTAATCTATAATTAGTGGTAAAGCTTGGATGCCTAGGAATATTAACTGAACCCTAACGCTGAGGTTACCAAAGATGAATCAATCAATTCAACATATCAAAGTCATTGAAACTGTAGAGGTAAATGGCTGCTACCTAAAAGAACATCGCCACCATAGCGAGCGCCGTAAAATGTTAAAACTACACTTTATTTACTACGATAGACGCGCGCACAATCGCCGCCAACAGTCGCACGAACTCGATATTAAGGCTTAATTATTAACAAATAAACAAAGGGAAATGCAGTCAGGTTTTAACAATTACTGCAGTAGCGCTTACTTTGCTTGCTTACTCCTGTTTTTACTCAATGCCGTTACACCAGAGCCAATAACTAATATCACTGCACCAATAATGCTCATGGTATTGAGGGGTTCATTTTCGATTGCTCCAGGTAAAATATAATTAGTCATCTGCATAAAAATTAGTGTTAATAAAGGAGTTATAGCTAACGTCGCACTGACTCGTGATGCTTCCCAATGCTCAAGTGCTTCCGCAAAAGCGCCATAAGCGACAAGAGTATTTGCCCCACAAAAGAGTAACAACAACCAGCCAATGGTATCTAATTCAAAGACTAGCGAAGGCGCGGATGAAGGTAAAAATACCAAGGTGCCTGCGACATAAATAAGTATCATAATTTCTTCTGAGGCAAAATGTTTTAACAATTGTTTTTGCGCTAAGGCATAAATAGCCCATAAAATGGCCGCCAGAACAATAAAGAACAAACCAAGCGCATAGTCCCCCTGGAAAGTAAGTAGCTGTTCAAAACGTTGATTGAAAAATAATAACAAACCTAAAAAGAAAGTGAATAATCCCATCTTTTGCTTAGCATTAAAGGTTTCTTTAAAAAGATAAACACCACCGATAAGTAATAACATTGGCGCTATTTGAATCATAACCTGCGTGCTTTCTGGCGAGGTAAATTCCAGCCCCATCATATAAGAAATATAATTTGCTAATAACCCACCGATAGTAAGTATCATTAACACCATTATACGGTTATTTTTTAGTGGCGATAAAGAAGGTAACCGCTTGGTGACGATCAGGTATCCACCTAAAAATACCGCCGCGATAAGAAACCGATACCAGGTAATGGTATTCACATCCATATATTGTAATAAGCCTTTAAGGGCAATGGGTAAAATACCCCATAATATGGCTGTAGTAAGAGATAACAATAAACCCAATCGCCAGCGACCACTAATTTCATGCATAGAAAGAACTCAGTTAACAGCGCTAGGGTAGCCCTGTTTAAAAAATGAGGATTATCTAGAAACTGGCTGACAAAAGCTATTATTATTAAGCTTTGTTTGTATTTAAAAACACCAACATCAATGTTTTATCCTTGATGGAGCAAAAAAGCACCTAATGAGACCATATAATAGTATTGGGCTGTGTTTTGTGAGTTGTTCTAGCGCTTAAAAAATCAGCGCTTTGTTGTTCAAAGTCACCTTATCAAACACTCACCTTTTCGGTTAACATTAAGAAAACCTTCTTTAAATTTATAAAATAATCAAAATAAATATTAAGTTCGCAAGAATCGGGTTGAGTTACCAACGACCTTAGTAAAGAATTGAAACACTATACTGTGTTGGAATCTGTTATGTCAGCAATGAGCTTAACCCGATTACTCGTCTTAGCCGCTTTGTGGGGCGCTTCTTTTCTTTTTATGCGCATCGCTGCGAACCCACTTGGGCCTGTAGTGCTTATTGAAATAAGAGTAGGCTTTGCTGCTATTACATTACTACTTGTGTCTATTTATCTTAAAAACAAACTGAAATTTGTAGATAACTTTAAACACTTTTTTATCTTAGGGCTGTTTAACTCTGCCTTACCTTTTTTACTCTTTGCTTATTCAGCTCAGTTTTTAACGGTATCAACCCTAGCCATTTTAAATTCTACTGCACCTATATGGGCTGCAATAATAGGCGCTGCTTTGTCAAAAAAGATGTTTACCAAACGGGTTTCAATGGGGCTTGTGTTAGGCAGTATTGGGGTAAGTGTTTTGGTCGGCATGGAAGATTTAAGAATTGGAGAAAGTGCCATATTCCCAATAACCTGTGCTTTGATGGCTGCGTTAAGTTATGGCATAGCATCCAATTACGCTAAAAATGCTCCACAAGTTAAGGCGTATGATAATGCTCATGGCAGCATGTGGGCGTCAGTTATTATCATTTTGCCCCTATTACCTTTTTTTCCAGTCAGGGAGAGTCTTACTTTTGATGTTTTTACCGCTGTCATGTTGCTTGGGGTATTCTGTACAGGATTAGCTTATTTACTATATTTTCGCTTAATTTCTGACTTAGGCGCTCCCTCTGCCTTGTCTGTCACGTTCTTAATTCCTTTATTTGGTATCTTATGGGGGCATCTTTTTTTAGGTGAAGCGATTGGCTTAACAACGTTAATAGGTTCAATCTTAGTTATTTCAGGCACAGTATTTGTGACAGGATTGTCTCCAAGCACTATTTTTAAGAAAAAGGGACTAGAAAATGGATAACCTTGAGTCGCATCGTCACTACCAAATTGTTGAAAAAGCCATACAGTTTATCAATAGAAATTATGATAAACAGCCAACACTGATAGATATTGCTGCGGCGGTACACATGAGTGAACATCATTTACAAAGAGTCTTTTCTCAGTGGGCAGGTATTTCACCAAAACGCTTTCTACAATTTATAACTAAGCAAGCCGCTTTAGATGCTTTACAAAGTACGAATAACTTACTTGAGGCAAGCCATACCATAGGATTATCGGGTTCAGGGAGGTTGCATGATCTTTTAGTAACTTGTGAGGGCATGACACCTGGGGAATTAAAAGGAGGTGGTGAAGGTGTACAGATCCAATACGGTATTTGTTCAACCCCCTTTGGAGAAGCCATTTTAGGCTGGACATTAAGAGGTATTTGCTACCTCCAGTTTATAAACACTTCGCAACAAACAGTGATTGATGAGTTATATCGACAATGGCCCAACGCAATTATTACATTAAACAGAGAAGAAGCCGAAATAAAGGGGAATGACATTTTTTCACCCTCACTTGAGCGAGGAAAAATTCATCTACTGCTTAAAGGCACCAACTTTCAAATAAAAGTTTGGGAAGCATTAATCAATACGAGTAGCTCGCAGCAGCTTTCTTATTCTCAAGTATCCAAATTAATAGATTCGCCAAAAGCTTCAAGGGCTGTCGGTTCTGCCCTTGCAAATAATACAATTGGTTACTTGATCCCTTGTCATCGAGTCATTAAAAGTAATGGCGACATTGGTAATTACCGCTGGGGCATTGAACGTAAAACAGCGATGCTTGCATGGGAACAATCGCTATTTGAATAGATCGACTGGTAGCTGAGCTTTGCTTGCCTTCCTCCACTCTTGGCCGTCAGACGCTCATTTTATAATGCTATAGATAGTTAAATAACATTCAAAAACTCGAGGTACCTCACTAATGTTTCAGTTTTAACGACAGCAAGGTAGCGATTGCCACAAACGCACTTGATATCCATAAACAGGCTTCCAAGCCATAGTTTTGATAGACCCACCCTGAAAGTACTGTACCTATCAACCTTCCCATGGCATTAGCCATATAATAAAAGCCAACATCAAGAGAAACACCATCTCTGCCAGCATAGCTAACAATAAGGTAACTATGTAATGAAGAATTAATAGCAAAGACAGCACCAAAGATTAACAAGCCAATAATAAGGGAAGCTTGCACGTGAAAATTAAAATGTAATGCCAATGCAATAGCCGCTGGTATGAGTGTTAAATAACTCGCCCATAAAAACGCATCCCTGCCCGTTGGAGGTTTGCCTTGTTGTGTGCCGATATCCTTACCTTTAACTTTTTTAGTCCCTTTGTTTGTCCCTCTACTGGTAATTAAAGGGGCGGCAGTTTGCACTAGACCATAACCAATAATCCAAGTTGCCATAAAGCCGCCTACTCCCCAATGGTCCCAATCAAAGGAGACAGCTAAAAACACCGGTAACGCGACAACAAACCAAACATCTCTCGCGCCAAATAAGAACAGCCGTGCAGCAGAGAGTATGTTGATTGATGCACTTTTTGAGAATATGTCTTTAAATTTTGGCTTGCTTTTCGCTTTACCTAAGTCTTCTTTTAAGGCGAGTAAACTAAATAGCCACACTATCGTTAACAGTGAAGTCATTAAAATAATTGCACCGTTAAATTCAAGTAAGGTCAGTAATAATCCACCTAAAAAGAAGCCAACACCTTTTAATGCATTTTTAGAGCCGGTAAGAATAGCCACCCATTGATAGAGCTTACCTTCTGCGCCTTTAGGCACCAGTAATTTAATTGAGCTTTTAGCACTCATTTTATTCAAGTCTTTAGCAATACCTGACAATGCCTGAGCAAGCATGACATAAATAATTGTTAGCATTTCAGCAGGCACAGTAAGCATCACCAGCGCGATTATCTGCAAGGCTAAACCAATATTCATGGTTTTATTTAACCCAAGCCTCGCGCCTAACCAACCGCCAATAAGGTTAGTGATAACACCAAAGATTTCATAAAATAAAAACAGCATGGCAATATTGAAAGGACTGTAGCCTAATTGATGAAAATACAGCACAACAAGCATGCGTAATGCACCATCAGTTAAGGTAAACGCCCAATAATTACCTGTTATCACCAAGTATTGCTTCACTTGAGGAGACAAGGCGGGTGATAGCCCTTTGAGTGATAAAAGCCCCATGATTAGTTAAACCTTGTCCGCCAGTCCAACCATACGCGCCAATTCAGCGGTTCTATTTGCATAACCCCATTCATTGTCATACCAAACATATAGCTTAACTTGAGTATCATTTACCACCATAGTAGACAAGGCATCAATAATGCTTGAACGGGGATCCGTTTTATAATCAATTGACACCAAGGGACGTTCTTCATATCCCATAATGTCTTTCAACTCACCTTCAGCCGCTTGTTTAAGTAACTGATTTACTTCCTCAACGCTTGTATCACGAGCAACCTCAAATACGCAGTCAGTTATTGATGAATTTGCTAAAGGAACTCGTATCGCATGACCATTTAACTTTCCTTTAAGCTCAGGAAAAATATGGGTAATTGCAGTAGCAGAGCCAGTAGTTGTTGGAATTAAACTCATGCCACAGGCACGCGCTCTGCGTAAGTCTTTATGCGGCGCATCTAAGATGGTTTGTGTATTGGTGATATCATGAATAGTTGTCATTGAACCATGCTTAATACCTATTTTCTCATGGATAGTTTTTACCACTGGCGCTAGGCAGTTAGTAGTACACGAAGCCGCCGTCACAATAGGATGAATGGCTTTATCGTATAACTCTTCATTCACCCCCATCACAATATTCAAAACCCCGTCTTCTTTGACTGGCGCTGTCACCACAACACGTTTTACACCCTGGGCAAGATAAGCTTGTAATAACGCTTTGGTTTTTATTTTGCCCGAAGCTTCAATAACCACATCACACTGAGACCAATCGGTGTCGGCTGTAGCTGTATTTTGGGTATAAGCAATTTTTTTACCGTTTATAACAATTGAATCACCTTCATGCGTCGCTTCGTGGTGCCAACGGCCATGAATTGAGTCAAATGTCATCAGGTGTGCCATTGTCTCTGCATTGCCGGCAGGATCATTAATTTGAATAATTTCTATATCATCCCAATCAAATGCTGCGCGCATTGATAAGCGTCCCATACGGCCAAAACCGTTAATACCAATTTTAATAGTCATAAGTCTGTCCTAAAGTTGCGTTAAAGTGGTTTAAAATAATGTCCAAAAATTATTAATAACAATCAAACGATTAATCATTGTATGACTTAAAATTATCACTAAAGTCATAAAGAAAAGAATCAAGTTGTACTGGTTGTATTAGTCGATGTTTTTACCTCTAGCGCTTGGCTTGCACCAAACCAATGTGGTGTGCGGTTAATGAGATAAACTAAAGACAACATAACAGGCACTTCAACAAGTACACCTACAACCGTAGCTAAGGCTGCACCAGAGTGTAATCCGAACAGCGATATAGCCACTGCGACGGCCAATTCAAAAAAGTTAGACGTTCCGATCAAACATGCGGGCGCTGCAATGTTATGAGGTAATTTCAGCCAAATTGCGGCTAAGTAAGCAATGATGAAAATACCGTACGTTTGAAGCATAAGAGGAATAGCAATCAAAACAATAGTTTCAGGCTCAGAAATTATGGTATTCGCCTGAAAGCCAAACAATAAAATGACGGTTGCCAATAGCCCAATAACCGACCATGGTTTCATTGTCGATAACAACTGATTTACTGTCTGTTCGCCGTGACCATTATTCAGCACCTTGCGGGTTAAAACCCCTGCAATTAATGGTAGTAAAACATAAAGAACGACAGAGATTAACAGTGTTTCCCACGGTACCTGAATATCGCTCACTCCCAGTAAGAGTGCAGAAATAGGCGCAAACGCAAAGATCATAATGACGTCATTTACTGACACTTGAACTAAGGTGTAATTTGGATCGCCTTTGGTTAATTGTGACCAAACAAATACCATTGCAGTACAAGGAGCAACGCCAAGTAAAATCATGCCTGCAATGTATTCTTGCGCTGAGGTGGGATCAACCAAATCGGCAAAAATAAAGTTAAAAAATAGCCAGCCTAAGCCTGCCATGGTGAAAGGCTTAATCAGCCAATTGATAACAATAGTTAGTACAAGTCCCTTCGGATTTTTACCAACATCTTTTATCGAGGAAAAATCAATTTGCACCATCATAGGGTAAATCATCACCCAAATGAAAACGGCAACGACAATGTTGACGTGCGCCACTTCAAAGTCGGCAATCATTTGAAAGGCCTCTGGTTTCCATAACCCTAACACCACACCAAGGACTATGCTCAAGCCAACCCAAACCGATAAATAACGTTCAAAAATTCCCATTGTAAAATCCTTAAATAACTATTTACAAAAGTTAGCTCTGTCGGGCCTGTTTTGCATGTTAGCTAGACGCTGAAGTTCGTTATGTATCTGCAAAATATTATTTTCTGTCGTCTGTGCAATCACCGACTTAGCCCATAGTGGCAGTTCAGAATTAATGCGATAAAACACCCATTGCCCATGTTTTCTATCGGTTATCACCTTGGCTTTTTTAAGTACTGCAAGATTGCGAGAGACTTTAGGTTGACTGTCTTCTTCCAACGCCTCCATCAACTCACACACACAAAGCTCACCATGATAATGCGCTAACATGACTGTTTTTAAACGAATATTATCGGTAAGGGTTTTATAGAAAGAAATAGGATCAAAGTCAGCAAGTAGACTCGGATTGTTATCACTAGGGTCACTATCAGCCATCACAGTCTCTCTTTCAACTAAGAGAAACATAGACAAGCGATTATTGAGCTCAGCTAAGGTGGTAGAAAAAGCATTATGACCAAGGCGCTCTTTTGGATCAGCAAAATCCCATGCTAATTGTTTTATAGCATTAGGGTAGCTTCTACATTCATCATTTGCTTTATCACAAAGTGTAATGACGTAATCAAATACTTTACCTTCAAAGACGATCATATTTTTAGACACTAAACCTTTAGTATCTACGCCAAATTTAACTAAGGCATCAATAGTACGCGTATCAATAGTTTCTGCGTGAGTACCTGCACTATAAACGTCATAACTATCCCCTGCTTTATGCTTGAGTAGTGCTTCAGCCATTTGTGATCTGGCAGAGTTCCCGGTACATAGAAAAAGAACCGATTGTCTACTTGTATTTGACATAAAAAATCAAGTGTAAAAAAACATACCAAATATTGTATATATGATTTTTCATATATACAAATCATTTCTTAATTGATCCTAACAAAGCTCTCGAAGTTCCAGGCCCAAAAAAGCCCTAAGGGCTTTAATTTATAAAATAACGCTTGAAGAAAATTTAAAGCTTGATCACAGCCATTTTATCCTGAGACATATCATGCATGGTATATGCAATACCGCCAGTATTATAACCAGAGTGTTTGCGCCCAGCGAAAGGCATCCAATCGACACGAAAAGCGGTATGATCATTCACCATCACAGCGGTAGCGTCTAATTCGCGTATTGCCTTGGTTGCAATATCGAGATTTTTGGTAAACACCGCAGCTTGGAACGCATAATCTAATGAATTAGCTTGCTCAATAGCTTCATCAATATCATCATAACCATAAACGCAAACAACGGGTCCAAAAATTTCCATGGTTGAAACTTTCGCACTAGCTGGCGGCTCAAACAGCACGGTTGGCGCATAAGTGCTTTCACCCAAACGTTTACCTCCTGTCATCAAAATTGCCCCTGCCGCCACGGCTTCATCTACCCATTCTTCAACGCGATCAACTTCTTTAGGGCGAATCAGCGGACCACATTCAGTTTTCTCATCAATAGCATTACCCACAATAAGTTTTGCTGCGCCCTCAGCTAACAATTGCGCAATCTTTTTTGCTTTAACTTTAGGGGCATAAATACGCTGTACCGACACACACACCTGCCCTGAATGATAAAATCCGCCTTTAAGTAAGTTCGGGATCATGGCGTCAATATCGGCACTTTTTTCTATAATAACAGGGGCAACTCCGCCATGTTCTAGCGCACAACGTGTACCGGGTGCTAACTTAGAGCGCAACATCCAACCAATGTTAGCAGAGCCTATAAAACTGAAAAAAGCGACTCGAGGATCGGTGATCATTTTTTCAGAGGTTGGAATATCACAGGCAACAAAACGACACCACTGCGGTGGCAATCCGGCTTCATGCAAAATATCAACAAATGCTTTACAAGATAATGGCGTATCTCTCGCAGGTTTAACTAACACAGGACAACCTGCCGCAATAGCTGGGGCCACCTGATGGACAATTAAATTTAACGGGTGATTAAACGCAGAAACAGCAACAACAACCCCAATAGGCTCTTTGGTAGTAAATGCTATTCTACCCGCCCCTGCTTGAGTTAAATCCATCGGAATCTGACTACCGACTAATTTTGAAATTTCTTTAGCGCACAGTTCTACACCATCAATAGCTCTAGTGACTTCAACTCGAGCATCAACCAGCGGTTTACCACCTTCATTAGCAATTAAGAAGGCTAATTCATCAGCTCTTTGTGAGATAAGTACTGCTGTTTTTTTGAGAATACTGACGCGCTCAAATGCAGGGATCCACTGATTACAGTCTTTAAATAGTTGGTGTGCTGTTGATAAATATTTATCAATATCATCCCATATAACTGTTGCTATTGATGCGATGTAAGCTTGATCAAATGGATTAACAACATCGAGTGTTTCAGGCACTTTGTTATTTTCTGCTACTTGGTTTTGTTCTTCATTGTCCATAATATTATTCCCCCTATTTAGGATAATAAGTTTGCCTCTTAACAATGAAGCGTTATATCAAACAAACTTTTTGCGCTAATTCATCAATTAATACTTTTTGATTTTCAGAGTAATCAACAGGCAACTCAACAAGATGAACTCCCCCAGTTGAAAATGCTTTTTCATACGTCGGAATAATATCTTCTGCGCAGGTGACACGATGGCCTGTTGCCCCATAACTTTCAGCATATTTAACAAAATCAGGATTATTAAATTCTAAGCCCCAATCCTCAAACCCTGCACTAGCTTGCTTCCAACGGATCATGCCATATGAACTGTCATTTAAAATCGTTATCACTAAGTTTAGCCCTAGACGGATCGCCGTTTCGACTTCTTGTGAATTCATCATAAAACCACCATCACCACATATCGCCATTACGCGTTGTTTAGGATTTAGCATAGCTGCCATCATAGCCGAAGGTAATCCTGCTCCCATGGTGGCGAGTGCATTATCAAGTAAAACAGTATTGGGTTGATACGCCTTATAATTACGGGCAAACCAAATTTTATAAATGCCGTTGTCTAACGCAATAATATCTTTATGACCCATCACCTTACGTATATCAGCAACAAAACGTTGTGGGATAATAGGAAAACGCGCATCGTTCGCCCCTTCTTCTATATGCACATCAATGGCATGCTTTATCATGTCAAAATAGCTTCTATCAAATTCAACCTCACCCCCAAGCTTATCTTTCAATGTTTCAACAGAAGCGGCTAAATCACCAATAACTTCTAGTTGTGGAAAATAGACTTGATCAACTTGTGCGGATTTATAATTAACATGAATAACCTTCTTACCACCCTCCTCCATAAAAAATGGTGGTTTTTCAATAACATCATGACCAATATTAATAATTAAATCTGCCCGTTCAATTGCGCAATGTAAATAATCGCCCGCTGATAACGCTGCGGTACCTAAAAATAAATTTGAGCGTTCATCAACCACCCCTTTGCCCATTTGCGTAACAAAAAACGGAATACGCGTTGAATGAACAAAATCACACATTGCTGCCCTAACATTTTGACGATTCGCACCTGCGCCAATTAAAATCAGCGGCATTTTGGCAGTTTTGATCAAGGTAACAGCCTCTTTGATACTAACCTCACTCGGGCTAGCATAATAGCGTTTATGTGGTTTCATCACATGCTCAGTGCAATCTTCAGCGGCAATATCTTCAGGTAGCTCTAATAACACAGCTCCTGGCCGCTCTTCTTCTGACAGGCGAAATGCCTCACGTACTAAGGCAGGAATTGTATCGCCATGGACAATTTGTTTAGACATTTTACAAATAGGCTCGAACAAGCCAACCACATCAATGATTTGAAACTGACCTTGTTTTGATTTTTTAATGGGCTTTTGGCCTGTAATCATCAGCAAAGGCATTCCGCCTAAGTGAGCATAAGCCGCTGGTGTCGATAAATTGGTGGCACCTGGCCCCAAGGTTGCCATACACACCCCCGTTTTGCCGGTAAGACGACCATAAGTAGCAGCCATAAAACCTGCGCCTTGTTCATGTCGAGTTAATACCAATTTAATAGAAGAGTTACGCAAGGATTCAACCATATCCAAATTCTCTTCGCCAGGTACCGCAAAAATGTGATCGACTCCTTCAGCTGCCAATGCCTGAACAAATAAATCTGATGCTTTTATCTTATTATTCTCACTCATAACTTTTCCCTAAATGGCCGGAACACCTTGTTAAATTGAATATTCTCCAATCACTAAAAGTGCGATATGCTGCCTTAAAAGACGTTTAATTACAGCGAAACATTCTCTACTATAAGATTCTAGACCATAGAAAAAATGCTTCCATCAAAGTGAGTATTAAAGACTAGTTTTATAGGAAAAATTTTCATCGATTAAAAACAACCGAGTGAAGCTCAAGCAAACATGGCTAATCCGAACATGAATAAATCGAACACGACTAAAGTAACGAATAAAACCTTGAAAACCCCACTACCAATAGGTTTCTTGGCTTTTTTCTTGTTTTGCTTTACGACCCAATTACAGGCTAATGTAATAGGGTCATTAACGGAAAAAACACTGAATAACTTTCATCAGTGTGATAAAAATTTTGAGTATGATATACATTTTTTTGGAAAAAAAGTGGGGTATTTACACCGAAAAATAAAATGGGATAACAGCACACCCGCGGCAACTAAAGCAACCGTAGCATCATACGGTGAAGTCACTTTTATGTGGCTTAACTCAACTTACCAACAACAAAGTACTATGCACTACTCTCCTCAATATCAGCATTTTTTAACACCGCATTTTTCACAAAAATTAACCGGGCTTAAATCACGAGAAATGACAGCTAAAATGTCTGATGACGGGTTATCATCAAAGGTAACGCTCAATACTAAAGTGTCCCACTATCAACAGAAAAATGAAAACGAGAATAACGTTCTATATGATTTAGATACCTTAGGAGCACAAGTTCGGCTGAATTTATTGCAAAGCAATACCCACTTCACCTTATTTCGCCAAGCCAGTAAGAAGGTTGAAAAGTATCAATTTGAAGTCGCTGAACAGGAAGTCATTGTTCATGAAAAATGGGGGGAATTAACAACAATAAAAGTGGTTGAAGTGGGCGAACATGAAAATATTGTTTTGTGGTTTTCAAGTCAACATGACCATCAACTGGTCAAGGCAGAATTAGATATGATATTTTCTCCTATCGTTTGGTTAACACACTTTAGTAAACAGTGTGAATCATAGAAAAAAAAGTACACTTAATTAGGTTTTTCGATTGGTAATAGTCCAAACATCAACATCAAGTTTATTATCCAATATAGCTTTATTTAAACGCTTTAAATATCTGTCTTTAGTTCTTGGATTAACAATTAACACAATACCTGCTTTTTTGCCGGTCATGGCAGAATAAAATAGTGCCTGCCCTAAGGACTCAGCCCATTTTTTCCCCCAATCATACTCAATGGCATGCGTAGTCGTTAAACAATCAACTCGTGTTTTATCCGCTAAAACATACTCCACTTTTCCTTGGCAGTAGGCTTCAACAAAGTCGGCTTCATGCCATTTATCTGACTTAGCCTGAGCCAAAGGAAACGTAGACAAAAATGCAATCACTGCAAATAGCTTACAAGGTACGAGTAACACTCGCGATATAGAGGAAAACGGCTTAATCATTTAGTTGCTTTCTAATCTTTTATTATTGTTATTACGTATTGAAATGGTGCCTTATTGAGCAATAAATTACCTGCAGCTCATTTTCTGCTGCCTATTGTAACCTGATACACTTATTTTAGCGCTTTATTACTCGCTTAGGTTTACACTTTTATACACTTTGAGCGGTTATTTCACCATTGTGATGAAATTGTGATATTTCAGTGACTTTATAGCGATATCAGTCATTTATACTTAGGGTCTGTTGATCTTTCGAGATTATTTTTGCAGCGGTTTGTTGGGGATTTTTACAAGGCAGAGCCTTTGTCATGTGGTTGTTCCACATAAAAAGGTGATAACGCCGTAAAAATGACCAACAAACGCTGTCCAAAGGATTCGGCTAAAAGCGTTTTACTCTTTGTTGAGTAATATTTGCTTAGAGTGACTAGGCTACATACTACTCGCCTCGATTAAAACGCTTTACTCTCTTTAAAAAAGGCGAACAAAATTTAACCGCGAAAGTTCAACAGACCCTAGTTTACGTTTAACAAATCAATCCCTTTCAAAAGATTGAAGCAGGATGACATTATGAACCTTTTATCATTAATAACCACTATCACATTAGCCTTTGCTTTTGCATTTTATACTGTGACGCCAAACTCAACTAACTATGTCGCTGCCACGTCAACAAAAACACAAAGTGATATTGAAGAAATATTGCCTAAATCATCACATTCAACGAAGGAAATGCCTGCCACAACCCACCTCGATAGCATCGTACTGGGTGCAGGCTGTTTCTGGGGCGCTGAAAAAAGATACCAAGCCATTCCAGGGGTTGTTGATGCTATCTCAGGTTATGCCGATGGTAAAAATGTCAGAGCAAGTTACCGAGAAATTACCAAGAGGAAAAATAAAAACAATAAAAATAACCATGCAGAAGTCGTTAAAGTTATTTTTAACAGCTCAAAGGTTAGCTTGGAAACTATTCTACAAAATTACTATGAAGGGCACGATCCAACACAGCTTAACCGTCAAGGGAATGATATTGGCACCCAATACCGTACAACGATTTTAACGAGTAATGAGCAACAAGATGCTATTGCCTTAAAAGTAACCTCTCAGTACCAAACATTATTAAATGACGCAGGTTATGGCAAAATAGCCACAAAAATAACCCCACTTACGGAGTTTTTCGAAGCCGAGCAGTATCACCAAGATTACTTAGTGAAAAACCCAAATGGTTACTGTCCAGATCATTCAACGGGTGTTAAGTTCAATGCTGATGCTAAAACAGAATTGGCCACTAAAAAAATTGATAATACACCTTTGTTAACTGGCAAACATATTGTGGTCATTGAATCAGAGAGCTACTGCCCTTATTGTGAAAAATTCAAAAAGAATGTTGCTAATGATTATCAAGGGTCGATTAAGATAAATTACCGACTAGCAAGCCAGCTTAAAGGCTTACACATTAAAACTGAAACATGGGCGACCCCCACTATTTTATTTATCCAAGACGGTGAAGAAGTTTTTGGGAAACAAGGGTACATGAGCCCTGACTACTTTTATAAAGCATTAGGGGCATTTAAATTAGGAAAAAGTGAAGCCTTTAATGTTGCGTTTGATGAGGGAACTGACGGGCGTTTTTGCAAAGAATATGAAATTTTTAAAAACACTCCTGATGGCGTTTTCGTTGATAAATTAAGTGGTGCGCCATTATTTGATACCGATGACCGCTTTAACTCCGGTACGGGTTGGTTATCTTTTACTAAAGCG
>MAAB01028975.1_pt1 | contig 44260 bp, 42 predicted proteins | sample 1115991 | NCBI WGS metagenome assembly MAAB01 (sample SAMN04961124, study PRJNA320927) | seawater metagenome | isolation source: sample BD02T18 sea water enriched with oil for 18 days | place: USA:Gulf of Mexico | collected 2013-07-27 | reverse complement strand
TTCATCAGCGTATGCAACGCTTGTAGCGCCAATTAATAGTGTCGCTGTACATACTTTCTTGAATAAATTAGTTGTAGTTTTATTACTCATTGATATTCCCCTAATGTTTATAATTTATATTGTGAACGTTGTTTTTTGTTTTTAATAAAATGTTGTTATCGCTAAATCACATCGTTCGTAAGCTATATCGCAAAGTTAATGCCAATATACTTATTAAAATTAATATATTGATAATCATCTGCAAAACAGTGGTTTATATGTTTTTCTGTCATTCTTGATGCAATAATTAAATCAACTATTGGGGGGGAGTGACCCAAATAGAAATTGAACTGTAGGGAAATCCATCCATGGGATGTACTTCATATAAGAGGGGAGGGGAATTTTTTATTCATTTTATTAATACTTGAATATCATCTCGTAGATCAAGTCTGTAACTACTCTATATATAACTTCCTTTCAAAGGAAACAGATGAAGAGATTTGGGAATTCACTTAGATTTGTCAAAGGCTTTGATGGAGGTAGTGTATGGGGTGAAGAACACTCATATATGAGTGCATCAGCGGTTAATAAAATGCATGGCAGGTTAGTGGAGCTGCGCAAATTAAAGAATGCTTTTTGGCACAATTCTTCTTAGTTTAACCCCTATTTGTTTTAATTTATTTACTTCACCGTCAGGGTTCCATTTCAGCGTTACTTCCCAAGCATTTTCAGGCAACATTTCTTCTAACATACCTTGCTTGACACTATTAGCAATTTTTTGAGATGGGATGATAGTAATACTTTCTGTATTTAAATTCGCACTACGCGGGTCTACGTTGAAGGTACCTATAACGGTAATATCATCGTCAATCACCATAGATTTTGCATGCAACCCAAATATTGGCATTTGTTGTAACTGACCTTGCATCACGTCTGACATGACTTTTTGCCTGATTTGCGCATCAGGTTTAAATTCATAGATCTTCACACCTGTTTTTAATAGAGCTTTTCTATCCCGTTGATAACCACTAAATGCATCGAGGTTATCGTTAGATGCTAAACTGTTCGTTAATATTTTTACTTCAATACCTTTATCGACTAGTGTTTTGAATAGATTTTTTCCTAAATCAGTAGTGATTAAATAAGGCGTTTGGATGGTTACTGATTTTTTTGCTTTATGTAAAAGAGCGATAAGGCGTTGAGTGGATAAACCACTCCCTCCCAAAAATTCCTTAGCATCATTTTTACCGGGTACGTCTGAAATGTATTCAACACCTTTAATCCATTGAAGTTTTCCTGTTTCCTCAATTTCTTTAAAAACAGCAGGAAGGTTATTTAATTGATCTCTTACTTTTGGAGCATAGTTAGCTGGATCACAAGCATATTGGTGAAGCGCATTATAATTAGTATTTTGTACGTCTTTACTATTTAGTATTTCATCAACCGATATACTTAAAGAATCGTGCCAAAAATTGTTAAACGAAGTTTGAATATCTTTTGTTATTCCTCCTAATAAAAGGACATCTCGATCTCTGAAGTTGTATTCGTGATCATAACCAAAGTATTCATCAGCAACATTTCTTCCACCTGTTATAGAAACCTTACCATCGACAGTAAAAGTTTTATTGTGCATACGCTGATTAAAGCCATGAAAATTGGTCGTTAAGTTAACTAGCTTATCAACGATGTTTTTACCAATATTAGCCACAGGGTTATATATTTTTATTGATAAATTTTCATGTGCCGATAATTTCAATAACTCATCACCTTTGGCATCAACCATAATATCATCAACTAATAACCTTACTTTTACTCCCCTTTCTGCTGCTTTAACTAGATAATCTATAGCTATCAAGCCAATGTTGTCGGCCGAAAAAATGAAGTATTGTACATCTATAGTTCGTTGCGCATGTTTACTCAACCAGCCCCTTGTAAGCATTGCTTCAGTACCTTGTTCTAATATATAGACACCTGTACCGTTTTTCATTTCGTTGTCAAAAGGGCTTAGGTATTCAGATAGTGCAATCTGGGGTTTATCATCAATAGTAGAGCAATAATTTTGAACTGGCTCTGATAGGCGGTCTTCTACTTTTGAGCAACCGAGCAGCAGCAGAATCGATAATATAGCCATTTTTTTAGCTAATGTTAAAAATTTAATCTCGATGTTTATTTGAGTTTTATCCATACATTTTTTATTCATTATCAACACTAATTTAATAGTTAAATTCCCTTTATCTTTATAGGTTAACTTTTAAGTAATGACTTAAATTTATCAATGATAGTAATAGATATGACTCAGACAAGCTATTGTATTTATCAGGAAAAGTGAGTTACATCAGTTCATAATGATAAATTAATAACTCATGAGAAAGTTATTAATTTGAAACTAAATTTTTTTATATAACATTAAAGCATTTAAGGTAGGGTCACCTTGTTGAAAAATCTTTCTTCCATCGGACTTAAACCCCATTTTATTTAATAATAAGTCCAGTTCAGTGAGGGAATAAAAATTACGCAATTCATTGCTATTATATTGCCAAGATTCACTTGTTCCAAGGTTGAATACATCATGTGCTAAAGCAACCAGATGGTTCATTTTTGTATTGATAACATCATGATCTCTAACAACTAGACTCGCACCCGGTCTCATTACATCTCTAATATTGGTAATGAATTCTTCTCTTAGATGAATAGGGCAGTGGTGAAAACCAATATAAACGGTTACTAAATCAATTGAATCTCTTGCTATGGTATTAAGTGCCGGTTGATAATTATTGAATAAAATATCTGATCCCGCTTTGAATATTTGCCCCCTGTCGATCATATCGGTCGGAGAATATGTCGCCTTTTTATCAGTGATAAAATATCGTTCATCTTCGATAGAAAAACGCTCTTCTAAGGCATCGAGATAGCGGCCTGTAGTACCTATCTCTAAGTAACCAGAAAATTTTTGCTTATCTTGTAGAAGATTTTGGGTTTGATCGGCAATAATTGTTTTTTGCTTATTTAATGCGGGAATAACGTATTGAAATGGCGCTAGAAATGAGGTGATTTCATTGAGTTTGCTTTGTACTTCCAGATAAATCTCTTGATCTGAATTCGTCCGCTTGGTTATTTCGCTAATCAGTTGATGAAATTCAAGTTCGGGATAAAGGTGAAAAACATTGAGCAAAAATTGGTAAAAGTTTTCCTTATATAATGAGTTATTGTAAATAAAATGAAAATTACTACTTGAATCATGGGAAACCTTAGTAAAATTGGTCATTGAAATTACTTTCAACGCAGGCAACAGAGCTGAAATACTTATTATAGCTTTTAATAACTTACGTCGAGATTGAACCATATTCATCCTTGTGGAACTCATTACTTTACGGCACTATAGCAAATATAAAAGCAAAACAGAATGGATGCTACATGCTGCTTCAAAACGCCTTATTTTTATTTAAAAAGCTCGGAAAGGCATTCATTGCCTTTATCATATTTACCGCCATAGCAACCACATTACTTATATGGAATGTAGGGAATGATCATAACGACGACGCTAGCAATGAGCCTATTAATGAATTAATTATTAATGATGTTACTCAATTAAACCCTATTACTGTTGAGCGCATTGTAAAACCTAAAACTATCGATGAAATTACATCAGAGATAACATCAACAACGGGACCTATCTCTATTGGTGGTGGTCGGTATAGTCAAGGTGGCCAAACGTCTTATCCAGACAGTTTACACTTTGATATGCGCAGTTTTAATAAAGTACTTGATTTTGATAAAGATAAAAAGTTAATTACAGTTCAAGCGGGCATAACATGGCGTGACTTACAAACGTTCATTGACCAACACGACTTGTCAGTAAAAATAATGCAAACCTATGCTAATTTTACTGTGGGTGGTTCATTGAGTGTTAATGTACATGGACGCTATATTGGTGAAGGACCTTTAGTGCGATCAGTAGTTTCACTAAAAGTTATTTTAGCAAACGGCACTGTGGCTACAGCCTCTCCACAGAAAAACTCAGACTTGTTTTATGGTACAATAGGTGGCTATGGCGGAATTGCACTTATCGCTGAAGCAACTTTAAAGCTTATGCCGAATGTTAAAGTTGAGCGAACAACATCAACAATGAAATTGGATGATTATTATGGTCATTTCAATGAAAATGTACGAGATAACAAAGAAGTAATTTTTCACAATGCTGATATTTACCCTCCAAACTATGAAGATATTCGCAATGTTTCTTGGTTAACAACCGATAAAGCGGTAACTCAAGTTGATCGACTTATCCCAAAAGATAAAAATTATGGCTGGCAGCCCAAAGTCGCCAGCTTTGTTGCCAATTATGATTTGGGTAAATGGGCAAGACAATACTTATTTGATCCTGTTTACTATAATCTAGATGCTGTTTTTTGGCGCAATTATGAAGCGAGTTATGATGTTAATGAGTTAGAAAAAGCTGACCGTTCTGAATATACCGATGCACTAAGAGAATATTTTGTACCCGTTGAAAATTTTTCAAGTTTTGCACAAAAGATGAAGCACATATTCCAAAAGCATGAGGTAAATATTATTAATGTCTCTATTCGTCATGCACTGCCTGACCCAGATACACTGTTATCTTGGGCAAATGAAGAAGTTTTTGCTTTTGTTGTGTATTACCGACAAGGCACTAGTTTAGCTGCACAACAAAAGGTTAAAGAATGGAGCAAAGAAATAATTGATGCGGTGATATCAGAGAAAGGCACTTACTACTTACCATATCAAATTCACGCATCGACTGAGCAATTTAGAAAGGCTTATCCACGTTCAAATGATTATTTTGCTTTAAAAGACAAAGTGGATCCTACTAATCGATTCCGAAATAAACTTTGGCAAAAGCATTACCCTAAAAATAGCGGACGGTTTGTTAAAAAAAAAGCTGAAATAGCGCAATATTACCGTAATCAAGGTCAAACACTGTTAACTATTCCCGAATGGTATTTAGTATTCAATCCCATGGAATATGCCAATTTTTTGGAGGATGAAAATAATCCAAGTGACTTTCCTTTTTTTGCCAGTATCGATGAATATTGGCAATTATATGAGAAAGCTGTTGCATTCACAGACGACAAATAACCAAAAAATGATGAATACATGACCATGCTACAAGTTATTGGTATTTCAACAACAATAGAGTACATGTATAAAGGCGTTTATGAAAATACCATAGGCCGATTTACCCGTTGGACGGCCAATAAAGCAACTCCTGAAGATGACATTATCAAAAATGCTCACAATGCATACAGCGAACTTATATTTCATGAAGCTTGGTATGAATTTGATTTTGCTACTTGGCTTAAAAAAATATGGATTGAGCCTGAATTTTTTGGTGATAATTTTATACGTAAATTTGAACGTAAGCTTTTTTTTACCCTTGAATTTGGATTCAAAGAATTATACGCGGGGGTGATAAAGTATGCTGCAAAAAGTGCATACGATGAAAGTGACGGTAAAATTTACCTTACTCTACAAAGTGAAATGACCTTACAACCGGAACAAATATATCCAGGTAAGGAATTGGCAACTGACGGTAAAGAATATTTATTATCGGTACCTCGTTGGGGAGGTTTTACTGATTTAATCCCAAAACTTGCGAATCTTGATGTCACGTTTAGCGATATATCTGGTAATGATCGAATTGCTCTATCTTTTCTTACAGATGAAGTCGATCCTTTTAAGCCAACGTTTGGCACATATTTGTTTGATTCACAGCTTGTTTCATCAGACAAGGTTAAGCGTGTTATTTACCTTGTAAAGGTGTCCGATTTAACTCTTTTGCTTATTGAACTAAAACAAAATGGTTATTCGGTAGAGCATATATATGATTATTAAGTTTCATTTGTATGGGGGATTTATGGATGCCCAGAGGGTAATCGCATGCATAACAACCTCTGGTGAAAATTAGGAATAAGATATTTAGGATATTCGTGAAGAAGCGCAATTGATTAAAGATATACTTAACGTCTCTAATTAAGTATATCTTTCTTTTGTTTACACGCTGTTTTTATTAAGCAGAGCTTAATGCTTTATCTGCCAGGTCCTCGCTGACTTTAATTACGGGTAATGCCCAAATACTGTTAGGTTCACCATAGTAAGCACGATGTTTAGTTTTCAATGCTCCATAGTAAAATGCGGCTGCAAATACTAAAGTAACAAACTCAAAAATAAACGATGGGAAAGGTTCCTGCTCCCACAAAGCTAAGCTTGGTAAAGCTATTGTTAATAACGTAGTTAACGGAATGAACAGGCAGGCAATACTCAATGCATAGAGTATGTGAATAGCACTTCTTGATGCCCCTCGAGAAAAAGTATAAGTAAGTGCTGCAAAGAAGGTAAGGTAATAACAGGTTAAATAATGATTATTGACTTGTACGTCTATCAAGTAGAACCATTTGCTAGCAAGTAATGTGGTCACCACCGCTAAAATGGACCCTAAACAGACTCCAATAGTTAAACATGCCATAAATCGATTGGCTTTTGTTTGCACTGCTTGTTTTTGTCTACGCTTTTCCAGCCATAATAAATTACCACTATAGAATAGAAATGCGCCTAACAGCCCCATAATAAAGTATAACCAACGGCCTAAATCACCCGCGTAGCCACCAAAATGTAAAGAGAAAAAGCTTGCCACCAGCGGCGTATAAACATCCTCTTCATTCATTTGTACACTACTAAAACTTACCTCAAAATTGTATGGGTTCATATAAATGAAGTCACCGGTATTATTACGCATCATTGCTTGGTGATTAATGATGGTGATACCGACAGAAGGGCGCGATGAAGACAAACCGGAAAAATCCAGTGACTTAACAGTATAACCCTCAGTTAATTCATCTACTTTTTTCAGATAACTGGCAATAGGAGGTAACTGATCAATGGTGTACTCAACTTTAGATTTTTCTCCGCGTTCAAATAAAGGTTCATCACCATAAGCCAGACTTAAACCACCATAAAACACATCGTGAAAGGCAAAAACGACCACAGTTATGGCAATGATGAAATGAAAGGGTAAGCTGATAATGCCGACAAGATTATGGCTATCAAGCCAAAAGCGATTAGCGCCTTTGTTTGTTCTTAAGGCAAAGAAACTTTTTACCAAGGTTGGTAATAAAAAAATAATACCTGAGACCAACGCGATAAAATAGAGTATTGCAGCTATGCCTAAAACGATCACTCCAACATCTTCATGTCCTATTTTCCCAGCAATACCTGCGGTGCGATGAAGTGTATCAATTAAATCGCCTAATTCATTCGTAAGGTTAGCTTGAGTAACTAATTCACCTTGCTCTGATAGCGTCGCATGCCTGATAACATGGTTTAACTGTAGGCCTCGACCACCGCCTTTTTCAGACCAAGTAAGGGGAGATAAATTGTCATTAAAATTAACCGTGAAATCTTGTTGTGCCTTATCAAAGCTTGACGATGCCTTTAAGATCAATTCATCAAATTTGTCTGCTGGTATTTGAGGTAAGTGATGGCTTGATGGGGTTGCCCAATGAGATATTTCCTCTTCAAACATGCTTAATGAGCCAGCATAAAAGCCGATAAATAGTACTAATCCTGTGACAATACCCGTCCATGTATGAATAGACTGATAGGTGCGTAAAATATCACCACGAATTTTCATGATAACCACCTCAAGAAAAAGAATAAGGCGTACAGCGCTACATTGGCAGCGCCCAAATAAGTGATGGCTTTAATACCCGTTTTAAAAAGGTAACTAAGGCTGAGCACCAATAACCAAATAGGTGTGATAAGCCACATATTGAACTGCACTTTAACGGGCGCATTAATTCCCCCAGGGCCGTACCAAGCAAAAATAGCAACTATTGCATACGCTAGTGTTAAACCAAGGACAATGCCTGCAAGTGTTTTCAACCACCAATGTGGTTGAATTTTTTCATCTGCTGATAACCTCGCCATTAAATATCTCCTTTGGCGCGGCATAACTTTTTATTTAAGCCGAGTAACGGTATACAAATGAGTGCAGCACACGAAGTGAATAACCAAGTAAATAGTGCCGAGCTTGTGACATATAATTGCAGCCAAAAAAACAGCGCTAATAAGCTAAATATAAAAGCAAGTAGCCGCCAAAGTTTAGGTAAGGGATTTGAAATAAAGGTTTGGTGTCTATTGGTGAGGTAGAAAAGTGCAGCGCCACAAACCGTTAACAGTAGGGCTATAAATTGCCACATATCAAACTATCCATGAATATAAATTAATAACGGAGATTTTATTGTAATTGAGAATGATTTACAATAGCGTTACGTGTTTCTGTTATTTGTAACTCCATATAAAATAAAATCAATTTAATCACACTTTATTCCTGCGAAGGAGAATGATTTGTATTTGCATTTGCTGCGGTTGTAAAGTAAATTATCGGCCATTAAAACAACTAAACTTAGGGGCTGTTGATCTTTCGCGGTTAAATTTTGTTCGAGATAAAAGCGTTTTAATGGCGGCGAGTAGTGTGTAGCCTAGTCATTCTAAGCAAATTCTACTCAACAAAGAGTAAAACGCTTTTAGCCGAATCCTTCGGACAGCGTTTGTTGGTCATTTTTACGGCGTTATCGCCTTTTTATGTGGAACAACCACATGGCAAAGGCTCTGCCTTGTATAAATACCCAACAAACCGTTGCAAAAACAATCTCAAAAGATCAACAGACCCTGATATTTATAGAAACTTAAGGGCCACATGAAAAACTCAATATTCAAAATAAACACGATTACTGCTGCCTTATTTAGCGCATTAGTGATGCCTTGTGCTTTTGCCGAAGGTGATGCTGCACAATTACAATCGATGGAACATATAACGGTTCTTGGTGAAAAAACAGAGCGTAGTTTGAAAGACACTAGCTCTTCTGTTTCTATCATTACGGAAGAAGATCTCAAAACAATGCAAAGCTTAACAATGAGCGATGCTATTTCAGACATCCCTAATGTTGTTGTTTTATCGGGTGCGGCACCAGACATTCGTGGTGTTTCAGGAAACGGTGGAGCCTCTGGTTTTAACGCGTTTAGTGGCGGGGCAAAAGCACGTGTTTCTACGTTAATTGATGGTGTAGTCGAGCCCTTTGTCGCTTTTGTTACTGCGGACTCCGGTATATGGGATGTCGAGCAAGTCGAAGTATTTAGAGGCCCACAGTCCACCAATAATGGCCGTAATAGTATTGGGGGTGCTGTCTATGTAAAAACTAAAGATCCAACGTTTGATTGGGAAGGTGCCGCGCGCTTAGGTTATAGAAACCAAGACAGTTATGTTGACTCATCGGTCGTCATCTCAGGGCCTTTAGTTGAAGATGAGCTAGCCTTTAGAGCATCATTTCAACGACTTGACGGCGATACTATTGATAATCCAGTAATCTTTGAGGCAAACCCACCTGAGCATGATCTTAATGCGATTGAAACGAATCGCTTAAAAACAAAGTTACTCTGGAAACCCAATGCAATTGAAGATTTTTCTGCTTTATTAACATACTCAACGAATGATGAAAAAGGGAACTCAGGCCGTAAGTATTATGTAGGAGATGATCCTTATTCATACGAACCGATAAATCCTACCTACATGGATACAGAATCAGAAACCATCAGTTTGAAACTTGACTATGAAATCAATGATTACTTGTCGGTCGATTTTTTAGCTGCAGTGATGGATTATCAATGGGCAATGGATACTTACGATGAAACTCAAGCAAAAGAGCAATTCGTGAAAATGGATGAAAACAATACCACCATTGATGCCAAAATAAATTTTGGCAACAATAATCCAACATTGAATGGTTTTATTGGTTTTGCCCACTTTGAGCGAGAACAAGATTTCTATAGTAAAGGTGCCTTTCCATACAATGGTGATGACATCAGTGATTCAAATGCTATTTATGGTGACGTGAGTTATAACTTTGCTAACGCTTGGACCGTAATTGCCGGTGGACGGGTTGAGAAAGAAACCCAAAAGCGTGATTTCTCAATGCCTAATAACGACATTAATAATGTTAAATTAGATGAAAGCAATACCATCAGCTTACCTAAGCTTGTGTTGCAATATCAAATTTCTGATGAAACTACCTTATCACTCAGTGGTCGTCGCGGTTATAACTCAGCAGGCGGGGCCTTAAGTTGGCCAACAAAACAATATTACTATTATGATGCAGAAACCGTTAATACTTATGAATTTACGGTACGTAGTAGCTTATCTAATGATGTAAACCTAAGTGCCAATATGTTTTTTAACAACTTTGATGATTACCAAGCATTAAGCTCATCACGCACCATAGTGAATATGGATGATGCTCAAACGTATGGTTTGGAATTAGAAATGTCTGCAATTATCACCGATGATTTTCAAGTTAATGCAGGTTTAGGTTTGTTAAAAACTGAAATTAAAGATGCGGGTGATGATTATGCTGAAGCAACGGGTAATGAGCTGAACTCTGCACCTGAAATCACTGCCAATGTAAGTGGTAAATACTGGCTGACTGAAGCCTTTAACGTCGGTGTTTCTGTTAATTATGTTGATGAATATTTTGGTGACTTTGCCAATACTGAAGAGCGAAAGGCTGGCGGTTATGTGCTAACGCGACTAAACGTGAATTATGAAACAGAAAATTGGTTAATCGCTGCTTTTATTAACAATGCCCTAGACGAACAAGAGCTGATTAGTAACGAGCCGGTAGGTAGATCATACCCAAGAGGTTATTCAGCCATCGTAGAACCTAGAAATATTGGCGCTTCTGTTACTTATTCATTTTAGTCGCCTGATCAAGACTTCGCTGTAATAACCCCATTAACTGCCATCTGGAAAAATACTGAATTAGCGAAAATTAAGGCGCAATATCAAAATATAGCGCCACTGAAAAAGTACGTTTCACCTGATATTGTGCTCGTCAGTGTGATGAAAAAGTGCCTGATGCCAATATTGCCTTTATGTCTTGGCCTGACAGTCCTTACGCCATTAACTGAACACTTATTAAAAGTTGCCTTAATTGATGCAAGTACTGGTGAAATATCATCAATGAGAGAAACGCCTTGGTATTTTGATATGGTTAATATTTCAGTACCTTTGCACTTTGGTGATTATGGCGGCTCTTGTTGGTCATGGCTGGCTAGATATTCTATCGTGGCTTTGCTTAGGAAGTAGTGTCGGGTTAATTATTTATGCCTATTATTTTGCGAGAGCAGGCAAGTAATGAAGCAATAACCTACTGGTTGTTGCTTCATTCGCATTTGGAACAACCAGATATTGAATGAAGCGCCTCGATTGCCACCTTTTTCAAGTGCAACAGAGTTACCAACTGAAAGATCAACAGACCCTAACTCTTTGTGCTTTTGTTTATATTGTTTAGCTAGGGATCTCATCGTTATGATCTGAGATTGCTGGAATATAATATGTTAAATTTAAGCAAGCTTTCGCCAAATTATTCATGCCTAAATTGATTAAGCCTAAAGCAATTATTTACGGCTTAACCTTGTATTTAACATTTTTATCCTCATTTTCAGAGTATCCAATGTATTTAGTTTTATCCACAATAACGTTTTGTATTACTACTTTTGTTGCTATATCAACTTGGTCAATGTTCGGTTTTGTTGTTAGCACTCAGTCAGACAATGAAAAAGTAATATATGAGATAAAACTTATTTTAGTTTCGTTACTGCTTTATACGGCAGCGAGCTTAATCGATTTAATCTAGGTTGAAAGTATGATGTTAAATGAAAACATACCCGCAATAAGAGCACGGGTAAAGTTAAGTATAAAAGATGATATTCCGGCAGAAATTATCAGTTTTACTGGTCTTGTTGATGATAAAGAACATATTGCCATAGTGTTTAATAGTGCTGACAAACAGCAGGAATCTCCTTTAGTGAGAGTTCATTCTGAATGTTTGACTGGCGATCTTTTCCATTCTTCTCGATGTGATTGCGGAGAACAGTTAGATGAATCGATCAGTATTATGAAAGATAAAGGCGGGATAATTTTATACCTGAGACAAGAAGGGAGAGGTATAGGTTTATATAACAAACTAGACGCTTATCTTTTTCAAGAGCAAGGCATTGATACCTATGAGGCAAATAGAAAGCTAGGCTTCAATGACGATGATAGAAATTATGATGACGCAGTAAATATGCTCAAAGCGATGAAGGTTTCGAGTCTACATCTATTAACGAATAATCCATTAAAAATAGATGCCATTGGAAAGGAAATATTTGTTGAGTCGATTCAAAATACCAAAACCTATTTGAAAAGAGATAATAAAAATTATCTCTTAGCTAAATATGAATTATCAGATCATCAATTAGAAAAGTCATTAATTTAAGGGGGGATCTAAGGCTAAATTTTCTGATAATGACCAGTGAAATTATTTTTGGTGATTTGTAAATAGTAAATTTAACTTCTGAAACCTCTTCGGATGTCATGGCACAATTAATATTAGATCAAGGGCAAAGTTTTTAAACTCACTTACCCTTGATCCAAGCTTGTCTACTTCGATAAATGAGATTGAAAAATCAACTTTAGACATGAAAACTTTGGTCGATAATAATAATGACAATATTGAATGGTACTCTGGCGGGGATGCGATTTGGCAAGCACAAACGACTAAAGTACTCAAAGGTGATAATGCCGTTGAATAGGGCGATATTATAAATTCACAGAACTCTGTATTACTAGCGATCATTAAAACCTTAAAGTTAATGATTTTTCTTTTAATTCTTTAGTGCAAGCTGAAGAAGGCTATGATGGTTTAAAAATAGCGCTTAATGGTCACACAACAGAATTTTTCGCTACCGGTATAACCCAAACAGAAAAAATTGCCTTAATAGAGGTAACTGATCGAATTGCTTTTGTACAAAGCACTTTAACGAACACTGCACCTGTTATTTACTTACCGTAGAAGCCAGTCTCTTCCGTACAAAACGTGATTTATGCCGTGGCTTGACTAGATTGATAAGTATTAAAATGCCCATCAATGATAATAGCATCATTACCGCCATTGTTAACTAACCCCGTTGTTATTGACCCTATTAAACGACCTAAGCCATGTCCAGAAAAACCTTTTACCTTTCTGCACATTCAGCAATTTTGGTTATTAATTTACTATTATTTATGTCCAAAATCATAAAACCTATTGACGATCGGTTTTTGACCTTGTACATTAGACCTATCGGTGGTCGGTTTTACTTTTAAGGATATATTTATGCAAATTGGTGAATTAGAAAAATTAGTTTTGCAATACTTGTGGCAACATAAATCGGCTGATGTGAAGGAAGTGTACACTCATTTTAACAAGATCAGAGGCGGTAGTTTAAATACCTATCAAAGTACGCTAGATAGATTGTATAAAAAGGAATTATTATCTCGTCATAAGGTGATAAATGCTTACCAATATCAAGCTAAAGTTGAAAAGTGTGATCTCATTGGGCAGCTAATTAGGTCTGTAACTAATGACTTTATCGCTGATGATGATAGTAGTTTAGTGGCTGCTTTTTCTTCGATGTCAAAAGATTTTAGTGAAGAGCAATTGACTAAATTAGAAGCACTAATTGAAGCTCAACGACTAAAACTAGCACAGGAAAAATAACAAATGATTGAAGGTATATTAGCCGTTGTCTTGAATGTTATGACGATAGCAGTTATTGCGTTTTGTATTGCTAATGTATCTGTCTCTTTGATTATTTCTTTATTAGCTCAAAAGTTTTTAGCTATGCAAGTTCAACCTAGAAAGCTTGTCTTATGGTTACTTGTTACAACACCTTGGCTGGCGAGTGTATGTGTCGCGTTATTATTTTTAAATGGTTACTTATCATCCAGTGTACTTGAAACTGAAATAGAGTATGTTCATTGGCATCATATGACTGTCTTTAAATGGTTAAGTTGGCACGGAATAACCTTGATGATTGGTGTTACTTTCAGTTCATACATCATAGTAAAGAAAATGATTCAACTAAATAAACACCAACATGACTTAAAGTCGTTAACTGCTTTATCGATTCACTTTGATGTAAAAGTGCAAGAAATTGAAATGCCAGAAGTCATTGCTTTCACTACGGGTTTTTCAAAGAAAATGTGTTTCATATCGTCAGGAATGATACAGGAGCTGACGCATGACGAGTTAACTGTGGTCATAAAGCATGAAAAAGAGCATGCCAAAAATAGCGACCCTTTAAAGAAATGGGTGTTCAGCATATTTGCAGATTTTTTTATTCCATCACTTGCCAATCGTCTGAAATTACATATGACACTTGCCATGGAGCAGTTAGCAGATGACGGGGTGATTGATGATGAATTAACTTCTCCGTTTATCGCCAGTACCTTGATAAAAGTTGCTCGCCTAAATGCATCATACTCACCGATAAAGAGTAATGATCTTGTTGCCAATTTTGGTGCTGATGTATTAGAGCAACGTATATATTTTTTATTGGGACAGCTGGATCTTAAACCCGTAAACAAAGGTATAACAGGCGTATTGATGCTGTTAATTCTGTGTATGTCATTATCATCAATTGATGCGATACATCACCTAATTGAAACGGTTTTCAATCATTAATTAATAAGCCTTTTTTTTATCATCTAAACCGACTATCGGTCGGTTTTAGTAACTATTATATTTTCTTAAAATAAGGAGAAGGTACAGTGCCGACTCGAAAAAAAGCACCTTTAAAACCGATTGCTAGTCGGTTTTTGAGAGTGGGTAAACTAATGATAACAAGCTTATCTGTTGTTTCATTAGGGGCATTTTCGCAACAAACGGTAAAACTTAATGAAGCGATCAGCTATACATTACAACAGCACCCAGGCTTAAAATCTTTTAGCTATATGCAGAAAGCTTCCGAAGGGATGATTGAACAAGCGAGTGTTTCTAGCCCTATGACTTTTTCTGCAGAGGTTGAAGATGCTTTTGGTACAGGAAGTTATTCCGGCGTTTCAGCAATGCAAACAACATTGAGCATTTCTTGGCTATTAGAAGGAGATAAAATTGAATCGAGAGTAAATGTTGCCAATGAAAAAGCAAGCATGGCGAAGTTTAAAAGACAAATTAAAGCATTAAATTTAGCGGCTGAAACAGCAAAAGTGTTTATCACCTTGTTGTCTCAAAAAGAGCAACTTAAGCTGGCAAAACTTGCTAGAAATCAAACAAAACAAGTATTGGGTGAGATAAAAATTCGTGTCACAGCCGGTAAACTTAATGTGATTGACGAACTTAGGGCGAAAGCAGAGCTTTCAAGAAAGAAATTAACTGTTGAGGATTTATTACATGAAATCCAAGCTAGTAAAGCCCAGTTGGCGGCTCAGTGGCAAGGAGAGGCTGATTTTATTGTTGACGGAGATTTGCTAACTATTCCCACCATTGCACAGATTGAAACAGTCTATAAAAAACTTAAATCCAATCCACGACTTAATATTTTTTCGTCCCAACAACAAATTGCTGAAGCTGAAATTGAACTAGCTAAAGTAAAGCAAAAGCCATCTTGGTCGGTTAATACAGGCATTAAACGTAATGAATTTGTCGACGATTATGCGGTAACTGCTGGGATTTCAATTCCATTTGGTAGTGAAAATAGAAATAGAGGCAAAATAACTGCTTTACGTGCGAAACAAAATCAAAGTCGTGCGGAATCAGATGCCTTATATCAACGCATTTCAACTCAACTATTGATGCTTACGCATAAATTAAAACACAACCGCCATGTTATCAACGGATTGTCTACTGAAACTATACCGGCGCTAGAGCTAGCAAGTATAAAGGCGGGAGCCGCTTATAAAATTGGACGTTATAGATATACCGATTGGTATGCCGTTCAACAAGAGTTAGTGACATCACAAACAGAGCTTATTGAAGCTTATACAAATATCCATTTATTTACTATTGAATTAGAGTGCTTAACGGGCTCATCAATTTCTATGTAAGCGAGAGAGTTATGAAACTTAAATCAATTGTTACTGCCCTTATTTTAGGACAGTTATCCGTAGCGAGTATCTCATATAGCCAGTTTACTCATGCACAATCTACAGCAGATCCAGTGACAGAAGAAGTTAAAAAGGGGCCTAATAATGGACGAATGTTACAAGATGGAGATTTTGCTATTGAATTGGCTATTTTCGAAGAGGGCGTTAAACCAGAATTCAGGATTTATGCAACCATGGGAAAAGTTAAGTTAGCAGCTGAAGATTTAGCGGTAAATGTAAAGCTCAGTCGTCTCGGCGGCGTTGAGGATGATATTGATTTTTATACTGAAAATAACTATTTACGCGGTGATATGGAAATATATGAACCACACTCCTTCCAAGTTACGTTAACGGCTAAATACGGCAATGAAAAGTACCAATGGTCTTATGATAACTTCGAAGGACGTACTGCCATAAACGATAGCATTGCTAAAGCAATGTCAATAAAAACGGAGTCAGTTCAAAGTCAGATTTTTAATGAAACGTTGAAAGTTTTTGGTAAATTGAAAATAGCGCCAAATGCCGTTAGAAACATCAGTGCCAGATTTCCAGGAGAAATCAAAATGCTTCATGCGGTGCTTGGTCAACGTGTTACTAAAGGGCAGCTTCTGATGACAATAGAAAGTAATGAAAGCCTTCAAGCATACAAAGTTTACTCGCCAATTAATGGTTTGGTAACCGCTCAAAATGTGGGTGCAGGAGAGCAAACAAATGATAGAGCACTGCTAACAATAACTAATACCACTATGTTAATTGCAGAGTTAGGTGTATTCCCGATAGATCAAGCAAAGGTGAAATTAGGAGCCTCAGTCAATATATCGATACCAGGTACTGAAAAAGTCATTAAAACACAATTATTCGACGCACTGTTCGATGTTAGTAAAGAGCAAGCAAAATTATTTAGGGCTGAAGTAGCAAACCCGGATGGTTCACTTAGCGCTGGCCAATTTCTTTCAGCCGAAATTTTACTAGATAAATATAAAGTACCTTTGGCGGTTAAAGCAGATGGCTTGCAATCTTTTCGAGATTTCACTGTGGTGTACGCAAAAGTTGATGAGGAATATGAGGTAAGAATGCTGGACTTAGGCCGGAAAGTTGGCCCTTGGGTTGAAGTGTTAGGTGGCATAGTTGAGGGAACTGAGTATGTGGCTAAAAACAGTTACATCATCAAAGCCGATATTAATAAATCTGCTGCGTCACACGATCATTAAGGAAGTTGTATGTTGGAATCTATTTTAAAATTTTCTATCGAGCGCAGCAAACTGATACTGGTTTTTGTATTAGTCGTTGCAACGATTGGATTATGGAACTTTACTAAATTGTCCATAGATGCCGTACCTGATATCACTAATGTTCAGGTCATTATAAATACCGAAGCGGCGGGTTATACCCCTTTAGAAGTTGAGCAAAGGGTTACCTTTCCGCTGGAAACTGCTCTAGCTGGCGTGCCTGGCTTAGTCAGTACTCGTTCTGTGTCTCGATACGGTTTATCGCAAGTTATTGCTATTTTTACTGATGAAACGGATATTTATTTTGCCAGGCAGGTTATTGGTGAAAAACTCAACGCTGCTAAGTCTGAATTACCCGCTGGCTTATCGCCTGTGCTTGGGCCTATTTCAACGGGCTTGGGTGAGATATTCATGTTCACCGTTGATGCAGAGCCAGGAGCGAAAAATGCTGATGGCAGCGCTGTAACGGCAACCGATTTACGAACGATTCATGATTGGACTATCAGACCGCAATTGATTCAGGTTGATGGCGTGGTTGAAGTTAATCCCATCGGTGGTTACAAAAGAGAAATATTGATTGCTATCAACCCACAGAAGTTATTAGCACATGGTTTAAGTCAGCAAGATGTGATCGCTGCTATTAGCACTCATAATCAAAATCGTGGCGCTGGTTTTATTGAAAAAAATGGTGCTCAGTGGTTGGTGCGTGTTCCTGGTCAAGTGCAAGATATCGAAAATTTAGGCAATATTCCTATTGCCACGCGCACAGGTCAATTCTTAAAAATAAAAGATGTAGCCCAAGTAAAGGAAGGTAAAGAGTTACGTACGGGTGCTGCAACCCAAGATGGTCATGAAATTGTACTCAGTACTGTCTTTATGTTGATTGGCGAGAATAGTCAAAAAGTTGCTAAAGGTGTCGGCGAAAAACTGGCAGAAATCAATGAAACGTTACCCGCTGGCATTATAGCGAGTGCGGTTTACGACCGAACTAAACTCGTTAATAAAACCTTGAACACCGTTGAAATGAACCTGATTGAAGGGGCCATTTTAGTGATTGTTATTCTCTTTCTTTTTCTTGGTAATTTTAGAGCGGCACTACTTACTGCAGCCGTTATTCCATTTGCAATGTTAATGACGATAACGGGCATGGTACAAACGAAAACCAGTGCAAACTTAATGAGTTTAGGCGCGCTTGATTTCGGATTACTTGTTGATGGTGCCATCATTATTGTGGAAAACTGCATGCGTAGGCTAAGTCAGGCTTCTGCTGGCAAAGTACTGCCAGTGAAAGAAAGGTTAACCTTAGTCTTTGATGCAACACGTGAGGTAATTCGTCCGGCATTATTTGGTGTATTCATTATTACTGTGGTGTATTTACCTATTTTTGCTTTAACGGGTGTTGAAGGGAAAATGTTTCACCCTATGGCGATTACCGTTGTTATCGCTTTAGTGAGTTCAATGCTGCTATCAATAACGTTTGTACCTGCAGCTATCGCCTTAATGTTCAAAGGACCGATTGTTGAGAAAGAAAACATGATTATGAATGCATGTGAATCATTTTATAAACCGGTACTCGCTTTTGTGCTAAAAGCGCGCTGGTTAGTGGTTGTATCGGCTTTTTCTCTTGTCGTGGTTGCTGGTGTGATGGGCAGTAAATTAGGCAGTGAATTTGTACCTAATCTAGATGAAGGCGATATCGCCATGCATGCACTTAGGATCCCTGGTACATCGCTTTCTCAATCTGTTGAAATGCAAAAGATTTTAGAAGCGAAAATTAAAGAACTGCCTGAAGTTGACTTAGTCTTTGCAAAAATAGGCACAGCAGATGTTGCTACTGATGCGGTACCACCAAGTGTTGCAGATAACTTTATCATGCTTAAACCGCGTGATGAGTGGCCAGATCCGAACAAAACTAAAGACCAATTTGTACGTGAACTTGAAGCAATGGTAATGCCTATACCAGGAAACCGTTACGAGTTTTTACAGCCTATTCAAATGCGATTTAATGAGTTACTTGCGGGTGTACGCGCTGAACTTGCAATAAAAGTATTTGGCGATGATTTTGATACACTTGCCAGTTTAGGCTCAAAAATAGAGAAGGCCATTGAAGGTGTCGACGGTATTCGTGATATTCAGGTTGAACAGACCAAGGGTTTACCTATTCTTACGGTAGTTCCGAAAGATGAAAAATTGGCGCTATATGCCATTTCAAAAGCTGACTTTCAGCGTCAAGTCGGTGTTGCTATCGGCGGTGAAACTGTTGGCAAGTTCTATCAAGGCGATAAACGCTTTGACATTACTGTCCGTTTACCTGAAATCGAACGTAATAACGTTGATAACTATGGGCAATTGCCAATCACCTTATCAGGAGGTGGTTATGTACCGTTGCAAGAGTTAGCTTCAATTGAACTGATTAATGGTGCTAATCAGGTTAATCGTGAAAATGGTAAGCGAAGAGTTGTGGTAACTGCAAACGTGCGTGGTCGTGATTTGGGAAGCTTTGTTGGTGATATCAAAAAAGCAATCAATGCTGACGTTGATATGCCATCAGGATACTGGCTGGAATACGGCGGTACTTATCAGAAACTGCAATCAGCAGCCAAGCGATTAAGTGTCGTTGTGCCAGTAACCTTAGTCTTGATTATAGGCTTACTTTTATTAGCTTTAGGCTCTTTTAAAGATTCAATGATCATCTTCACTGGGGTACCACTTGCGTTAACTGGCGGTATCTTTGCGTTGATACTCAGAGATATTCCCTTCTCAATTTCAGCTGCAGTCGGTTTCATTGCGCTGTCAGGGATCGCCATTTTAAATGGTCTGGTTATGGTTTCTTTTATTCGAGAGCTTCGTAAGGAAAAATTGGGTTTAGAAGACGCTATTGTCAAAGGTGCATTAACTCGCTTACGCCCTGTATTAACAACAGCATTAGTTGCTTCATTGGGTTTTATTCCAATGGCGTTAAACACAGGTATTGGCTCTGAAGTTCAAAGGCCATTGGCTACGGTTGTTATTGGCGGTGTTATTTCATCTACCCTATTAACGCTATTTGTTCTTCCTGCTTTATATCGCTTGTTACATTCAATAGGTAGTAATAAATCAACAGAAAGTACTACCGATTTAATTGAAATTAAAGGGTAAATCAATGTTCGCAAAATTCAAATTAACCTATTTGCTATACCCTCTACTCATCCTATGTGCAATGGCTTCTGTAGAAGCTTTCGCCCATGGGGTGGATGATAGTACACGCAATTTTCTACAAAACAATTCGGGTATTCAAATTATTCCGTTTATGTATATAGGTGCCAAACACATGGTTACCGGATATGACCATTTACTGTTTTTAGTCGGTGTATTGTTCTTTTTGCATCGCAGTAAGGATGTTCTGCTTTATGTCAGCATGTTCACCGTCGGACATAGCCTGACTTTGATGACAGGAGTACTAGCAAATATTCAGGTGAACGCTTATTTGATAGACGCAATTATTGGTTTCTCAGTGGTTTATAAAGGTTTTGATAACTTAGGAGGTTTTAAACACTTCTTTGAAAAACAACCTAATCCTAAAGCGGCTGTACTGATTTTTGGCCTCTTTCATGGTTTTGGCCTTGCTACCAAAATACAGGAATTCAAACTGCCTTCAGAAGGGCTAGCAACTAACTTACTAGCATTTAATGTTGGTGTTGAATTAGGACAATTCATTGCATTGATGTTCATTTTACTGGCGATAAATTACTGGCGTAGCTTTGAAAGCTTCGACAGGTTTTCAAAAGTAACCAATACCGCATTAATGAGTGCAGGCTTTATGCTCGTTGGTATGCAATTAACTGGATATTTAGTCGTTAATTAAGATGAAAATATTAATATGAGAAAATTATTATGAGAAAATTATTTATGGAATCAAATCAGCAAAGTCGTTCATTACTGACTGCCACCATGGCCTCATTGGTCATAGCAATAGTCGCCTTAGTATTATTTATATTGCCAGCAGAATATAACATTGACCCTAGCGGATTGGGTGAAAAGTTAGGGTTAACTGTATTCAATGAGCAAGGAAAAGTAACAAAGGTCAAGCCATCAATGGCAGGTCAACAGGACTCGGTAATATTAAATATTCCAGCAGGCAAGGGCATTGAGTACAAATTGAGTATGAAAAAATTTACAAAAGCGACTTATGAATGGGTAACCGATGGCGGATCACTTTATGTTGATCTACATGGTGAGCCTAAAGGAGATAAAACTGGGTATTTTGAGTCTTATACCATAGCAACATCGAATGAAATGAAAGGCAGTTTTATCGCACCATTTGAGGGTTCACATGGCTGGTATTGGAAAAACAAGTCTGATAAAGATATCCAAATTCAACTTATTTTTAATGGTGAGTATGCCATTGAAGGTCTTAAATAATTAACTCAATAGAAAGGTAAAATATGAACATTTTAAAAAAAATAATACTGATTTCAACATTAGCTATATCGGCATCAACGTTCGCTCACTCAGATGGCCATGGAAAAATTAACGCCAATAAAGTCATTTCAATAGCGCAAACATCTGCAAAGATGCTCACGTTTAAAGACCATGGCATGTCTGTTGGCAAGATTGATAAGTCATGGAATGATCTAACGAAGGAACAATTTAGAATTGTTGAAGAAGGTAAGTCTAACTTTATCGTAAAAGCAATGAATACCAAAACGAAGAGAATACTTTACTTCGACATCAGTAAGAAAGGAGAAATCAAAGATGTAAAATCCGGTGGCTCTTTCAGTGGCAGCCATGGTCATTCGCATTAGTGTAAGTGCTTCGCCCCTTTTTTGCTAAAAGGGGCGTCCCGATAAGTGTTTATAGCAAAAGGGTGTGATGTAAACGCTTACGGCCACTTAATTTGTTATATAGCATGTGACCGCAACGCTACTTGTTATGGCAGGAGATAATCCAGAACATTGATGAAGCAACAATATACAATTAAGCGTTTCGTTCTAATACTGATAATTTTGTTTTAATAAAATCACTGTGAGATACATAAATTAAATCTGAAATTTTTCGAATAGTATGCTCTTCATAAATACTAATCTCTTGATCGGCTAATGCTACTTGCCAGAGTGTTTTCACCAATTCAATGCGTTGTTCCTCACTATAATGTTTGTTAATGAGTTTAATAAACGGGTAAAGTGAAGTGACATCTTCATCTTGTGCTGTTGCATGTTCAACGAGAGAATCAATTTTTTGTTCAGATAGATTAAAAGACTTCACCAGCACCGCTTTAATTGCCTGCTGCTCAACTGACGATTTATCTAAACTTGCCCTATTTACTTCTATTAGCAATGTAGCTGCAGCTAACGGAATTTTATCTTGTGTATCTTCCTGATCATTAATCTTTAGCTCTTGGCTAAAAAAGTGTTTAAGTTTTGCTAACATGTTTGTTCCTTATTTGTTGGAAACCTGCACTAGGCTCTTAGCCATTTCTATCAATGGGTTCTACAATGTTAATGATAATACCTTACAAAGGTAGATACGCAGTTCACCCTGATTATGAGTATATAATTGCCGTTATAAAAAATAACGCTATAAAATTTTTATTCATATTGAATTCCGTTTATACACTGTCTTTCAATAGACCGTTGATAACGTCAGTTATTTTATAATTTATTATTAATAAATTATAAAACAATTTTTCGGAAAGTAACTTTTAAAATGGTAACAATGTGTTTGTACAATGTTTACGTTGAAAACATCTATAAACTCTTGTTCTGTAGGTACTATTTTAGGTGAAGTGCAATATTAAGTAATAACTTTTACGTGATTACTTAATATCTTTTTCATATTTTGAGTGATATTTCTAATTTAGTTATTCTAACCTAATGCTCTTAATCTGGACGGATTTATACTAGGCTTTGTTAGTGATTCAGCCTTATTTTGTTTGGCTTTTAACTGCTCTGACAATGTAAACATTGCCGGGCTTAGCAATAAAATTGTGGCAATAGAAAATACTGAACCAAAGCTTAAACTAATAACCATAGGCACTAAATACAATGCCTGTGTCGATGTTTCAAATAACATGGGAAACAAACCAGCGGCTGTTGTTACTGCCGTTAATACTACAGGTCGAAAACGGTTCAACGATGCTTCCATTACCGCCTCTTTATAATCCATACCGTCTTTTATAAAAGTTTTAACTTTAAGCAACATAACAAATGAGCCATTAATGACTAAACCTGAAAGTGCAATCATGCCAAATAAACTCATCACGCTAAACGAATAACCCATCACAATATGTCCTAACATAGCTGCGGCTAAACAAAATGGGATAATAAGTAGTACTAAAATAGCGTCAAGGTAGTTACGGAAAATTATCGCTAACATGGCAAAAATGAGGGCGAACGAGAGGCCTATACCTTTTATTATTCCGGTATTAACTTTTGACTCAATTCGCGCCTCACCACCAAGCTCTACATCAAGTTCAGGGTACTTGGCACTTAACTTGGTTAATAAGCCTTCTTCGACGGTATTGAGTATTAAAGAAGCACTGGCCACTTGGCGCAATATACTGGCGGTAACTTCCACTAATTGAATGCCATCAACGCGGTTAATACTTGTGGCAGCCTTAGTGGAGGTAATATTAGCAACTTGTCCTAATTCAACCATATCACCATTAGGCGCTGAGATGATTAATTGACTGAGTCGATTGGCATAATATTGCTGACTTCTTTGCATCATAACTCTTACTTTAACTTCATCACCAGCAACTATTTGTCGAATTGCTTCGCCACCAAAAAAGCGTAATCGAATCAACTCTCCTAAGCTGTCACTTGTAAAGCCTAGGTTTTTTCCTAAGGGCGTTGGTGTAAGATTATATTGGAGTTTGCCATCCATAAGAGCGCTATCAATGTCAGTAACGCCTGATATTCTATTTAGTCCATTCATTAATTCATTGGCAGCAAGGGTTAATGTTTCAGTATTTTTGTGTCCTAACTCAATCACAAGCTCTTTACCGCCACCGGGACCTACTTGATAATCAAAGAAAATCGATTTGATTCCTGGAACTTCACCAATATTCGTTCGCCATGTATTAACAAAGTCTTTTGCAGTGAATGTTCGTTGATCATCTGGGACTATCATAAAGGTAGACGAGCCGCTACTTGAACCAATCTCTTGCATGCGAAAAGTATAATCGTCCTGCGCATTTAGGCTTTCAATAGCCTTGATTCCGGCACGTTCTATATAATTAATAATATTGATCTTATCTTTTAACGGTGCGCCTGTTGGGAATTCAACTTCGGCATCAATGCGAGTCGATTCAATTTTAGGTACAAAGCTTGAGTCAACTCGTCCACTATAAACCCATGAAAAAACAAGCGTAGAGAGTGATACAAAGATGATGATTACCGTGACAGGATTATTGCAACTGGCACGTAACCAAGGAGCATAAACTTTAGTTTTAAAGGTGTCGAAGCGGTTAAAGCAATAAGCTTGAACGCGAGATATAACACGAAAACGCATTGGCTTATCAATATGTCTTAAATGAAGAGGTAAAATCAGTAATGCTTCAATAAGCGAGACGATGAAAATGGCAAAAATTAATAAAGTCATGGGTTTATACATAACACCAAGTTCGCCTGGCACATAAAACAATGGAATAAACGCAATAATATTGGTAGCCACTGAAAATACCACAGGTAAAGTCATTTCTGTTACTCCCTCTTTAAGGGCAATCTCCATAGCGATACCTTGTTGTACTTTCAGGTAAATGTTTTCGGCAACAATAACAGCATCATCAACCAGTATTCCTAAGGTAATGACAAAAGCAAAGAGCGTGATCATGTTGATAGGAATATTGAGTATTGGCATAAGACCTAAAGTACCAACAATAGAAATAGGTATGCCCATACTTACCCAGAAAGCTAATCTTAAATCGAGAAAAAGTGACAACACCAAGATAACCAATAGCATGCCAATAAGCCCGTTACTGGTTAATAAATTAATGCGCTGGCTAAAAGGCTTAGACTCATCTTGCAGTATTGTTAATGTTAAGCCAAGTGGAATTTCTGATTGGTAGTCAGCTATAAAGTCTTGAATATCATTGCTTATATCTATCGGTTTGCTGCTTTTATTTTGATAAACCTTTAGCTCTAACCCGGCTTCACTATTAACTTTAAAGGGTCTCGTTTGTCCTTGAAAACTATCACTAATCGTTGCGATGTCAGCGAGTGTAACTCTGTTGCCACTGTCGTCATTAATAATAGTTATGTCTGAAAACTGCTCAGATAATTCTTTTCGACCTAAGGTTCGAATTAAAATCTCACCACCTTGAGTATTAATGCTTCCCGCAGGTACATCGGTAACTGATGATTTAACTTTTGCTAATACTTGCGCTAAAGTGAGCTGATATTGGCGTAATTTTGCTTGATTAAGTTCAATCACCATTTCAGGGGAACGTGCTCCTTGAATATCAATCTTTGCTAAATCAAGTGCGTCAAGCATGTTCTGTTTTAGTTGAGAGGCTTCACGGTAAAGCAGCAATTCTGATAAGTTACCATGCAGTCCAATTTCAACAATACTGTCTAGCTCTTCAACAAAAGTAACCGTTGGGTTTTCCATTTCAGCGGGGAAACTATTAATACCATCGACACTATTTTTAACTTGGGACAGAATAGTGTCAGGATTAACACCTTCAATTAACGCTAAGGTTATTTCAGCTGAACCTTCATAGGCATTGGCACTTATTCGGTCAATATTAGGGTTGTCTCTTAACTGATGTTCAATGCTTAAAATGATGCCTTGCTCAATATCTTTCGGCGTAGCTCCGGGATAGCTCGCTGTTATTAAAATTTCATCAATTTGAAAAGAAGGGCTACTTTCTTGGTTAATACTATTAAACGACATTAATCCGAGAATAATAATTGCAACGGTTAATAAACTTGAGGCAATGGGATTGTCAATCATCCAAATAGAAGGTGCTGACAGCATGCTTTTATTTGATATTACGTTCTTTTGAGTCATTACAAAACTCCCAACACAATATTAGCGAGCATGCCTTCTTTTGCTCCAGTTATTGCACTGGTAACGATGGACTCACCTTCTGCAACATTATTATTAACGATGACATAGCGCTCGTTTTGCCAAATAATTTTAGCGGCTTTTGCCGAGAGTTTTTTGTTTTTGTCTACAATCCAGAAGATATCATCGTCAATCGAACTCAGGGGTAGTTTAAGGGTGTTTTTTTGTGGTAGTAACTTTAAGTCGGCAGCAATGAACTCCCCCAATATGAAGGATTTTCTTGGGTTTTTAATGCTCAGATAAACTTGCTGTAATTGACTGTTCGCATGTAAATTTGACGATAATTGTGAGACCACTGCTTGATGATTTTTATGACTATCAGCTGAAATATTAACTACTTGGTTAATGCGCAGCAGTGTTGCAATATCACTGGGGACAGCGAGTGAAACCCGTAGTATTGAAAGTTGTGCTAGTTCTCCTAAACTATCGCCTTTATTAACATAACTTCCTTGATAAATTACTTTTGTTAATACAGTAAAGTCACTGCTACTGACAACGGTACATCTTTGCAGGTTTTTTTTAGCAAGGTTCACATTACTTTGTGCGATAGTAACATTAGCTTTTGCTGTCTCTAATTGTGGTTGACGCAACATTAATGACTTTTGCAAAATGATGTTTTCACCACCGAAATCACCACTAATTTGCTGATATTCTCTTTCTGCAACTTTTTGCTCACCAAGCTCAAGCTGTAAATTAGCTTGTGCTATTTTCAAATCACTTTGACGTTGGTTTAACTTGTACTGATAATCACTTTCATCTATTTGATAGATTATATCGCCTTTTATAAGCTGGCCACCTTCAATAAATGCTTTATTAACATACTTTACTTCTCCTTCAACTTGAGCAGTCAATAATAATAGGCGAGGGGATTCAATTCTTCCAAAGGCTTGATAGCTTGGTGTAAATTCTTGTGGTGACACATCAATAACACTCACAGATAACACTTTTTCTGTTTGTGCAGATAACTCTTGGGTCGGGGATGTCGCTAAAATGATGAAAGAGCTAATAAGTGTGACAAAGGCGATTATTGCAGTCCTTGGCTTAATCTTGAAATTTTTCATGTGGTGATCCAGTGTATTGTGGCGGATAGCGGGATTGAAAGGAAAAATATTATAGTGCCGTTCAGGTCTAATTTATGTCACTAATAAAAGGCTAGCTAACTCTACCGATAAGGGGGGGGAGGGGAAATGTTTTAGCTACTGTGATACTTAATACTGTTAGCTAAATTGATAGTTCACTTCTAATAACACCGTTTTAGGGAATTGATGTCTTATCGCTTCTGGCGCTACATCAAACCGAAGTTTTGAAAGTAATATTTTTACGCTCTTGTTAATATATCGACTTTTGCAAGACTTGACTATTTTAGGGGCTGATACCCGCCCATCGGCATCAATAATAAAGCTGATGGTCACATTCCCTTGCTGTCTTCTAATTTTGGCTTCTTTAGGATATTGCTTTTGTTTGGCAATATAATCACGCACTTGGGCCATGTATGTCTGCATAGCTGATTTCACGCCAGCCCTTTGAAAGCTTTCAATACTAGTGGTATTTTTAACAATAGAGGAGGGGGGCGATAACTCGCTACTATTTTCAATGGCAGTAGGTTTACGGTTCTTTTCAACATCCTTTTCGTTAGTCTTTACGTTGTTATCATTCTTAACCAATTCTATCTCGACCTTTTTTACAGGTTTAGGTTTTTTTACGGGGACAGCAACTAAGCGTTTCACTGTTTTTTTAATTTTTGCTACTGGTTTCGGCACTTCAGGCACAGGCGATTTTTTAATTGGCTCTGGCGGTTTACTCACCGCTTCGGGCGGCATGCTTTGTTGGTTTTTTTCTGTGTTTTTACTTACTAGGGGGCTGGCAAAAGTTAGGTTCATATCAACTACCTGCAAGGTTTTATAGCTATTCATTCCTCCTCTATCGACTTCTTCGCAGAAAATCACGTTAAAATAAAGCGTAGCAATTAATCCGGTTATTAATGTCGCAATAGGCTTTGGTTGCCAGTTCATGATCCACCCTTTTTTGTCGGAAGTGATAGCTGCGTGACTAATTTGATGTTTTGAACACCCGCCTTACTTAGCTCTTTCGCAATTTTCTCTAACATCCCTGTAGTTATCTCGCTATCGGCGAGTAATGATAGCTCTTTCCTATGACTAAACTTGGTCGCTAAGGAGGTAAAAGCTATGGCGTTTTTTTGGTAACTTAACTCACCGTTTTTACTGACAAAAAGCCATTTATCTTGTGAGTTGTTTTTCTGCTCTAAAGGATTTTCTTTTGACTGGTTAGGTATTGAAATTCCGGTAATGGGCGTTGCAATATGCGCTGATACCATAAAAAAGATCAATAATAAAAAGATAATATTGATTAACGGCAGCATGGGTTCTATTACCGGCGTAGCAGTTACTCTTTTAGTTAATTTCATAGCCAATAAATTCACTGTTAATTTTTTTTATGCCTAAATTGTATAAGCTTTCTTTGACCGTGATAAAGGTTTGCAAGCTTATATTGGCTTCAGGCATTAATAAAACCTCAGCCACCTTATTTTCTTGCAAATATACGTCTATTTGTAACCAGCTCATTTCCATACTATTAACGCGATAGCTAATAGCATTGGACGTTTCATTTTTTATGATACCAATACTGAGACTGTTAGAATCAATGACAGAAACTTCTTCTGTAGCACTTAACGGTACATTTTGCTTTTGTAGTTGCATGAACTGACTGACTAACATAAAGAAAATCAATAAAATAAACACCACATCAATCAGTGGCGTTAAACTCACTATCGGTGAAGTTTTAGCTTTTTCTGATAGTTTCATTCTGGATCACTGCCATTGAGTTCTGATCGATATTTCAGTTAAAACGGTTTCAATTTGACGTTGCGCTTTAGCTAACATACGCTCATAAAGATGCCAAAGTGAAAGCGCTGGCAAGGCGACAATAAGCCCAGCGGCTGTTGTTAACAATGCTTGAGAAATACCCGCAGATAATACACTTGGATCAACCTGCATGCCTGAACTCTTTAATTGGTCAAAGGCATTTATCATGCCTAAAACCGTACCTAAAAGACCTAATAATGGCGCGGTCATACTGATAACTTCAAGGGTTTTTAATCCGCTACGCATTTGTTCAATTTTATTGGTTGCGTATTGCTCCATCACCACTTCAAAATCATCTTTGTTACCATGAGACTTTGACTGCTTAAGTGCATGATTTGTGATCTCGTTAAGTAGATATCCGTCACTGTGTTTTTCGCTATAACTTTCGGAAAGTGAATGAGTACTGAGATTTTCTAACCAAAGTGCGTAATAGCGACTATTGGCGACACCAAACCAGATAAATTGTGCTAATTTATAACTGGCAATAGACACTGAAATAATAGAAAGTGCGATTAAGACCCATAAGCACCATCCGCCTTGATCTATCCATTGAGGGATCATGTTATCTCCTGAAATATTCACTATTTTTGATGAGTTAGACGCCTATCTGGTATTTCCTGTAGGCCATTTCAAATATTGTTGCTTAAAGTAAACTAAAAGGTTGTCGTGCTGCTACTCTAATTAATCATTGTGATCAAAAGGGGTGAGCTAGGTGATATCCTTGACCATAAACGGTATCGATAATTGGTTGTTGGAAAGGTTTTTCCATTGCCATGCGTAAGCGATAAATATGTGTTCTCAGGGGGGAACTTGCGGGTGATTCTTCGCCCCATATTTCTTGTTCAAGCATTTGCCGTGATACGATATTTGGATAATGTTGCACCAACACTTTTAAGATATTCATCTGTAGAAAGTGAAGTTTCACCGTGGTTTCATCACAGGTAACGGTTCTTAAGTTATAGTCAATTTTAAGTTTTGCTACGGTTTGTTTACCAATATCTCTACGAGGCCCACGAAGCGCTAACGCTTTAATACGACAATGAAGTTCTTCATATGATGATGGTTTGTTTATAAAATCATCTGCACCGGCTTTAAAGGCTGCGATTTTGTTCTGTGTATTATCTTCTTCACCTAAAAATATAATGGGCGTGCTAATAAAAAGTTCATTTCTGATCTTATGACACAAGGTTAGAGAATTTATCTTAAGAATTTCATAATTAATGATAATGACTTCATAGTTATTTATTGACGCTAATTCAAAAGCAGAGATTCCATTGAATGCATAGTCAAGTTCAATGTTGTAGTGAGTTAAAAAGTTGCCGATAGATTCAGCATACTGCAAGTCGTTTTCAATTAATAAGATCATATTATTCAGTCGTAAATGTAAATTGTTATCAATCGTATTTGTGATGTGAACTTTACTCCGCTTAATGTCTACAAAATGTCTAATCATCAAGGTTTAATAACATTGATCTTTGAGTGAACTTGTTAATGCTAAATTCCACTCTTTATAAGTCTTTTTTTATTAGTCATATTTTATGAAAGTAAAGAACAAACACCTTAGAAAACTGCATATTTATTGCTCCTTAATTTGCTGTACTTTGTTATTGTTTTTTTCATTAACGGGGATCAGTTTGAATCATAGGACGACGTTTGAAGCAACGCCAAAACAAAGTACTAGTCAGTATGCTATTAAAGGAGTTGAAGAGCAGAGCATTAAATTGCTCTTACGTGAAGCGAATATCGCTTTGAGTGTTAAAGCACTTGAGCAATTAATACGGCATAAAGAACTATCTTTACCAAGCCCAGGGAAAAGGCTTGAGTTATACATTGAAGAGCAGCAGTTATTTATTGAAAGGAGTGATTTTGGTTTAGTTAGCCAACTCAATGAGTTACACCAAGGTCGGTATACGAGCACTACATGGAAATTTGTTTCGGATATTACTGCCATCGTTTTCATTTTTATTGCGATTACCGGGGTTTGGTTGAGTCTAAGAGATACCAAACAACGTCGAAATTACCTTTTGTTTTTATCGCTGAGCTTAGCTACTTTTATATTACTAATGGAGTAAACAATTGAAAATAACATCGATCTTTTGCATAACTTTATTGTGTGGAATACTTTTTATAAGTGAATGCTCGGCCAAAAATCAAACCTTTATAGCACAAAAACTAGTTGTCCAAATTGAACTAACCCCTTTTCAGAAAAAACATCAGAATCCCTATTTTTCCCTTTGGTTAAGCAATAAAAACAAAGAGCATAAAACGCTCGTTGTATTGAGAGAAAAGGTTAAATGGTTAAGAGATTTAAAAAAATTCTGGCGTAATATTGCGCGAGAAAACAGAAGTGAGAGTGACGCCGTAACTGGCGCAACAAACAAACGTAAGAACTTTAACTATACCTTTGAAATAGACACTATATGGCAGGATATATCACTAGAGGTGGTGCGTGAAAATGGCCATAGGGAGTTGATATATCTTCCTATTTCAACAAGTAAAGAATGCGTTAAGGGTAACGTTGAAATAGTAAAAATTTGCGTTCAGTTAATTATTACTGAGTAGGAATATTACTATTTTAAGCTTTAGTTCTTATGCTGAGCACTCTAGTTACTATTAAAAGGAGTAGCTTATTCTTGACGTAATAAGTTACTCCTTAGGTAAGAGTTTATTTACTAAGCGTTGTACCACTGGTTGAATAAAGAATGCTGTAGGAAATGCAATTGGCCAGGCAAAGAAAAAGGCATCACGCCAAGCAGATAAAAATATGATTTCTCCTATGTTGTACTGGGTTGCCATAATACAGCCACTCATTACCATCGCCATAAGAAAAGACATTAAGATTGAACTTAACAGTTTATATTTCAGTTGATAGCTCATTGTTATCCATTTATTAGTTAATATCAGTTGATTGAGTTTGTGAGTCTACAATCTAATGTGTCTAAAATTTGTCATGTCTAGGTGACAATTCAGTGATCCTAATTGCGTAATAATAATAGTAGTTATCAATTAAAGGAAACACCCGAATGAAAAAAATTATACTAGCAAGTACTTTATTATCTACCTGTCTTTCAATACAAGCACATGATATTTGGATAAAAGCAGATACTCATGAAATAAATAATGATGAACAAACAGTGTTTGCATTAGACGTATCTCGCTCTGCTCAAGCCTATGTCGCAGAAGCAAATCATGGTATTAAATCGCTTACAATGAGTTCGCCTAATGGGCAATCTAAAAAAATTACTGCTGATTATTCAGGTAAGGTAAAAGAAGTTTTTGAAGTAGAGTTCAAAGAAGCGGGCACCTATCATTTTGAAAGTCCTATGACGCAAGTTTTTCTTTCTTTTTATTTTGATGAAGAAGGGAAAAAGCATAAAATTCGAATGCCAAAAACAGAGTATCACACCTTACCTAAAGGCTCTAAACCTGAAAAAACGGTGGAAAAGCAAATTATTACAGAAACATACGTTAGCTATAATGGTTTTAGTGATGTGAAGCAAACGAATCAGGAAGGTTTGCAAATAGTGTTAATGCAGCACCCGAATAAATTAAGAGCCGGTAAACCTTTACACTTTAAACTGACTTTTAACGGTAAGCCAATACCAGAAGCTGAAGTTGCCCTAAAAAGCTTGAATGAATTCTACTACCAAGATAATGATAAAGTTGAAGTTAACATAACGTCAAAAGACAAAGGCCTAGTAACGTTTAATCCTAAACACCCTGGGCGTTATTTATTGGGCGTTGAATATGGTTTAGCTCTAAAAAACAATGCGAAAGCTGACTTTAGATCGATTGAAAAATTCTTAACTTTTGAGATCACTCAGTAAAGAAAGTATAACGTTACAATATAGGCGAGTGCAGCAGTTGCACTCGTCATCGACTCTTCTAGTGTTATTCCAGTTAATTTAGTTCGTAAAGCCCTCTTGTGACAATTGAGTTACAGAATGTAGATCATAATGATTCTTATTTGTAATGTAGGGTAAAATATAATGAACACATCCAAACTTTCATTGGCTGTTTACTTGGCTTTGAGTAGTCAATTAGCGATAGCAGCAGTAACGGACGAAGATAAATTTTTACTTGATAGCATAACCGTTATCGCCAGTGATGCAGACGCAGATAAACAAGACTCTATTAGAGCTCCTCAAGCTATTTCAACGGTTAATGAGGCCACAATTAAAAATATTGCCAGCAAAAATATTCCCGCGGCAATACGTATTTTACCCAATGTTGATATTTTAGGTGGTCCATCAACGGGTAGTGAAAATATTTCAATTCGTGGCTTACCTCAATCTCACGCTTATATTTCTATTGATGGTATCTATCAAAGTAACTATGCAAGTAAAAAGGGCAGCTGGCAATTAAATCCCAACTTTGTTAAAAATATTAAAGTAACTGCTGGCCCAACTTCAGGTGCCGCCGCAGGTAAGATAACCATTGAAACCTTATCAGCTCTTGATTTATTAGCCGCAGGTGAAAGCTTTGGCGCTAAAGTTGATTTAGGTTACCGCAGTAACAACGCACAAAATGATTACGGCTTATCTTTGTTTGGTAAAGAAGGGACGCTTGATTATTTAGTTGCCGGCCAAACAAGTGACCGCGATGGTTATGAAATTGGTGGCGGTGGTATTAATGAAAGAACACGAGGTGATCAAACCTCAGGCCTAATTAAAATAGGTAACCAATTTAATGTGGATCAACGCTTAGCTTTCACATTAAATTACGATGATAGTCGTACTTTTCAAGTAAGAAATGATGTTGGTTATCGTGATACTAAATATGCTGGTAGTTCGTTAGTATGGACTGATCATGCCAGTGATAATGATTTAGTCGACTTGCAAGCGTCAGTGTATTTCAACTATGTTGATTCATTCACATGGGAAGAAGAAAGAGGCAACACTGAAGGTATCCAAGATATCCAAGATGAAAGTTGGGGCTACAATATAGGTAATAATTCATTAACGGATTTTGGGTTATTACATTACGGTACTTCAGGCCACTTCACTACGCACACTGGTGCTATTATTAAAACTGACGCTGACACGGGTGAAATCATCGAAGATGAAAGTGCCGGTAGTGAAGCATCAAGTAAATCACATAAACTGGGTGGTTGGGTTAATATGCAATTACCTCTAGGTGACTCTTTTGAGGTTATTCCTGGTATTCGTTATGATTCATTTTATGTAGAGTCATCAAATGCTATTGGCTTAGATGGGCAACCATTATTAAGAGAGGGTCGTACAGAAACTCGAGCCTCTAAGTCACTTAATGTGATTTATAACTTCAATGATGAAATCAAGTTCTTTGCCTCCTACGCTGAGGCTTTGAATGCCCCTGGTAATGGTTCATTGTTTACTTCTGGCAGAGGTTTTAAACCAAATCCAGAGCTAAAATCTGAGCGAGCAGACAACAAAGAATTAGGTGTTGTTTTTGACTATCAAAGCATTTTTTCTGAAGGTGACTCTTGGGTCAGCAGAGTGAATATATTTCAAAATGATATTAAAGACTTTATCACCGATATCTATAGTACCGAATGGCCGGACGGTGAGCGAGTCAACATTGGTGAAGCACAATTAAAAGGTTTTGAAGTTAGTACAAATTATCGCTTAGGGGATTGGGATTTATCTGCCAGTTATGGACAAACTCGGGGAATAGATAAGAATACGGGTTGGTATTTAACTGATATGCCATCCGACAAAATCAACCTTATTAGTAACTATAGCGTTAATGATGAACTCGTTTTTGGCACGAGTGCAACATTTGCTTTTACCCATGATAAAACACCGACACAGCAAGTTATTGAAGGTGGTGAGATTGAAGATATTCCATCTGAAGGTGTTGGAAGCTGGTTTACTATGGATGTGTTTTCTACTTATGAGCCGAAAAAAGTACAAGGTTTAAAAGTTAATTTATCCATTACCAATCTTTTCGACCGTGGTTACGCACAGCGGATGGACTTTGAAAGAAATGGTGACCCTAAAAACCCAATTGAATTTTATGAAGAAGGTCGAAGTGTTAACTTAAACATAAGCTATGCATTTTAAATTTTTAACGTAAAACATACCGCTATTACACTTTTTTAATAGCGGTAATTTTCTTACAAATGTTGTTACACACCGTACTTTAATTAGACCCCATTAATATTACTTTCTAAATAATAGCTTTCAAGATTGATATCAATTAGACATTTAGATGACATGACCGCGTTTATTCTTGATGTCATTTTATTTCTAACGTTGAGGTCTACTTTTGATGAGTACTAGTTCAAATAACACGCTTTATACATTAATCGCTGTCAGTCTAATGATTTCTTCTGCGCATGCAGACAACCCAATAAAGGGAGCACCACATTGGTCAACCCCTGCGCGAGGAATCTCTCTTGAAAGTGAAGAGAAACCTCAAGCTAATATCATGCTGCTATTGAATATTTCAGGAAGTTCAAAGAAATATTCTCAACAACAAATTGATGATAAATTTAATGCACCTGACTGGTTTCCAAATCGGCATGGTCAAATGCCTGATATTGTTAAATCAGGTAAAGCGCCGAAAGTTTGGGCGTGTGCTTCTTGCCATTTAACCTCAGGCGCAGGGCACCCAGAGTCAGCATCGCTTGCAGGACTTGATAGTCAATACCTTCAAAATCAAATGTACGCTTTTGCTAATGGCTCTAGGCTTGATTATTCCGGTCATATGAATCGTATGTCAAAGGCATTGAGTAAAGCTGAAATAAAAGAAGTTAGTGATTGGTTCTCAAATTTACCACCAAGGAAGGTTACTAAGGTTGTTGAAACATCTACAGTGCTTAAAACCTATATTGATGATACGCGTATGAGACTATTTTCTCAGCCACCTACAATGGAGGCTATTGGTACTCGCATTATTGAGATCCCTGATCATGTATTGGACGTTAAAAAGCGTAATCCTGAGGGGACTTTTATTAGTTACGTGCCTCAAGGGAGTGTAGCGCGAGGTAAAAAATTAGTCAGTATGGGTAATGGTAAAACTATTCCTTGTTCTGGCTGCCACGGTACTGATTTAAGTGGTAGTACTATTGCGCCATCTATAGTTGGTAATTTTGCTAGTTACACAGTACGTCAATTACATGGTTTTAAAGGGAAAACTAGAAAAGGTGGTCAAGCAGTTATGATGCAAGGGGTTGTAAATGACTTAACAGATGAAGATATTGTTGATATTTCAGCTTATTTAACGTCTTTGCCTGTAAATTAATATTTGGTACGCTATAAAAATCGTCAACCAAAATAAGCCGGAGTGGCTGTAGCATATGTCGGCCACTTCCGTTTATTTCAATTATTTCAATTATTTCAGTAAATATCGCCGCCAACAGTTAAACCACTTGGCACAAAATTAGGTTTACCTTTATAAAAGTCATCAGTGTTAAGTGTTTTCAAAAAGGCTTCGATATCATTAAAGTCGCCATCGCCAATAGTTACTTCAATATCACCTCTATTTTCATAAATGGCTATTGCATCAATCAATCTGGTGCGTGATCCATCATGCATGTAAGGTGCAGTGTAAGAAATATTTCTTAAACTCGGAGTACGAACCACATCCTCGCCTATAATGGCCTCACCAATATGTATAAGGTTATCAGAAAGCATCGGGCCCATATGACAGCGAGAGCAGCCGCCATCAATGAATTTATTGAGTCCTATTATTTCTTGTTGAGTAAATATTGTTTGCTCTCCAGAAAGAAATCGATCAAACCGTGTGTTTGGGGTGGTAATTTTTCTTTCAAAAGTTGCTAATGCTTTCACTATGTTTTCACTGTTGATAGCATCACTTACAGTAAATGCCTGTTCGAACAGTTCAACATATTCGGGGATGGCTTGCAGTCGTGTGACAATTTCAGCCATAATATCTTGCTCACTAATATTGTAGCCGAGCATTTCAACAGGGTTTTTAATAGGGCCTAAAGCTTGATCTTCCAAGGTACTTGCTCTTAAATCCCAAAAATAACCGCCAGAAACGAAGTTCTCAGTGGTTACATTATGAGTCATGCCAGTAAAAGCAACATTCATTATAGTAGGGGAATGGATAGAGGTTACTTCAAAGCCATATCTTGCTGGCCCTAACCCAACACCGTCAGAGCCTATAGAGAATGCTCTGCCATCGGCCCAACCAAAATCAGGGTGATGACACGAGGCACATGAGGTGTTTTGATCGCCTGATAGTACCGGATCCCAAAAGAGCAACTCGCCTAATTGTTCTTTTGATTCATTGTAAGGATTATTGCTGGGGTACAGTGATGATGTTAAGGGTGTAAAAATACTGGAATAATCTCTAGGTTGAGCATCATTCCCCATACCTCCTGGGTTTTCGCAGCCAAGCAAAGTGACACATGTCAACGCAATTACACTAAACCTTATCTGTTTCATATATTACTACCTCATAAGTCATTAAAACACATAGACCCTAGAACAGAGCCAAACAAAGGTAGTGAGTTTGTCACGCTATATGTCTATGAAATGTCTTATGAATTACAGCTATGACATTGGCAGTTAAATTAATCGGAATTTGCATTTTTAACTTGGAGGATTGGCAAAAACAAAGCGACTAGAAATATAATAATTGCTAAATAATCCGGCCAAAATACCTAGGCAAAAAGCAATGGGTATGGAAAACGTGTCTTTTGTGAACCAAAATACTAGTAAGTTTATGCCGCCCGATAGATGAGCTGTTAACAGATGTTTGCACCACTGAGCGATAACATTAGTGAATTGTTGATGACTAAAGGTATAAATTCTATTACCAAACCATGTAGCACTAGCCGCTAACCAAAATGATAATAATCTTGCTAGCATTACATTGTCAGTTATATTACTTAATAATAAAAAAAAAAGGCTGTCAACAATAAATCCTGAGCCACCGATAATACAAAACTTTTTGAACTGCTGCATAACTTCCACCTCAAAGACTTTCAATTTACGCCCAGCTTATCGTGAGTAAGGTCTAAAAAGTGTCACTATGAACACATAAAAAGTGGTGACTTTTTTTAGACTTAACTTGTTTTAAAGTAGCTGCAGAATAAATTTTGGAGAGAATAATGCAGCTTGTAAATAATGAGTCATCGAATAAACATGAAATAACGTTAAGTATCATTGTGCCTGTTTATAATGAACAGGAAATGTTGCCGATATTTCACCATCACCTAGCAAAAGTACTGAGTACTCTCTCTCATGACAGCTTTGAAATTATTTATGTCAATGATGGTAGTTCTGACGAAAGCTGGGATGTCATGCTTAATTTAAATAGCCATTACGCTAGTGTTGAGAGTATAAATTTGAGTCGAAATTTTGGTAAAGAAGCTGCCATGACTGCAGGTATAGATAACGCAAAAGGGCAAGCCATCATTTTATTGGATGCTGATTTACAGGATCCACCTGAGCTGATCCCTGAAATGCTAGCAGCATGGCGCCAAGGTTTTGATGTCGTTAATATGAAACGTAGTGCACGACTTGGCGAGTCTAGATTTAAATGTTGGACAGCGCACGTTTATTACCGACTACTTGACCATTTATCTGAGGTGCCACTACAAAAAGACGTTGGCGATTTTAGATTACTTAGCCGAAGAGTTATTGAAGACATCAAGCAGTTGTCTGAGCGAAGCCGATACATGAAAGGCATCCTTTCTTGGCCAGGATATAAACAAACCACTATTAGTTTTGAACGCCCAGAACGAGTGGCTGGAGAAACGAAATGGTCGTTTTTACAATTGGTTAAATTAGGATTATCGGGCATAACCGCCTTTAGTGTTAAACCATTAAGGATATCTACTTGGGCTGGCGCGCTAATTTCAGCTTCTGCTTTTTGCTATGGATTTTGGATTTTGATAAAAACGTTAGCTTATGGTGAAGCCGTAGCTGGCTACCCCTCTATGATGTTAATACAGTTGTTTTTAGGCGGAGTACAATTGTTAGCTATTGGTGTTTTAGGAGAATATGTAGGACGCATATATGCTGAAGCTAAGGCTCGTCCAATCTATTTAATTATGGATAAAGAAAAGAATAATATAGTCAATTCAATGGTAGAAAAGCATGGTTGATTCAGATATCCGGAATAATAATGTAACTTCGTCACTGGTATTTTGGGCTGCAACGTTAATTTTATCATTAATTGTCATTCGACTTATCTCATTAGGGCTCTTCCCGCTTTATGACACAACAGAAGCACGATATGGTGAAATGGCACGGATAATGTTCGAAACCAACAATTGGGTGACTCCTCAATTTGATTACAATGTCCCTTTTTGGGGCAAGCCGCCATTTCAAACATGGATAAGTGCTTTAAGTTTTTCTTGGTTAGGTGTTAGTGAGTTCAGTGCACGTTTACCACATTTCGTTTGTGGTTTACTAACCTGTTACTTTGTTTTTCGTTTTACTAAATCACTCACCAATAAAAATAGTGCTATTTTTTCTCTATTAATACTGACTTCAAGCCTTGGTTTTATCATCGCTATAGGTATGGTCATGACAGATAGTGCTCTGTTAATGGCATATACTTTAGCCATGGTTTGTTATTGGCAATGCTATAGCCAAAAAGATAAAGTGGTATCTGGACATTTGTTTTTTGTTGCTTTAGCGTTGGGTATGCTCATTAAAGGCCCTGTCGCGGTTGTGCTTATTGGTATATCACTGGCTTTTTGGAGTGTGTGGCAAGGTTGCTTTAAAATCGCAATAAAACGATTGCCTTGGCTAACGGGTATGATGGTATTTTTGCTGTTGACCTTACCTTGGTATATTTGGGCTGAGATACGTACGCCAGGTTTTTTAGAATATTTTATATTAGGAGAGCATGTTCAGCGATTTCTTGTTTCAGGATGGCAAGGTGACTTATACGGCACCGCCCATGTTAAACCAAGAGGCATTATTTGGCTGTATTGGCTTGCTTGCGCTAGCCCATGGTCCTTTATCGTTATAGGGTTAATTGTTAAGAAGTATCGTGGAATTGCTTTACCTCAACATAAGTATCAAGCGTTGGGGATTAATAAATACCTAGTATGTTGGATGATATCGCCATTATTACTCTTTACCTTTTCCGGCAATGTTTTGCCTATTTATGTATTGCCCGGTTTTAGCGCGCTAGCAGTACTGGTTGCTTTAAACTGCCGATTAACAAAATGCAGTAACTATTTAGCTTTCATTTCATTAGCGCTATTAGCGTTAGTTATTATGATATTAGGTTTGGGGCTGGTTAATAAAAAAAGTGAAGCTGAATTACTTGGGGGGAATCGAACTTTTTCACAATATGAGCCACTTTATTATTGGAATAAAAGACCTTTTAGCGCACAATTTTATTCCAAAGGACAAGCGCAATTACTTGAAAATAAAGACAAGCTAAATACATTATTGAAGTCAGATGAGTCGTTTTTTCTTGCGATTAAATCTAGTGATTTTGAGGGATTACAACATGTTTTAACACCTGTTTGTATAGTCACTAATCAAACAAAAAGTCGTCTGCTGTTAAAATGCAAATAACGTAATCAATGCAATTAATATAGTTAAGGGTCATCTTTTGAAAATTTTACTGGTAGAAGATTGTCAGAGTGTTGCTGAAGTCATTTTTGATTATTTTGAAGAGTCAGATTTTGACTTAGATTATGCTGCTACGGGTAACTTAGGGTTATCATTAGCACAATCACAAAAGTTTGACTGTATCATTCTCGATATTATGTTACCTGGGCTTGATGGCATTAGCCTTTGTAAGCAGCTTAGAGCCGAGGGGAATAATACCCCCATTATAATGCTGACTGCACGAGATACTAATAGTGATATGTTAATAGGGCTCCGCCAGGGGGCCGATGATTATATAGTAAAGCCTTTTAATTTGGAGTTATTAGAGGCACGTATTCACAGTGTTACTCGTCGTCATTCAGGTTCAGGTTTTATTACTCAAATGACTTGTGGCCCTATCACTCTAGACATAAACACTCATCAAGTGTGGCGTGGAAAACAAGAAATAAAATTAACACCTATTTGCTTTAAGATATTGAACCTATTAGTTAAAAAATCACCTAATGTTGTCTCGCGTCAAGAAATAGAAGAGGTATTGTGGTCTGATGATTTACCCGATCAAGATATATTACGCAAACATGTCTATCAACTTCGCCATAAGGTAGATAAGCCCTTTAAAGACAATATTATAGAGACAGTACCTAAATTAGGCTATCGCTTGGTGGTAGCACAATGAACAATGCTAAACCAATGAGTAGTAAAATTATCCGAGTTTATTTATTGGGTGCAATGGTACTGTTAGTTTTTTATGGTGCAATTTTTAATAACACAATTTTATACACTGAAAATAAAAGTAGTGAACGCCGTTTAGCATTAATTTCACCCTACCATTTTAAGCTATTTAGCCAAGGTTTTGCTGGCGAAATTCAAATTGATCCCATGCTAAAAATATATGACCAATATGATATTTTACCCCCTTCGATAAAACGAAGAATCGATAAAAGCTGGCAGGGAAGTATCATTTTTCATTTTGAAGATGACCATGAATATAGTGTGTTTGCAAAGCAAGCTATGACACAAAAAGGTCTAACCATTGTTTACGCTTTGGAAGATATAGATGCGATTGAATGGGACGACACAGAATTCGCCATTTTTCAAACGGCGATATTTGGATTTGGTTTATTCATCTATATTATTGCAGCTCTTTTTATCATAAAAATGGCTAAGCGTATTAGTACGCCATTTTCAAGCTTGGCTGATAAATTAGAAAGTAATGATAATGAAGAGTATGCGCCGTTATCTGTTGATGGAGAGTTATCACAAGAGTTAGTGCAGATGTTAACGAGTATCAATAGTTATCGTAGTAGGATCCGGGATACTTTTATGCGAGAACAAGCTTTTACTCGCTACGTCAGCCATGAATTACGTACACCTATGACAGTTATTCGTGGTGGCATAAGTATTTTACGTCGATTAAATGACGAAAAAGTCCAAAAGCAGTCCAGCCGAATTGATAATGCTGTCATTGAAATGGAACAGTTAGTTCACACTTTTTTGTTAATGGCGAGAAATGAAGATAGCGATACCATCAATGTTGATGTTTCTGATGAGTTTATCCAAAAAATAGTACAAGACTTTGAATCAACAATACATGCAAATCAGGTTGATTTTCATCAAGAATTACAATGTGACTTTAGCCTAAACGTTCAACCTTTATTATTTGCAGCAGTGATTAAAAACTTATTAAAAAATGCCATTAATTGTAGTGTTGAAGGTAATGTAAGCATCTTTATTTCTCCACAACGAATCGATGTGATTGATAATGGTGTAGGGCTTGATGCACAACCTCGTGGTTATGAAGGTTTTGGTATTGGTCTTAATATTGTGCGAGATATCTGTGAAAAATATCAATGGCAGTTCAGTATAAAAAATAATTTAGGTGATGGTTGCACCGCTTCGGTAATCTTCAGTCAAAAAATTGCTACATAAAGCAGCATTTTATCATTGTCCTATCGCCTAGAATATCCCATCAATGTTTGATTATTCACCTTCACTGATACTTGATAGCTAAACTACTTTACTAAATAATTCACTTAGTTTTTAGTCATGACCATAAATGAATAATAAACAAGCCCGTATTATTGGCTATATTCTCTTAAAATCGAGCTGTCGAATATAAAGAAAAACTCAAAGAATATCTATCCCCCTGCGTACTTCCTCATGATGAACTAAATATTCTTTATTCGTTAACAGCTCTCTTTGTTAACATAAAGCGAGTTTCCGTAAGGAAATGTTGCATCATATAGGAAACTTTATTCACTAAAGTGGATTTTATTTCATTTAAAGTGTATTTTATTGCGCTATCTCAACTTTTATATCTTAGTAAACATGAATAATGAAAAGGTCAATTATTAGATATACAACAATCAGCTCAATAATCCATCCGATAGATAATCGATAAAGCACTATTATAAGGTGCTAAATAGAAGTAAATATCTACGGTGAATTATTAATACTTCAACAATTAAATGGCAATGTTAACAAGGGAACTCTCATCATTATTTGGGTTTTCATACCTTCACAAAACATATGTCACATTTGCTTAGGAAATTTTTATGGAATTACTTAAGGGTATAGCCCTTTTGCTCGCAGCGTTAACCGCATTTTCTTTATTTAGTCGTTTTGCACCTAAAGGCACAAAAGCCATGGGGGGTCTTGCATCAGCGGCGGTAGCTAGCTTTCTTGTTGAAGCTATTCACGCCTATATCTCAGGTGACTTTCTTGGTATTGATATCTTAAGAGAAACCGGGTTAGCTGCGGGTTCTATGGGGGGGCCTGCGGCGGCAGCTCTTGTCGCATTAGCCTTAGGCGCTAATCCTGTTTTTGCCATCGTGGCTGCGATTGCAACTAAAGGAACCGGTATATTAGCTGGCTTTATTGCGGGTTATATTTGTTACTTTATTTCCAAGGTCATTGAAAAGCATCTTCCAGAGGGCATTGATATTATCGTTGGTGCTTTAATTCTCGCACCGTGCGCTTATGTTATTGCTCATGCGTCTGGGCCTGTTGTCGGTAGTATCATGGCAATTATAGGTTCAGCGATTACAGGAGCGACTACAGCATCGCCATATGTTATGGGCTTTATACTTGGTGGCTTAATCAAAATGATCTGTACATCGCCATTAAGCTCTATGGCACTTACGGCCATCCTTGGTTTGACTGGTCTTCCTATGGGGATAGCGGCTATTGCTTGTGTTGGCGGATCTTTCACTAATGGTATATTAATGAAGAGACTCAAATTAGGTGATAGAAACAAAGTTATTGCCATTATGTTGGAGCCACTCACTCAAGCGGATATTGTCACAAGAAATGCCTTCAAGATTTATTCTTGTAACTTTTTCGGCGGTGCATTATCTGGTTTAGTTGCTGTTTATTTTAATATCATTAATGATGCGCCAGGCACTGCAGCACCGATACCAGGCTTACTTGCTCCTTTTGCTTTTAATGAAGCGGGTACCGTTGTAATGGCAATTATTGCTGCATCTATCTGTGGTATTGCAGCAGGTTATATTGGCAGTAGCATTCATCTAAAGTTAGATGAAAAACGTGCAAACAAAATCAATGGGGTTACTGCAGTAGCCACTTAAATTGGTTAATGTGATAAAAGGTTGC
>MAAB01001258.1_pt1 | contig 44266 bp, 32 predicted proteins | sample 1115991 | NCBI WGS metagenome assembly MAAB01 (sample SAMN04961124, study PRJNA320927) | seawater metagenome | isolation source: sample BD02T18 sea water enriched with oil for 18 days | place: USA:Gulf of Mexico | collected 2013-07-27 | reverse complement strand
ATGGCCACCTGATAAGGTAATAGAACCGCCGATTAACCCTAAAAGAGGATTCATTCCTGTAGACAATGCTACTGAAACTCCGACTGCATTCTGTACAAGTAAAAAACTGGTGGCAACAACAAGGAAGAGCACAACTTTAGGGCCGCCTTTTATGAGTAATGAAAGTGTTGCTCCTAAACCGACAGTTGTAAAGAATATAATCATTGAAGGATTTTTAAAGCTCATGTCAAAATTAAAATTTATATTAAAATAGCTATGAGCTAAGGTGGAAATAACTGAAAAAACTATGCCTCCTACCACAGGCTCAGGAATATTATTACTTCTTAAAAAAGCAATTTTATTATTTAAAAAGTAGCCTGAAAAGAGGATAAGTAATGTTATTAATAAAGTTTCTATAATGCCTACATCAATGTTCATATTTCCATTGCTACCTTTATTTTAGATTTTTATAATTGTGTCCAACATAGATCCACCATTTTATAATAATGCTCATTTGAGCTAGTTTATATCTCCAACTAGTGTCTCAAATAAAAATAATTTACTATAAGTTGATGATTAATTTATTAAAGTGACAGTGGCTTTAACTTTTCTAGATTGTTATTTTAAAAAATGTGTTTTTTTGATGATTTTATTTCGGTTATTCTGGCATATTAACTACATATACCTACAGTCTCGATATTAAGTACTTAATGCGTTTAAAAAAAATAATTTTTATTCTATTTATTTTGTTTACGTTTTAATAAGTGATATTTACTTAAGTTAGTGAGGTTGTATCAATTTTTAGCATCCTATGAACAATATGACCAAAACGGCCATAATAGGTAAAAAGTCCATTAATCACGCAAAGTATACATTTCCTTCCTCCGCTTTAAACTTGTCTACTGTTCTTTTTCGGAGAACATAACCGAATCTAAAATTAGGGAATATATGCGTTATTTATTTTGTTTTTTTGTGCTGTTTTTTTGCCAAGAAGTTGTTGCTGAACAGCGAATACACTTCTTAATTCCAGGTGGTGCTGGTGGTGGGTGGGATACCACAGCTAGGGGGATTGGTGAAGCAATGTCCAGATCAGGCCTCATTTCGTCCGCATCTTACGAAAATTTATCTGGGGGGGATGGTAGTAAAGCGATGGCTCATTTAATTGAAACGGCTAAGAGACAATCAAATACGTTAATGATCACTTCTGCTCCAATTATTTTACGTTCCCTAAAAGGAATATTTCCTCAATCTTACAAAGATCTAACGCCTGTCGCTGCTGCTATTGCTGATTATGGAGCATTTGTCGTTAACGTAAATTCAAAATATAAAAATTGGCAACAAGTTATTGATGATTTTAATTTAGACCCGAGAAACGTGAAAGTTGCAGGTGGGTCCGTTAGGGGAAGCATGGATCACTTGGTTGCTGCTTTGGCATTCAAGGAATCAGGTAGTGATGCGAAACAACTGAGGTATATTCCTTATAATGCAGGGGCTAAGGCGATGGTTGGATTACTTTCAGGAGAAACCCAGCTGTTGTCTACAGGATTGAGCGAGGCGTTAGCGTTAGCAGAACAAGGAGAAGTTAGGGTGTTAGCAACGACAGCAGATAAACGACTTCCTTTTGCTACAGATGTTCCAACATTAAAAGAGCAAGGCGTTGATGTGGAGTTTATTAATTGGCGAGGTTTTTTCGCAGCTCCGAACACTCCTATAGAAAAGATAAATGAATTTCAACGGTTGCTAATTGCTATGTATTCAACACCTGAATGGCAAGCAGTTCGCCAACAAAGAGGGTGGACAGATTACTTTATTGAGAGCAGCCAATTTTCTAGTTTTCTTGCAGAGCAAGAGAGATCTCTAGCCAATATAATGATTGAATTGGGTTTCTTGAAGGTACAGGAGTAATAAAATGAATGTTCTTAATGATAAAAACAAAATGGGAAATTTTCTTCTTCTCGCCTTTTCAGTATTTTATATTATAAATATGTCGGCAATTGCTGATGATCCGACTCAGTTGAATAATATTTTCACTGCAAAAACTTTGCCTCTGATACTTTCTATTTTAAGTATATCTATCTGTATTTTAAAATTGATTTTGAATAATGATAAAGAAGAAAGTATCAGTGAGTCAGTAAAAAACTATCGTTGGAAATTAATGATATCTCTTTTGGTGCTGATGTTACTTTACGCCCTTCTTTTTAGTTGGTTAGGTTTTTTATTATCAACATTTTTCTTTTTGTTTATAGGCTTTGTGATCCTAGAGGAAAAGCGTTATCTAAAAGCTGCTTTTATCGCCTTTATAATCGACGCTTTTATGTGGTCGGTGCTTAGTTTAGGTTTTGAATTACAATTAGAACGAGGAGATATTTTCTATCTTCTTTTAGGAACAACATTATGATAGACGGTATTTTACTCGGACTTGAAACAGCATTGACTCCGATCAATTTAGCTATGGTTTTACTGGGGTGTTTAGCTGGGACTTTTATTGGAATGTTACCTGGATTGGGGCCTGTTTCGGCAATTGCCTTAATGATCCCTATTACTTATGGCTTTGATCCATCATCCGGTATGATATTGATGGCAGGTGTTTATTATGGAGCCGTTTTTGGAGGGTCAACGTCAGCAATATTAATTAATGCTCCAGGGGTGTCTGGTGCGGTAGCGACGGCTTTTGATGGTTATCCAATGGCACAGAAAGGTTTAGCATCTAAAGCATTGGCTATTGCAGCTTACAGCTCTTTTATTGGAGGGACTGTAGGGGCTGTATTACTTTTCTTATTTGTACCTATACTAGCGAAGTTTAGTTTGAGTTTTCAATCTTCTGATTACTTTGCTCTTATGCTGTTTGGTTGTACTGCAATTTCTGCATTCTCAGGAGAAGGTCAAATACTAAAAGCAGTTCAAATGACCTTGTTAGGCCTTATGTTAAGTACCGTAGGTGAGGATCCTTCTGGTATTCAAAGATTTACATTTGGCATTCCTGATTTATACGATGGCATTAGCTTCTTATTATTGTCAATGGCAACTTTTGCCCTGGCTGAAGCATTGATTGTGGTCTTACGTACAGATAGTAACTTAGATTCTACTCCACTTCTAACTGGAGGAGTATCTCATAAATTGGCTGTGTCAGAATTAAAGGAGATGGCTCCAACCGTTGGTCGCTCATCTCTTTTGGGGTTCTTTGTTGGAATATTGCCCGGCGCAGGAGCTACTATTGCATCATTTCTTGCTTACGGAATGGAAAGAAATATTGCACCAAAAAATAAACAGAAAGAGTTCGGTTTTGGTAGTTTACGAGGGTTAGCTGCACCTGAAACAGCAAATAATGCTGCATCAACAGGTTCATTTGTTCCACTACTTACTCTAGGAATTCCAGGCTCTGCAACAACCGCGATTATGCTTGGTGCGTTATTATCTTATGGAGTTCAACCAGGACCAAGGCTATTTGTTGATCATCCCGCTTTATTTTGGTCAGTTATTATTTCGATGTATATTGGTAATGTTATTTTGTTGATTTTAAACTTACCTTTAATACCATACATTTCTAAATTATTGACAATTCCGAAACAATTTTTAACGCCAATTATTCTATTTTTCTCTTTAATTGGAGTCTATTTAGTTTCTTTTAATACCTTCGATTTGTTTCTAATGGTTTGTATAGGAGCTATAGCGGTTGTTGTTCGAATTCTCGACTACCCACTTGCACCTTTATTGTTAGGTTTTATTCTTGGTGGAATGTTAGAAGATAATTTGAGACGTGCGTTATTAATATATGACGGCTCTTTTTCTTTCTTATGGGAAAGGCCTATTACACTGGCAATAGTGGTCTTAACTATATCAACTTTATTGATTCCTCTTATTGGTAAGTGTCATAAAAACTGGTTGAAAAAAAAGCAGATACTTTCTGTGAACAAAATGAACTAAATAAAGTTAATGTTAGTTAAGTAACTTAAAGTCATTTTGTTTTTGTATCACAACCCGTCAATTAGACTAGTGTTCGAGCGGTATGAATCTTTTTATTACTGCTCTTAAGTCATAAAAACGGGATATAAAAATGAAACACAAAAAAAACAACAAAAACAAGTTAGCACTGTCTATAAAAAAAGCATTATTTTCGTTAGGTGGAGGAATGGTATTGGCATTGCCATTATCATTTGTCTCTGCTCAAGAACCGGAAAAACAAGAAGAAGTAGAAAAGATAGTAGTGACAGGCTCCTTAATAAGGGGGTCAGCTGGCTATGAAGAGAATTCACCTATACAGATGGTTGGAAGAGAAGATTTTGAGATGTTTGCAGCTGATACCATTACTGATATCGCTAAAAATTTGACGGTAAGTGGTGGAGCAGAGTTCCAAAACGAGTCAGGTACGTTAATTGGTACATCTCAGTTCAATATAAGGGGGCTAGGTTTAGGCTCTAGCTTGACTTTGATTAATGGTCGTCGTGGTGGAGTATCAGCGGTTGCCGATGGCGGTGGTAATCAATTCTTTGATATAAATCAGCTCCCGCTTGCAATGATTAAACGAATTGATATTTTAACTGATGGTGCTTCTGCAACTTATGGTTCACAAGCTGTAGCGGGTGTTGCTAATATAATCACACGTAAAGGGTTTGAAGGATTTGAAATTGATGTTAAATATCAAGAATCTTCAAATGATGCTTTAACGTTTAACCTTGCCACAGGTGCGAAAAGTGATAAAGCTACTTTTAACGTCTACGCAACTTACAGAACCAATGAACGTAATGATCGTGACGATTTTGGTTGGTTGAAAGAAAGACTTGGGCATGTAGGTGACTTGTCTACATCTAAGCTTTTATCTGGTACGGGTCAACCTGGCTCTTATCAATTGGCAACAGCAGATCCTACAACGGGTCTTTTAACTGGTTCATCAGGATCTACAATTCCAGATCCGGACTGCTTAGAAGCTGGTGGAATCCAAAGACGCGATGAAGCTGGCAATGTTAATGATAGTCGTTGTCGTCATACATTTTTTGAGAATGTGTCAGTTATTCCGGAAATGAGTGCTTTTCAAGTGTTTAGTGAAGGTTCGTATTTTGTTAACGATAAAGTAGAGTTATTTTTAGAGGGGAGCTTTTCTCAAAATAGAATAAACCGTACTAATGGGCCAAGTTTGTTTTCTGAAGGTTTAGCTAAAGGCGGTAATGTCCTAATACCTGCGGATCATCCATTTAATTTTTGGACAAGTGATGGCGATGATAGTATTCAATATGTAGATCCTTCTCAATGGGATAATAGTGTTCATACCCCGGTTCCCCTTCGTGGTATATTGCGTCCGTTAGGGAGAAGCTTTAACAAATCAGCTGATCGTGAATTCGATATTGATTATTGGCGTGGAGTCATTGGCTTTGACGCTGAAGTTGCAGAAGATTGGAACTTAAATGCGTCATATATGCATGCATCATCACGTTGGACTAGAGAAAGTTCTTTCGAATGGAATGCTACAAATATTAATGATTTTGGTGCAAGAGCAGTATCAGCTTTCGGTTTAACTGGTGGCGTATGGAATCCATTTGGTACAGCTGTTACTCAACCAAACTTAGTTTCACCTAAAGATGGCGTTAGTACTGCGGGTAATAGTGCAGAATTAAGTCGATCTTTATGGAAGGTTGCTAGAGATGAAAATGAAGCTAACCAATCAGTAATTGATGTAGTGCTTACTGGTATTTGGGGTGAACTTGAAGGTGGTGAAATTGGTTGGGCTTTTGGTTATCAATCTAGACAAGAAGATTATCGTGCACAAGTTGATGCATTAACTTCTTCAGGCAGTGGTGCTCGTGACCAAAATTTTGCTATCGGTGATGGAATAAGTGGTGAGCAAAAAGTGAATTCATATTTTATGGAAGCACAAATGCCTGTTACCGATGATTTAGAAATTCAACTGGCATTACGTCATGAGTCATTTGATTCAGGTGTTAGCACGACAGATCCAAAAATTGCAGCACGTTGGACAATTAATGATATGTTAGCAGTTCGAGGCTCGTATGGTACTTCATTCCAAGCCCCCTCTACTAGCCAAAAAAGCACTTCAAATCAAGCGGCCAATATAGATGATCCTGCTTCATTAAATCCTACAACAGGTCAGCTTGAATGTTTTGATAGAGGCAATAATAATATTGTTACTGTCATAAACCAAGGTAGTGAGAGCTTAAAGCCACAAACAGCTGAAAGTGTCGCATTAGGCCTAGTATTGCAGCCAACTTCAGCTTTGAATATTAGTTTTGATTTTTGGCAGTTTGATTATACTGATTTGATCACTCCTGATGAAGGTGGGCAGGCGATAGTAAATAATGATTGTAATGATGATGGCATTGCTAATGACCCTCGTATTGTTAGGGATCCCGGCGGTATTCTTCGAACGATAACATCTTCATTTATTAATGCGGGTTCAGTTAAAACGAATGGTTTCGATTTAGCTGTAGATTATGATTTTGATTTAGGAACAATAGGGAGTTTACGCTTAGGAGCAAAAACCACCTATGTTAATTCGTTCGATATTCAACTCAGTGAGGGTGGAGAAACTATTGATGCCGTAGGTAGCCGTAACTTCTTAAATCCTTTCAGACCAACACCTGAATGGAAAGGTAATTTTAACGCGAACTGGAAAAAAGATGGTCACAGAGTCAATCTTTTTGTTCGTTATATTGACGGTTATTGGAACGATAATAACGAAGTAGATGTTGATAGCTGGACTACCGTAGATCTTCAATATACTTATATTTTGGACGACTTCTTAGGTAAAGAAACAACATTTAGTGTTGGTGCAAATAACTTATTTGATCTCGATCCTCCATCAATTGGCGATGGTGTAAGACCTGGTTATGAAAACACGATTCATGATGTTAGAGGTAGACAAGTTTATGCAAAAATTAAACACTCGTTTTAGATTTATAGACTTGAAATAAGTAAACTTTGTTATATTCTATGTATTAAAGCTGTTCAATGTAAGTTGTTCAGCTTTTATTTTATCTAGCTGTTCTTCCTTATCTACCGGATAGTAACTTTATGTTTAAACATTTATCTCTTCAGACAAATATCATCATTGTGATGATGGGAGTTATTGTGTTTCAGCTTGGACTTCAGAGCTTTATTTCATTTCATACTATTGCTGATGTTATGAGTGAAGAGTCTGGCAAGCGTGCTCTTAATGTTGCTCAAAGTATTGCGAGTATGCCAAAAGTTATTCAACTTGTTTCACAAGGTGAAAATGAGGGCACTTTACAGGATATTGCCGATAAAATAAGATTAAGAACTCAAGCTCAATTCATTGTTATAGGGGATAAAAAAGGCCTTAGATACTCTCACCCTAATTCTAAATTGATTGGAGAGAAAATGATGGGCGGCGACAATGAAAGGGCTTTGAAGTTGGGAGAATCTTATACATCGAAGGCCGTTGGAACGCTAGGCCCTTCTTTAAGGGGGAAAACACCTATATTCAATGAGAACAACGAAGTTATAGGTATTGTTTCTGTTGGTTTTTTATTAGAAAACATAGAGCAAAAAATATGGGAGTCCCAAGTTTTTTCTATTTTACTTTTCGTCATTTTAATCATCACAGGAAGTGGACTTTCGGTAATGTTGGCTAGAAGTGTAAAAAAAGCAATATTGGGATTTGAACCTGCCGAGATAAGTCAAATGTATGCAGAAAAAGCAGCAATTATAGAATCTGTCAGAGAAGGTATTGTGGCTATTAATCAAAATAGTGAAATAACTATTTTCAATCAAGCCGCAATCAATATATTAAACTTAGAGGAAATTTCTTCATGTATTAAAAAAAATATTAATGATGTTATTCCTGATAATGGTTTAGTTGATGTGCTAGTGTCAGGCATGAGTCATTTGGACAAATCACAGAAAATTAATGAAGTAGAGGTCATAGTTAATCGAGTTCCCATATTTGATCAATATGGGGGGATTAAGGGGGTTGTATCAAGCTTTAGAGAGAACGGTGAGTTAGAAAAATTGCATAATGAGATGTCTCAATTACAAGAGTATTCCGCTATGTTACGGCATCAAACTCATGAATATTCAAATAAGTTACATACAATTGCTGGTTTAATTCAACTTGAGTCGTACGATAAAGCTGTAGAATTAATAAGTAGTGAAACGTCAGGCTATCAATCGCTATTGGCTTTTCTTATTTCAGCGATACCAGACCCTATAGTGGCAGGTTGCATTTTAGGTAAATATAATCGCGCAAAAGAGCTTAATATAACTCTCGAGATTGATCGTGATAGCCATTTTGAGTGTATACCTGAGAGAATTTCGAAAGAGCAGCTTGTCACTGTACTTGGTAACCTACTTGACAATGCTTATCAAGCAGTACTTTCATTACCGGAAAAAAATAGGAAGGTTATTTTATCAATGACGGATTTAGGAAGTGATATTATTTTTGAAGTTGAGGATTCGGGTAAAGGTGTTCCAAAAAAGTTTCTAGATGAAATATTTAAACATGGTTTTTCTACAAGTGGAATGAAAGATAAAGGGATTGGTTTATTTCTAGTTAAAAAGCAAATATTGGCTCTCGGCGGTGATATTACCTTGAAAAAATCAGTTTTAGGTGGAGCATGCTTTACTGTATTTATACCAAAAAAAGGTAAGTGATGGCCGATTATAAAATATTAATCACTGAAGACGTCGTGCACAATTAGGTACCTATATTTTTAGATTTCAGAACACAAAGGTTAACTTAAGTATATATTCCGCCAACAAAAATATTCGTTGACGCTAGTCAGTGTTAACACTACTTCCTTTGTCAATTCGAGTACTCCTTCACAATTGGGCAATGCCCTCTTTCCAACTAAAACAAATCCCCCACATATTATTCAACAAAGCAACAAAGCAACAAACGGCTATGTCATAGCCGTATCAAGCATAATAATTGTTGTACGGATTTGCCTGATTGCTCTAATTTCTTTTGTGTTCTAATACTAATGTTCTGAGACTGTTGTTTTTTCCGATAAGAATTTGTTATAGGGTTATGATTAATTCATATGATATTGCATAGTCTCAGATTAGTTGTAAAGTATATAAAGACATTGCAAGTTGTTTGAATTTCAGTATGCAATAAACGCAACTGTCTTAGAAGCACTAGGTGAAGGAATGTAATAATTACCTTCTGCTTTTAGATAAAGCGGTAATGCTTCATCAGGAAGTGAGAGTGAAGTGGCAAATGTCGATTTGTTGTGGGGGTATGAATTTTGATGGTAATAACTTTATATTTGAGACGAGTTATTCGTGCAAAAACCAACTTCCATACGAAAACTTTTAATATTCATTATTTTTATAAAGTGAGATACCTATGATGACCACCCATACTGCAACTAAAGAGATAAATACAAGCCAGGTAATACCTATCATTACCGATTTATTAAAATTCGGAACAAATGGAGAACGAAGTGAGCCATTAAATCTGGAAAGGGAATCTGAAGAAGAAATCGACTGTAGTTTTGTCCTTGGTTATAACTGATAAAGAGCGAAACTTATATTTCAAAATTTTATTATTAGACCTGCAACAGTAAAGCCATTTTGTCTTTATGATCGGGAAATATGATAGCTACTCTTAAGGTTTTAAAACAACAAAAGAGCTTCTTATAATTCCCATTAATTGGTTATTTCAAACTATGCAGACAAAATAATTACATATTAATAAATCCATTGATCTTTATTGGATGGTTTTAGATGACGTATATTTTACTGTACTGATACTAAAAAGAAGATACGTTATGGCCGATTATAAAGTAATCATCGTTGAAGATGATGTACAGATTTCAGAAATTCAAAATAGATTTGTAAGTAAAATAGAAGGCTTTGAAGTGGTTGGTATTGCAAATACTATTTCAGAATCAGAGGACTTAATTGACATTATGAAGCCCGATGTTGTCCTACTGGATGTGAAATTTCCAGATGGTAATGGAATTGATTTGTTATGGAGGATTAGGCAAACCTACAATAACATAGATGTGATATTTATTACTGCGGCAAAAGAAGTATCTGTTCTACAAGATGCATTACGAGGGGGGGCTGTAGACTATATTCTAAAGCCAATGACGTTTGGTCGTTTGAGTGATTCGCTTAATAATTATAAATTGAGAATGGGAAAGTTAGTAGGCTTAACTGATATAGAGCAAAAGGACATTGATTTAGTTTTTCACCCCGTAACAAAAGGTAAAAAAACGATAGCCAGATTACCAAAAGGAGTTGATCAACTTACCTTAAATAAAATTATACAAGTTATTCTTAATATGGATTCTCAAGGTGTTAGTGCAGAGAATTTAGGTGTGGGGTTAGGGATCAGTCGCTCTACAGCTCGCCGATATTTAGAGTTTTTGGTTTCAAGTGGAGTTGTTAAACCTACATTAGAATATGGAACTGTTGGGCGTCCTGAAAGAATTTATTTAAAGTTGTGATATCCCTATTTAATAGCCTTAGGGCTTGATTCAATGAGCATTTTAATTGAATCGATTAGTCATATTGTTCATTGGAAATAGGTAATCTTATATAAGAATACTGACAGGTATGAAATTTCCTATGGCGTATATGGGGGGATCGAGCGGTTCGGCTTTCACACTATATTGTATTTATGGGGTATTTCCCTCTCATCAAAAGCAATAAATCTAATAACTCATTTTAATCTTGCCTATATCAATACTTGAATATTTGGCCAAAATTCTGTTGTGTATTGTTATAGCACATCAGTATTCTAGGGGAATGGCCGCCAGTTAAGCTTTCATATTTATAACACTTACACAAGTTTGCATTCAATTTTAAATTAGGACAAATTTCCAAAAATGAAAAAGACAATACTTTATATCCCTTTTGCAGGTCCGTCATTATTAGAAACGCCACTATTGAATAAAGGAAGTGCTTTTAGTGAGGAAGAACGTAGTAATTTTAATTTGACCGGATTGTTACCTCCACGTTATGAATCGATAGATGAACAAATTGAAAGAGCCTACCTTCAATATACAAGTTTCAAAACGAGTATTAATAAACATATTTTTTTACGCGCCATTCATGATAATAATGAAACATTATTTTTTAAATTAGTTGAGTCACATTTAACAGAAATGATGCCGATAATATATACGCCAACGGTAGGAGATGCTTGTGAGCAATTCTCAGATATATATCGCAGTTCTCGCGGATTGTTTATTTCCTATGAAGAACGCCACCAAATAGATGATATATTGCGCAATGCTACAAAAAACAAGGTTAAAATAATTGTCGTCACGGATGGAGAGAGAGTTTTGGGTCTTGGTGACCAGGGCATTGGAGGTATGGGGATATCTATAGGCAAGCTTTCTCTCTACACGGCATGTGGTGGTATCAGCCCAGCATATACTCTACCAATAATGCTTGATGTTGGAACCAATAATGAGAAGTTACTGAACGATCCCATGTACATGGGATCGCGTCACAAACGTATTTCACAAAAAGAATATAACGAATTTTTAGATTTATTCATAGATGCAGTTAAGAGGCGTTGGCCACAGGTATTGCTGCAATTTGAAGACTTTGCTCAACAAAATGCGATGCCATTATTAAAGAAATATCGAAATGAGATATGTTGTTTTAATGACGATATTCAAGGAACCGCCTGTGTTACCGTAGGCTCACTGTTAGCAGCTTGTCGTAGTAAAGGAGTAAAGCTTTGTAAACAAAAAGTGGTTTTTGTTGGTGCAGGATCTGCTGGTTGTGGTATTGCAGAGCAGATAATTACACAAATGACTAACGAAGGGATCTCGCAAGAACAGGCCAGAAGTCAAGTGTATATGATTGACCAATTTGGTTTATTAACCCAGGAGATGAAAGGTCTAAGAGATTTTCAGTATAAACTGGCTCACCCAAAATTAGCACTAAGTCAATGGTGTTTTAAAGGAGAATATGCGGCATTAATTGATGTGATAAATAATGTTAAGCCTGACATTTTAATTGGTGTTTCAGGGCAACCAGGATTATTTACTGAACAAGCCATAAGGACATTGAAGCAATATTGTGTATTGCCGATAATTTTTCCTTTGAGTAATCCTATAAGACAAGTGGAGGCAACACCTGAGCAATTGATAGAATGGACAGAAGGGCAAGTCATCATAGCAACAGGTAGTCCATTTGAATCAGTTAAATATAGAGGAAAGAATTACCCTATCGCCCAGTGCAATAACAGTTATATATTTCCAGGTCTGGGATTGGCTGTTGTGACTGCGAATATAACCCGTATTTCTGATGAAATGTTAATGGTTGCTAGTGAAATATTATCACTATCTTCTCCACTAGCTAATGCGGAGAGTGAAGAATTACTTCCTCCATTAACCTCCATTGCCAAATTAAGTAAAAAAATTGCTTTTGCAGTTGCAAAAGTAGCTTATAAACAGAATCTAGCACTAGCTATATCTGACGAAATGCTACTAGCTAAAATTGAACGTAATTTTTGGAAACCAGAATATCGGAAATATCGACGTACAAGCCGCTAAAAAATATGGAGGAGTCTATATTTATTATGCTGGCTATATATAAATAAGTGAGACTTTAAAAGAATAGTTTGGGTTATTAAACTTGGTCGCTTAATTGGTTTTTTCTCTTGGTGAGGATTCTTGTAAATTTTCATCGATGAACTACCCCTAGCTAAGGCTTTTCGCTTTGGCTCAAATTCGCTAAGCGAAGAAGGTGATCAGTTTAAATACAACTTATAACTACTTAATCCCGTTCACTTAAGGTGAGCGGAATTTTTTGACAATATTATTTCTAGAGCACTTCTAATCTCGTGGATAGTACCGCACTCGTTGTGCTGACAATATAAACTGTTTGGCATTTTGTGGGGTATATTCATAACAAGTTTTGGCATATTTTCTGGCGAACAAATTGCTAAAAGATAGTGAGTTGATATATGCGATGCATAGAAACTCCATGAAAAATTTCTTGATTTTCATTTATGGAATAGAGTGCCTTAGCTATTAACACTATTTGATAATGAATTAGGTTATAAACTAACAATATTCCTCACAACTCGTGACAGTAATGTGTCCATCACAATACTACTCGGTAACCGACACTTATATGGAAGCTTTAATGTTATGTTGAAAATATGACTAAGGCTCTGCTCCAACAGTGTGAAGAATCAGTATTTATAATCATCAGGAAGATATGATTTTTTAGAGTAACTTTAATGTACACTTTATGCTGTTTTGGTCATATTTAAGTAATAACGAGCAACAGTTAAGTATGATAAGAATACTTTAAATAGTTAATAAAGAGTAAATTGATGCAATCAATTAAATTACTGGTTCTTGTGAGCATGTTAATAGGAATCTTTCTCCACTCTGAAAAGAGCTACTCGAAAGAAAGCTTGGTCGTGGCATTTAGTTTACTTCCTCCTTGGAAAGTGATAAATAGTGGGCAATTCGAAGGCGCTTATGCTGAATTAATCAGAGAGCTGGCAAAAAAACTAAACATGCAAATTGAATTCAATAAATGCCCACTAAAGCGTTGTCTAAAAATGATGGAAGATGGTACCGCAGATATTATTATTGGGATCAATGACCACTCAGAACGGAAGAAATATATTCAATTTATTAACACTCCTATTAAAATGAGTACTGCTAAGGTTTTCTATCTTAAAAAAGGGGGAAGGCATACTATCCAAAAATATGAAGATCTTAAAAAGTTAAAAGTTATTGGCACTAAGCTAGGAGCAAAATATTTTACTCAATTTGACAATGATACAGAGTTGCATAAATACCCTGTTACGGATAATACACAAATCCTTTTGATGCTCATTCTTGATCGGATTGATGCTGTAGCTATTTCAGAAGATCAAGGAGAATATTTGATTTCAATGTTAAGGATTAGAGGTGAAGTTGAAAAAGCGATTTATTCTCATAAAGATTATAGTCCTCGGTATATTGGCATTTCCAAGAAATCCCATTACTTTAGTAAAATTGATAAAATTGAGTCAGCAATGAACCAAATATCAGAGAGTGGAAGATTGGATGAGATCATGTAGGAGTATTTTTACAAAAAATATGAAATTCCTATAGACACATACAAAACAAATAATTAGACGACATACTTATTCTTTACTTTTAATAGTTATATCTAATTTACTTAGAACTAAGCTAGTTTGCTTTTTTTCAACTACTCCCTCGAATTGCTTAATTTGCTTTTTTAGCCTGACAGATAATTTTAATTTCTTTGTTTAATGGTTCTGGTAGATTGTCAGCATATATTATTACTTGAGCACATAAGTCGAAGGCATCAAGTACACCTATGCAAATGTCTTCGTCACAATAAACAGTTTGTTTAGGTTTTAATTTATGGAACGTTAGATTGATTCTAAATTACAGAGCTACAAGTAAAAGCATCTTTGCCATTCTGGCAGTCGACCAACTCAAGCCTAAAAAATTGAGATTGGTGGGTTTTGGTTTGAGCTAAAGCTTAATTTCTAGCTAAAGCCTCTTTTGGGTTGTACTTGAGTTGTTCATGTTTGCAGGTTTACGTCTAAATGAGGCTAAAGCCTAATTTGGGCTACTTTGGGCTTTAGCCTAAGACGATTATGCTTTCTCTATTTTCCATTGGTAATGACGAGTTTCAATTGCTTTACCAGCGAGCCATAACCCTTTCACTTTGAGTATCAGTTCACCATCATAATAACTTTGCAGGCATTCGCCTGTTTGCTCGTTAACATTCAAATCATAATGTAATTGAATCGGTTTATCTTTTTACTTGGTATGTAATCCGCAGCAAATCGAACTTGCTCTAATAGCGAGTCTTTTATCCATGAACTTAGCCCTCAATCGTCTTAGTTCACGCCACACTGCAGCACTGGCACCACCAATGCGTTGTGCTACCAGTATTGAATCATTGCCGAATTTACAAGTGTTGCAATAAAGGTATTATTGGATCCTTTAATCAGAAAGGTAACCCGATAGCTTGTTGTATTTGTGTAAATAATTGAGGCTAATATACTCTACAATCTCTTAGCATTACTTTATCTATTTTAAAAATATGAGCCTATTATTTTTATCATCGATTAAATTGTGTTTCTACTTCTGATGGCACAGGAAAAATCTCATCAATATCACAATGGAGGAAATGAATAATTTCATAAACCCTTTCACATGAAACAGGCACTGAACCTCTTTCAATCCTGCTTAGGTAACTTGCTTCTATTCCTATCTTATTGGCTACTTCGGCTTGAGTTATGGAACGTTTCGTTCGAGCAAGTTTGATATTCATGCCAATTAACTTTTGTACAGGCTGCATTCAAAACTTCCACAGATAAAAGAATAAATCTTCCCATATTGCAGTGGCCCAACCCATGACATATAATGAAACTAATTGACCCATATATCAATTCATTAACTTTCTTATCAAATAATTAACTTTTGTAGCAATAATAAAAATGAAAATAGACCCTTATGTAGCTCAAATTATTGTCGCGACAAACTTTGATCACTTCACAACGAGCGATGTCCGGTCAGCTTATTTAGCCTTAAAAAGTGACCCTTCATTAGATCCTTCAAATGTACGACGGAAGATATATTCTGAACTTTTAAAGTTGGTAAAAAAAGGCTGGCTTAAAAAATCGATACCTAGAAATAAAGGGGCAACCCGTTTTAGTAAGACTGATGATTTTGACATTAACACCATGGCATTAAAGGTTAAATGTGAAGAAGATCCTTCTGTGAAAGATGGCGATAAGCAAGGACTATTAGTTGGTAAGTTGAATCACTACAAAGCTGAACTGCTGTTGAATATAGGAGAGTCTGAAGCTTACAAAGAACTTTATTCAGAATTCCCTGACTTAGTTAATGAATTACAACCCCAGTACAATAAAGCTAGAGATAACAATACGAGAATATTAGGGAAAATCAGAGCCATTGAAGGCTTACTTAAACAAGGTAAATCATTAGAGAAAATATGAAACTAAGACAATGGCAAGTTAAATGTATAAATACAGCTTTAAAACAATACTTGAATGGCAGTAGCCACTTTTTAGCTCTAGCAACGCCTGGAGCTGGTAAAACTTTGATGGCATCTGAATTAGCCGATCAGTTGTTAAAAAACAATCTAATTGATTTAATTATTTGTTTTTCACCTTCTTCCATTGTTTCTCAAGATTTCAGTCAAAGTTTGCAGTTGAGAATTAATGAACGATTCGATGGCTTATTGGGAGCTAAAGGACATTCTCTTACATACCAAAATTTACAGTATCTCGATGAAAATTTTTGGCAGTTATTCTATAGGTACCGAGTATTCGTGATCTTTGACGAGATTCACCATTGTGCTGGATCTAATATTGATAATGCGAATGCATGGGGCGAGCAAATAATATTAAACATTCAAGATAAAGCTAAATATACATTGGCGCTAACAGGAACACCTTGGCGCTCAGATGCTGCTCCTATCGTCCTTTCAAACTATATGCATCCTAGCAACAAAATATCATGTGATTATGTCTACGGGCTTGCTGAAGCTATTCAAGATGATGTTTGTCGTATACCGCAGATAATCGCAGTTGATAACAATAATATTTCAGTAGTTGATGACGAGGAAACTAAAACGTTTACTAGTTTTAAATGTTTATTATCGCAATCAATCATTCCGTATCAGGAGATTATTGAAAATGAAAAGGTAATTAAATACGTAATTTCTTCTGCACAAAAAAAATTGAGTGTAATTAGAGCAAAAAACTCAGACGCCGCTGGATTGATTGTTGCGTCATCTGTCGAGCATGCAAGACAAATTGGAGCGTTAATGAAAGCCTGTTTTAACGAAGATGCCGTTGTTGTTACTTACAGAGAAAGTGAGCCAACAAGTATTATTCAACAATTTAGGCATGCGCAAACTAAATGGATAATTTCTGTTGGTATGATCAGTGAAGGAACGAATATTCCTCGCTTACAAATTTGTTGCCACCTCACTAATATAAAGACGGAAATGCATTTTAGACAGATTTTAGGCCGAATACTGAGAATGACAAATTCAACGAATCAAGAGGCTGTTTTGTATATGCCTGCTGAGCCTAAGTTGTTGGAATATGCTTATCGAGTTAAGGAAAATGTACCTTTTGAAGCTGATGTTGTTAAGTTTGAAAGGATGAAAAAACCTGTTGAAGATGGTACTGATGAAGCAATTGGTCATATTGTTACATTCGACAAGGAAAGAAAAGTCAGCTCTACAGTAAAACTGGAATTCAGCGGGTTTGATAACCTTACTGAACATCCTACCTTTGACGGCACTAGTGAAGCAGTTGAAGAACATTTTTTGACAAGCTCTTATGAAAAAGTCGTTAATATTTTCGGGAGATTTCAACAAGAAGCTATCGCTTTAGGGTTAAGTGAATTGCGGTAATGATGTTAATTGTTAAATAATTTAAGGAACGGTTAGAACGGTCTAATCCTTCGGACTAGTTACATGTCGGTCTCGATTCACAATATAAAAATCAGCTATATACTAGCTCGATCAACGTGGAATTTAGATTATGTAGAGACTTTGAAGGTCGCTTCAGCTGCCAATGGCCGAAAGTGACATATTCAAAGATTATTATGGTGGCCATATTGAGGAAAGCAGAAAAGGCACTTGATGATGCCATCAACAGCCTACCTTATAAAAACAGTTAAGCTAATAGAAAACATTTATCTAGGAATGGGCTCACTCAAAATGGACTCATTATCTAATATTTATAAAATATTATTAACAGCATACGTATTTATTGCTATTGCGAATTTTAAAAATTCGAAGCTGTTGTGAAATTATTTGGAGAATGGTTATGTCGCACGTAAATCGTAAAGCTAAAATATTTGCTAATGGCGTTTTAGCAGGTACTTTAGAAGAGTGCATAAATGAAGAAGCAAGTTCCTTTGTATTTCAATACAGAATTGATTACCTTAAGGATGGCTCACCTATTGGTTTCCATTTTCCATTAACACCCACACCTTATGAGTTTCATGAATTACCGTCTTTTTTTTCTAATTTAGCGAGTGAAGGCTGGTTAAAGGAAATTCAATGTGAACAAGGAGGAATAGATCGAGACGATATTTTTGGTTTATTACTAGCAAATGGTAAAGAACTCATTGGTGCCTTATCTATAGTCAACGATCAGTCTTAACTAGATGTTAATCTGTATACTCCCTTAAAATTTCAAATTTATTAACAACAATTTATCAAATTGTCCTATGCCCATTAGACCGGATCATTACCTAAAGGTAGATAGGAGTAGGCAGTTTTTTAATTAGCTGAATCACCTCACTAGTAGAATTATGATCACAACAATTCCAAGTGCCCCAAGAGCAACCGACAAAGGGTTAATTAGCATGACAATTCCTTATAAACATGCAGAAAAAATGACACTTCAACTTACAACCCGTAGCGTTACCGTATTTTCGACCAAGCCCGGCAGGGTAAAGGAAAAAGATAATACTCAGATGTATTTTCAATATAAAAAGCATTGTCAACAAAAGGGGAAGCCTAGAACAATAAATACCAAGAGCGGTAACAGGTTTATTAAAACACTACCAAGCCCAAATGTTTTCTGGTTAGAAGCTGTTAAACAAAAAGTCCAACAGCTAATGCATACATTGCTAAGAAAATATTAAATAACTTAGCAATACAAAATAAAAACTATTCTGTTAGCACACCATATTGAGAAATTTCTTGTTCTTTCATCCAATGAATATTATCGGCAGGCGCAGCTTCTAAGGTATACCAGTAAAAGTCAGTGTTTATACCAATGGCCTTATAATAGTCTAGATACTTAACATGCTCTTGATGATCACGAGGGTAATCTAAGGCAGCTTTGCCACTATCATCACTCCAAGAATGTACGCCTAGCTTAGCACCCGATTCAATCGTACGTTTAAGACCAGCTAAAAACATATCAGTACCACCTGAGGCCACCATTCCATCAGCAGGAATATGAGTAGCAATGCCACGATTTCTAATTTCCATTGATGCCAGTAAATTAATATCATCATCCATAGAACCCGGCACATTTTGCATCACTATCGTTTTAATTTGTGGGTAGTTATTAAATAACGATTGCATTACAGTTAAAGTATCTGAGCCAATAACACCTTTCATATAAACAGTATCTGAGCTGTCATCATTATCTTTAAAGGTAAAGTTAGCAGTATTTTCTGCCCCCTCACTTCCATCACCATCATCATATTTTATACCCGCGATAGCCGATACACAGCTCGTATCTAGATTTTTATTTGGCTCAGCTAGAAACTCCTCGGCAAGCTTATCAAAACAACTAAAGTCAGCAAATAATTGTCCATGAGAACCTTGAGGATTAGTGACGTTCTGTGCATTAGGCATATTTTTAGCAGCCAGTGTTCCCCAGGCAGGAGGGGTTATCGCATCGTTGAGGCCGTTAAGAATTAATACCGGAAGGTTACTTGCTACAGATTGCACTTCAATATCATTCGCTGGCGAAACATTCCATGCTTGGCATGATACTTTATCAAAGCCAGTATGACGCATGCTATTTACGGTGAGTTGTGTGCTTGCTGACCATCCATTACTGTTATCCCCCGTTAAAGCAGTGATATTAATGAATGGATACTCCTCTGCACAAAGTGTGGCTAACCCCATAGCAACATAGAAGTCTTCTTCATCTTCATTTTGCTCATCATGAACGCCTTCTTTTTTCTCCTCTCCAGCCATTAACATACCTAAGGCTGACTCATATTTATAGATATCGTCATTAACTGCTAATAGGTACTTAATAATGACTGGCTTTGTTGCGAGTTCTAGCACGTTTTGTACAAAGGCTCGGCTCTCAACCATCATGCCTTCATTATGCATGCGAGCAATAATGTCTTCGATAACCGCTTTAAACTCATCCTCAGGACAGTCTTCACTGTTATCGCAATTTTTCACTATTTGGTTCAAGATTTCATAGTTAGCCCATGGCGTATCTGATATGCCATTGACTTCTATTGGGAACATACCATCTAAGATAACACTACGAATGCCTTCACTGTTTTCTCGCATGATGGTGGTCGCAAGACGTGTACCATAAGAAGTACCATATAAATTCCATTCAGATATATTTAATGATTTCCTCAACTGAATAAAGTCTAACGCATTAAACACACTACGGTAACTATTCAAATCTACCCCTGCTTTTTCTAACCTCGTTTTACATGCTTTTATTTGTGCTAATGTTCCTGTTTGAAGGTTATATTCAGTGCAAAGTAATGACGGCTTTGAATAACCAGTACCACGCTGGTCAACCATGTAAACATCTCTATCACTAATAAAGTTACCACTTTCTAATACTCGTTCAATGCTTGCACTAGCACTACCACCAGGGCCCCCCTCAAGATAAACAACTGGGTCTGTTTTTTTATCTGCGGAAGTCGACGCTAATTTTATCACCGCTATTTCAATGTTATCTGTCGATGCAGCTTGACCATAGATGGCGTGTTTTTCTGGTACAGTTAAATAACCACAACTAGACCCTGGTGTTAATAGCTTTAACTTACTGCTAGATAACATATCTTTACACTCAATTGACTTATACAAGTTTACATAGTCTGTGGTACCAGCTTCAGTGCTTGTCTTATCAGTTTTGGAATTAGAACCACCACAAGCACTTAGTAGTGCTGTTGCGATGATTGTTGATGCGACAAGCGCTTTTTTGGTCTTTAGCATAATGATAATCTCTTTGTTAAAAACAACTTTATCTAAAATTAGAATGGTAGATTATCAGTTTAAAGGCTCTTACAAAGTAAGGGGGTGTAAGGTGTAAAGGAGGTTTGTAAGCGTGCGTAAGCGTTAATCATCATAGGGAACGTTTTCGTTAAATTGAAGTCAGTTTCCATGTGTTGCTTAAAAGATGTGATATTTCATAAACACCTCGATTTGTTAGGATATTATCCTTTATCAAAGTGTCCTATGCCATTAGACCAGATCAGTCCTCTTCAATTTCAATTAACCTAGAATGTGCTTTTTCTTGAAATTTTTAAAACTAAAAATTAGGTGACAACTATCTACCGATAAATGTCACCTTGTAAATAGAGTAAATAGAGTAAATAGAGTAAATAGAGTAATTATGGTAACCCTTAAATAGAGGGATTATTTATATCACCTATAGGTGACTAATTTAGAATAAAGGTAAAACTTCAGGTCAGGGACTTTTGTGTATTTGTCATCGTTTTATAAATGACAATACTGGTGAATTACATATTCAATAAAAATAATTACAAAGCAATAAAATTAGTTGAACATACGAGAAATAGGTAACGAAATATTAGATTTTTATTTAAGTAGCCCATTCACCCTTGAATGCAAAAGCCAGTTGCATACGCAACTGGCTTTTTAGTATCTGCTAGGTTATCAATAGATAATTACTTATTTAAAATCCCATCAACAGTACCTTGAGCAAGCGGATGGTATCCAGGCCTTGCTTTAGCGTAAACTTTTTTCGCCCAAGCTAATCCAGCATTACTTTCGGCAAGTTTGGTGTATAACGGTACAATTAACTTACGGCGACCAATGTTAATCATATACTGTTCTAATTGTGGTTTAACAACATGATAACCAGAATTTAATGCGAGTAAATACCATGCATGCGCAATTTCAGCATTAGTACTTGTGGTCAGTTTAAACTGTTGATCAAGCTCGGCCATGCTAGCAGTTGCTAAATCACGAGGCAATCCATTAATAAAGAATAACCATTCGTGTACGGTCCAATTAGACGTTGGCAGTTCTGTTAACTGCAAATCACCCGCTAACCATTTATCTGATAAACCAGTAACTTTAGTAAATGTATCTGATGTTGGATTAGGTACTGTGCTAGGTAATCCTTGAGCAAAAACCCATTCAGTTACTTCTTCGGGCTTAACAATACCAGGGTATTTACTTATCAAGTTTTTATCTAAATATGCAAGAAAGTCTTCAGTGCCGATGCTTTGGAAACTAAAGTTATTAAAGTAAGATAATACAAATGGGTCGAAACGTTCACGGCCAAAACGCTCTTCAAGGAACATTAAAAATAACTGACCTTTTACATAAGGTACATTACTAAATGCTGCATCAGGATCTCGGCCTTGTAAATCTAAATACAAGATAGAATCATTGGCTGATAAGTCAGCTAAGTCAGTATATAAGCTGCTAACACCTAACACTTGTTCCATAACAGCACGGTCTCGGCCAAATACTTCTTCCATAATTCTATTTTCAACATACGACGTAAAACCTTCGTTTAACCAAAGGTCGCGCCAACTTTCATTGGTCACTAAGTTGCCAGACCAAGAGTGCGCTAATTCATGAGCAATAAGACTCACTAAACTTTTGTCTCCTGCGACAACCGTTGGCGTAATAAATGATAAGCGTGGGTTTTCCATGCCGCCAAAAGGGAAGCTTGGCGGAAGCATAAGTAAGTCGTAACGACCCCAACGGTATGAACCATATAGAGCTTCTGATGCAGTGATCATCTTTTGTGTGTCACTAAATTCTTCGGCTGAAGCATCAAGAATATAGGACTCAGCATAAATCCCTGTTTGCTCACTCATTGCTTTAAAGTGTAAATCACCGACACCGATAGCAATTAGATAAGGTGGTATAGCTTGTGGCATAGTAAAAAAGTAATCACCATCCCGCTTAGTGTTTGGCTCATTGTTGGCACTCATCACCACAAGTAAATCTTTAGAAGTTTCAATGCGTGCATTATAGGTAACTCTCATCGATGGCGAGTCTTGCACAGGTATCCAACTTCTTGCATGTATTGCCTGGTTTTGGCTAAACAAAAATGGATGCTGTTTACCGGCTGTTTGCTCAGGAGTCAACCATTGCAGACCAGATGCCTGTGGTGTTGAGTGATAATAAATTCGAACTTTATTTGCCGGCTTCGATAAAAATATAGTGAGTGGTGAGCCTTTCACAGGGTCTCTTTTGCCTAACTCAAAATTTACTGGGTGCCATTGACCGTGACTCTGCTCATATACTTTGTTGATTATTAGATCGCGAGTATCAACGATAAGCTGGGGTGAAGATTTATCTTTCCACTCAAGGCTGTGTTCAACAAAACCTTTTAATTGTTTTGCTTTGAAGTCAACCTCTAAATCCAAATAGAGGTGAGTTGTAACAACTTTATCTAATTCAGAAAAAGTTAAATCATCGGCAGCATAAGTAACAAATGTACTTAAGCTAGCGAGAATGTAAATTAAACAAGATTGTATTATTTTCATCTTTGCGAACCTTACTTAGTAAATTATAATTTTTGATGGGCGCATTATATAGAAATTTGACTAGATAGGTAATACGTTCCAGCAACAATTAATACACATTATTAATTGCTACTTTTGACATTGCTTGATTGGGTTTTGGTGGTTATTGGGCCTGTTATATAATGCTTTTGGGGCCGTTGTATAGTCCAAGCTTTTTCAAAACCTCTATTGGTATAACTTCTAGAGATTTATCTAACAAGTCTTTGGTCTTAGTTACCTCAAGCTTTTTGTATTTCTCGCGCAGTAAAGAGAGGTCATCCGCGATATCCTCTTTGCTTTGGTTCCTAAATCCGGTATTCTCGAATTTTTTGTTTTTCAGCTTATCAAGTTTTTCGTTGGTATCGTCAAAATGTTTGCAAAGTTCTTTACTGAAAGGCTTCTCAACAAATACCTGGCTACTAACCTCATAACCTACCAAGCGAGCTACTTCTATCTTTGTCAGTTGCCAGTGCCCTTTAGTTCCTGCTCCATAGTGTACCTTTTTACTGTGTCCTTTGATGTATATTTGACGTTCCTTGTGCAAATCTGAAAGGACGTTGTATACCTTCATGCTCAAGCTGTCAGGTGTATCGATTACCCAGTCAGGGTAGCTTGTATTAAGGGGCTTCTTTGTGCTTTCTGATTTAACCTTATCCTGCTTTAATTTCTGTAGTATATCTAACATAATATTTCTTCCTTAGCAGCTACAGCGTTCAGAGCAGCAGCTATACCATCGAGTATTTCTTCAGACGCGTTAAGTCTCTTCAAATGGGTGTATGCATCAGATACAGTTGCTTTAGATGTTTCTTTAAATACTATAGGTATTGGAGCATAAAGAGCTTTAACATCACCAGCTATAGACATAAGAATACCTTCAACATTTGTCGCATGAGTGAAAAAATTATTGCACCCTAAACAGAATTTCGGACTAGCGTTAAATCTTTGTGGAACCCCGTCAATGGCGCAATTTGCTTTGTCTTGATCAAGCCTTTGCAGTAAGCAGTAACCCCATGGGGATGACTTTATATCCGCGATTTGTGATAAGGCGAAGTCGTCAATTATATCTGAATCAATTGAGCCATCAGCTCTCAACATATGAGTGTTTTTAAGACCTCTATTGATAAACTGAATGACTTTTCCCGAATATCCATCCCCACCACGCTTTGCAAAGTTAGTAAGGATAGTGCTAATTACATCTCTTTTCGCTTGGGCGTGAACGACTTGATTGTCTTTATTTCTTATATAGGCCAACCACATCGACTGAGAGATATGTTTGAAATGCGAACGTATCATCCATCCTGCATCTCCATCGAATCGTCGATACACAGCCTCAGCCCACATATGCCTAAAAGCATGAGGAGTAGGGAATATGCAGTTGGATTTTAAAGCGTTATTAACCGTTACTGTGATATCCCTATTAGCCACACTAGTTGCGCTTACGGTCTCTAAAACTTCTTGAGGGATGTGTTCTTTTATAAGAGCTGCTTCATTTGATGGCAAGTCACCAGACGCATACTTCCTCAGTAAATCGTAATCCAACTTCCAGGCCAGCATAACTCTATCCAACTCATTTCGAAGTCTATTTTTAACCTCTGTTAAGTTCACATCAAAAAATTCACCATCTTCTGCTTCGAGTGAAAAGACTTCAGCTAAGCGTTTATATTTTTTTTGCCCTTCAAATGATAGTACTGTTCCTGTGGCAAGTGAGCGTATCAGCCTTTTATATTCCTCACGGTTGTCATCTTGCTTAAACGGTTTGTATTCATGAACAAAATGTTTCCATAAGTGACGGGTTTGATTCTGAATTACCTTATTTGAACATTCGCCTTTTTTAGAGGTTGGATGAAACATTCGACCCAAAAGACAAGGACTGTCACGCTCTGCACCCATTAACTTATTCATTTGTCGAATCAAATGGTAAGCGTCTTGTGTTATTTCACGGTCAAGTAAGGTTTCTTTTGCGGTTTTTTTAGCTGTCCATATTACTTTATAACGCAAAGGATGGAAGTATTGATCTAATTTATCATCGTTTACTGATATGTCTATTGAACTAAGAGGGAATCCAAACTCACTTTGCCTCCAACCCAGCAATCCCATTGCATGCACAAATCCGGCGCTATACGTAGTGTATATATATTGTAGATAGACAAAGCTATTTTGGTTTGTGTACAGTTTCTCATCAAGGTCTGCCAACGCAAAGTAACTGACAATGCATTCTTTTTCAAGTTCAGCTTTTAGTGATTTAAGTTCGTCATTGAAATCATCATACAGCACCTTAAAATCTGATGTCCTTAAAAGTAAACGCGTATGGTTACAGGTTCCTGTCGATGTTGTAGACTGAACAATAACTTTCAATCTGTCTATGATATGTTCACGCACATCATTAGTCTGTAAAGCATTTATCAAGCCTAATTTCTCGGCCATTTTTTGAATAGACTTAGGATTTACTACCGTCACTTCAGCATAGTGAAATCGATAGTACGTCTCATAAGTAGCCAATATTTCTTTTTTTAATTCATCGCGTTTAACCCTAGCTAATAATTGCGATACCCCTCCAGCACCTTGACAAAGCTCAATAGCCAATGGTCGACTCTTGTCATATGGTGTACATGATAAGATGTGAGACTCTTTGATTCTTGCCTTTTTATATTTACCACTTAACCCCACCTTCGAGCCAAAGGTACCTAATTTTAAGGATGTTTCTTTTAGGGCCATAGCTTTCACATAATTATCTTTAAAGTAAGATGCGCAGTGGTCTACATAATAGCGGCCATAATCGAGGGTTAGATAATTAAAGCTTTCTCCTGCCTTATAATCACTTAGGCTAATTTCGTTGTCAGAAGTAACCTTGAGGATTTTTGTAAGGATTTTATCAACCTTAGCGCCACTAACTCTTGAATTTCCCCATATGCAATTAGATAGTTCTAATTCATTAAGAGTTGATTGAAGCCCTAATCGATGGCTAAGCCACCCTAAACTAATATGACCATAATTTAGAGGGGTATAGCCTCTGTTGATCACTCTTTTAACTCTGTCGACACGATAAAGCAGTTGATGAGTCAAATACCCCTGAAGAGAGTCATCCTCAGCTAAATTTATTTTTGAAAGACCAGTACTTGATAAAAAATGGCATGTTATAAGTAGTAACCTATATACAAGCTGCCGAGAACCATCGCTGCCGACGGTGACAGCTTCGTTTAAATATAAGATTTTTATAAGAGTCACAAAATCAAGGTTAAAAACTGTGCCATCAGCAAATGTTCGAACCTCATCGAGTATGAACGGCTGAAACTCTCTAAGCCATCCAAAATCTAGGGATGTAAAATAGCTACTGTTAGGGAATAACCACGTATCATTTTTAAACTCTGTTTCAACAGAGGCCCCTATAGATTTAAGTTGGGACTGTATATTTTCGTATTTGTAAAAATCAGGAATAACCTTAAGTGCGGAATCTACCGCGTGAAGTTGAGTAGCACTCATTAGTGTAATCCTCCTAGATGAAGTGAAAATATATTTGGCAAGTGTTCTACCAAAAAATCATAAGACTCGCGACCTTCACTCACACTTTTAGGTGAAAAGTTTCCATTTTTAAGCATATCCTCAGCCCATACTGCGTTTGGCAGAGCGGTGTTCAATGTGAACTCAGGGTTTACTACCAGCAAGCTTTCCCCAAATTCCTTAAATTGCTCAAAGTAATGAATACATTGAATTACAGCTTCAGGCGAGTCGTGGACTATAATTTGATCTTGAGGCATAGAAGCGGTGCTTTGCAATGGAAAAATATTAATGTCAATATCATTATTATCAGTAACAACTCTGGTACGCGCTTTCAATAATGCAGCCTTCTTTTCTGAATGAACTAAATGCTCGGAATACAAATTTGAAGCCACATCATTCAAAACAAGACGAGTAATTCGACCATTCAAGTCCATCCATTCTTTATTTTCATCTTTCATGTAGCTGGTACCCTCAGAGGAAGAGGAATGCGACCGTTTATCCTGAAGATCGCCTGATCTATATTGATCTGATTGAGCATATATTGATGCATTTTTAATTCCTTCTAGAGTATAAACAGAACTTTGCACGGGGTGTTCTACCACTGACCAAAATCGCTGAATAGTGTGCTCTAGCCCATTTTTCTTTTGCATAGCAACCCATGGACGATAAAAATCACCTTTACTTGCCATTAATTGAATTGCTTTAATAGCGACGTTTGATGCAGAACGGCTATCTAACTCTTTCTCATAAACTTTTTTGAATTCATCTACACTTAATAAATTTAACAGAGTGTTAACGCGATGGCTTTTAGTGTAACTCAGTGGTACGCAGGCTTTTGGGGATACTAAAGATCCCTTATGTTCTAAAAGTTTACATGTTTCTATATAAGCATGTATTGCCTTGCCTTCTATTTGTGTTAAGGGTATCTCACTGGGGCGTTTCAGCGCGTAACCTGCACGAGATTTATAGTAATTACAATGTACGAATATAGGAGAACCATTAATATTATTTTCAATGCCGATATGGTGAGATTCTAATGTTAAATCTGATATATTCTTTGGCTGGACAGTCCACCAAGCACAAATGATAGCAAAAAGTTGTTGTTCTACTAGAGTGATGCTATTCATAAAGTCAGGGGTAAATAGCCCTGGCATTCTCGCAAACCCTTTTTGCCTTCGCCTTGTTGATACTCTTGTTTCTGAATTAAAATATTTAGTCGCTACACTATCACCTAAAGAGATAACATCTAAAATATGCTCTCGACATCCATCCAAATTCGAACGAACTAAGTCTGACAATATCATCTCTTTAAGAAGTGGAGGGCTAGCCTTGCCGTAAGTAGATGTGACCATATCTATAAAACCGCAAGCATAATTATTAATAATAGCTTCAGAAGCTTTAGGTTTAGGGTAAATATCATACAGTAAAGCGTGTAATTTATTTGCGGAGTCACTGAACTCCTCACCGTCACGTATATTGGCGTTAATTAAATTTAATTTAATATCTAACAATGACACCAAAAGCGTTGAAATAGCAATGATAAAGCTATCGGAGACAGTTTTTGGGCTTGATAGTTTTAAATAATCTTTAGCTCCCATTTCTTGCCGTAGCCACTGAGGTGAAAACGATTGTGTTAAACAATTACTATCTACGGAATCACTAGGTGCTTCCTTAGTAAAGTTAATGACTTGTCTTAGATAGTTACTTTCAAAGGGTGAAAATACACCTTTGCTATATTTCAGGCACTCTCTACAAGCTCCTTTAATCCTCTTTAGCCCGGAAGATTGAGTTTTAAGCTTCTTTAATCCTGTAGGTTGACCGTTATTATTTGTTCCATTTACTCTGTAAGATTCATATTTTTTCAATAAATCATACCTCAAGTCAGAAGTATCCTCTTGCTCAAATAGCCAGTTGAGAAAAAGTCTTAAAATCAAGAAATGATTATACACCCTCTCACTATCAAACCTCTTGTTAAGATAACAACCAGCTACTTTAAAAAGGATTCTTTTATCAGTACATGCATTATCTGGAAGTTCAATTATGATGCCGTTCAAAATGATGCGATTTGAGTTGAAAGGCAATTTATGCACCGGTGTTGGTACTTTGCTTTCAAATACATCTTGTAGTGCTATTTCTGTTTTTAACACTATTTTCTTTATGGTTGGTTTTAAAATTGCTTTTGTATCCATTATAAGGCTGCCTCCTGAGCAATCATTACGTCATGTAACCTTATATATCTAGTCGTGACTTCTTGAGGTAAACCATTTTTTAACGCATGACCTAGCCTTATCGCGACTTCCAAGAGTGATGCGTTGACAGAACCTTTTTTTTGCTTCATTGAGTGGTACAACTCTGTCGCAAATGTATGACGACCATCTTGATAACTCAATTTTTGATTCAATTGAGGAACCTTTATAAGCAATTTCCTGAAGACGCCTGAAGCACATCCTTTCGATATAGACTTACCAGCATTAGCATTATCCATGTTAATAAAAAGGGTATCATGTTCTTTAAATGTGATAATTGAATTAGATGTTTCCAATCCATTATTCAACCTAGATAATCTCTTATATTCTCTTTTTTCAGCGATTTTTTTTCCACGTTCAATATATGTATCACGTTCACCGTTTATATATCGCTCGATCAATTTTAATAAGACTCTAGTAAAGTATATTTGACGACTCTTACCTCCTTTAGTAAACTTTGATCCCAAATGATATTGAAAGGAAGATTTATCTTTGCTTGACTTCATCTGTGCTATCAACGTTTTTAATCCTGCACACCTTTTATTCCCGACATTAAAGTCGTTGAGTAGTAATCCTTGATTTTCTTTTGATCTTAAACCTATAGTCCAACCCATTTCCATCAGAAGATAATCTCGAATAGAGGTCTTGTTAGCTTCTTTCTTTAATAACTCCCTTCCCATTCGGCTAATGTAGCTAACCTTATTTTGGCCACCCGTTCGCCCAGCGATAGCCTTTTTTACACTAGTCTTTAGTTCTAAGGTTAGGCGCTTACAAAGCCCTGCGTTCCACATCCACATGTAAAAGCAGGTTAAGGCTGAAATATGTACGTTCATGGTACTGCGATTATTGACAGTAGGTGCTAGTTCATTGTTAATATAGTAATTAACAAAATTAGATGTAGCATGACTTGTTCCATGCAAAATAGAGGGGGGGCCGCTACTTTTGCTTTGGTCGATATCTTGAAGATATGATAGGTATTTATTAATTGCAGGAAGATAAGTGTCTAGAGTTGCATCAGATAAATCTCCCTCATTCACTCTTGTTTCGATATCTCCGTTAGAATTTTCAACAAGGTAAGTTTTATACGAAACCAAATTAACTCTTGCAGATAGAGCAAAAAGTGTGGGGAGAAGTATTAATCGACCTTCACTGTCAAGAAAAACAACCACATTTTTGTAGTTGTTTCCTTCATATGAATAAGATGGCAATCTAACAATTTTCATAAATTTCGGTATCTTTTAATTTTAAGGTTTTATATTGGTCATTGTAATAACACTTAGGGGCTTGTCAAACTTTTAAATCGATGGTTTTATATTGGTTCCCATAACTATCCAAGATACACCGAGTGTTCGAGTAACTTATACTGCACGTATAACTACTGATAAAGATCTATTAGCAGTAATGAGCGCGAATAATGAACCAGGAACTGAGCGTGATGGTGATTACTACTTTTCAATGCCACAGGCTATTCCTCCTTATTTAATTGCAATTGGTGTCGGTGATCTTCAGTTTAAAGCGATGAGCCATCAAACTGGTATCTATGCAGAACCTTACATTTTAGATGCTGCTGTTGCTGAATTTGATGATACACAAGCGATGATTGATAAAGCTGAAAAGATGTATGGTAAATATCGTTGGGGTCGTTACGACTTATTGATGTTACCTCCTAGCTTCCCTTTTGGTGGTATGGAAAATCCACGTCTATCATTTATTACCCCAACGGTTGTTGCAGGTGACAAAAGTTTAGTTAACTTAATTGCTCATGAATTAGCGCATTCTTGGTCTGGAAACCTTGTTACTAATGAGAGCTGGCGTGACTTATGGTTAAACGAAGGGTTTACCAGTTATGTTGAAAACCGAATTATGGAAGCTGTTTTTGGTACTGATCGCGCCGTAATGGAACAAGCTTTGGGTGCGCAAGATTTAAATGCTGAAATCGCTGAGCTTGATGCTGGTGATACTCAACTTTACATCGATTTAAAAGGCCGAGATCCAGATGATGCATTCTCAGGTGTACCTTATGTTAAAGGTCAGTTGTTTTTAATGTTTCTAGAAGATAAGTTTGGCCGTGATCGTTTTGATGCCTTTGTTTTAGAATACTTTGATAGCCATGCATTTCAAAGTTTAGGTACTGATAACTTTGTTAAATATTTAAAAGCAAACTTAACTGATAAATATCCTAATATTGTTACTGATAGTGAAATTAATGAGTGGATTTTCAATGCAGGTCTACCAAGCTATGCACCACAGCCTACTTCGAATGCTTTTACAGTTATTGACAAGCAAATTAACCAATTGGTTACTGATGAGATAACACTAGAACAATTACCTACTGCTCAGTGGACATTGCATGAATGGTTGCACTTTATTAACAACTTACCATTAGATATAGATCACCAGCGTATGGTGAGCTTAGATAAGGCGTTTGACTTAACGAATAGTAGTAATGCAGAAATTGCTCACGCTTGGTACTTGTTATCAGTTCGTGCAGGTTACAAAGAAGTCTATCCTGCGATGGCGAAATATCTAAAAAATATCGGGCGTCGTAAATTGATAGTGCCACTTTATAAAGAGCTTGCTAAAAATGCAGAAAGTAAAGCATGGGCTGTTGAAGTCTATCAACAAGCGCGTCCAGGTTACCATGGTTTAGCCCAAGGTACCGTCGATGGTGTGTTGAATTAATCTATTGTTGTTAACCATCATGGTGAATATTTTGGCGTGTTTGAGTTATCTCAACTCATGACAGTTTGAACTTATGATGGTTATTTTATCTAAGATAAATTGAATATGAATTGGTTGTCTAAGCACTAAATGAAGAGAGTTTAATTAAGCTCCCTGTAAAAACATGAAATATGCTTAACAAGCAGTTTAGTGAGGTTCTTTTATAAAAAAGGCTCGATGTGAAAACATTGAGCCTTTTTTTAGTTGTTTGTACCAAATAGTATAAATTCTATTAAGTCAAAGCGACTTCATTAGTATTAATTTTTATTTTCAATAATTACATCAACTTGACGTTTTTTGTTTTGCTGAGAAATAACTACCCGCATTACTTCTTCGCCTTCTTGGTAATGCAGGGTTAATCGGCCGCGTTTACGGTCTTGTGAGTAAGGCTCGCCAAATGCCTGTTGATAAAAGTCGATCACTGTCATTTCGCTTGATTGGGTGAAATAGTTGATTACGGCTGGTAATTTATCAGTGAATTCAGCAAAAACTTGAGCATTTTCCAAGATTGGAATATCGATAACACCATTATTGATTACTTTACTAACAACGACTCCTTCTTCTACTTCCTCAATGATGGGCTCTAAAACGACGGGGACTTGAGCCGGTTTCTCTTCAATCTCTTGTGTCGAAGAGCAGGCGCTTACCGCCACTGCTACCATGCTTAGTAATGTAAAATGCTTAACAGCTTGTTTTACTCTCATTTAAGTCACTTCCGTTCAAGTTTATGTTTTATATAATTTTAATATATACGATTTTTAACACTAACGCGATAATCGTCTTACAAATAATATCAAAAGCAGATTGTAAGGCATTCACCCTACGGCATAGCCCGATACCTTATCAAAATTAGGTTCTATCTTTATAATGATCAACCCAGATTGCTGTAGCGCCACAAATTGCAACAGGCATTACCACAAGGTTTATTATAGGAATCATAGAGAAGAGAGCGACAGTAATACCAAAGCTATAACTAATTCCCTGATTTTGTTTTAACATCTGCTTCATGGTCGCAAAAGGAATTTTGTGATTATCAAATGGGTAATCTTTGTACTGTATTGCCATCATCCAAGCAATAAATAAAAACCAAATAACTTGTCCTACGACGGGTAAAAGCCACATGATAATAAAAAAGCCTATTGCACGGGGTAAGTAATAAGCGAGTTTTTGCCACTCTCTACTCAACGTTCTTGGTATATCCTTAACAATATCAACCATGCTACCTTTGGGAGCTTCGTTACCTGATAAAATAGCTTCCATTTTTTCTGATAATAATCCATTAAATGGCGCTGCCAACCAATTGGCAACCGTGCTAAAAATAAATGAAAAAATAACTAAAATAGTAAGAACAGCTAAAGGCCATAAAATAACACTCAACCAATCAAGCCAGCTTGGTAACCAAGACATTATGCTTTCCATGTATGTACTCAGTTCTTGATAGACAAAGTAAAAAGCAATGCTAAATAGCAGGGCATTGATTACTAAGGGAATGAATACAAATCGACGTATACCTTTTTGTTTTATTAGGCTAAATCCCTTAAAGAAGTAACTAGCACCACTGTGATCAATGGGGGAAAATTTAGCTTTTTGAGGCGAATGTGACATGAGAGTAAAATATTCCTAAGTAACTGATATTCATCGCGTGAGTATAAAAGCTTCTTTCATACTTTTACAACATTAACTTGTTACAAATCTTTCTAATTTCTGATAAAGTTTTCTGTTAATATATCGCGATGTAGATCGCATGAAAAACAGTAATCAAGAAAGTAAATAGGCTCAAAATGGAAGATAACTTCAGAAACGTCTTAATTATACTCAGTGCCATTGTAATTACCGCAATATTCATTCATGGCTTATGGACATTAAGAAAACAAAAAAATCCTTATAAGCTAAAAACTTCGAAAGACAAAGCCGAGCCTATTACAAGAGACTTTGACCGTAAAGGTTTTGACCAAGACGGTGTAGGACAAGTTAAAGTTAAAGTTAATGTTGAAACTGATAAGTCTAACCTCGAAAGAGAAGTTGTTACTGAGCATTTTATTACTGAAGGTGTCCAGTTACCTGATGATCTATCTAAGAGCCAAATAATAATAAAAAATGATGTGTTGGGAGATCTGGCAGGACAAGCGTCGAAAGCTAAAGAAGAAAAATTTGATAATAGCTTAGTTCAGAATCTAGATAGTAGCCTTGAAGATGACTGGTTTAAAGAAGAAGACCATAGCCAATTTACTAAAGATGAATTAGGTGATGCATTGACTCCTGAACCCTCTGTTGAAAGCGTTAAGCAACAGTCGATAAAGCCCAAACCTGCAGCTCAGGTTGAACCTTTATATGAACAGCCAGTTACGCAAGCTAAACCTGTGCGTACGCCAATCAAGAAGGTAAACAAAGCACCGTCAAAAGCTGCATTAAAACGCGATCAAATGGAAATTGACTTTGATAATCAAGTGGAAGAGGAAGCAGTTGTTCCTGAAAAAACCAACACTTCATTAGAGCCACAAATCATTATTCTATCTGTCGTTATGCCAGCAAATCAGCAAATGTTTGGTGCTGCGTTATTACCGAGCCTACTGACTCTTGGTTTGAAGTATGGTGAAATGAATATTTTTCATCGACATGAAGATAATGCAGGTAAAGGTAAGGTCACCTTTAGTTTAGCTAATATAATGAACCCGGGCTCATTTGATTTAGATAGCATGGAAACTTTTGCGACCCGTGGTGTTAGTTTATTTATGACTTTGCCTAATGCAGGAGACCCGTTTTATGTGTTTGAGCAAATGCTTAATGCTGCAAAACAGTTAGCTCAAGAGTTTAACGCGCAAGTTCTCGATGACAAACGCAACGTTATGACTAAACAAACTGAGCAACACTATCTCAGTAAAATACGTGAATTTGATCGTAAAAGCCGTATTGCCCTTGTTGAGTAATTAGTTTCGGTCGCTGCAATACTTAAATGTAATAACGGGCTTAAAGCCCGTTTTTCTATTTCATCCCTTTATCAACAAATGTTATGTGTCACCTTTTTATTAAAGTTAGCAAAGGTGGTCCTATGTAAATTATTAAACGTTAGTGAATTATTTATATGTCGAATGTCGAAAAGCAAATTAGCCAACTACAACAACAGCTTAATCAGTATAATCATGAATACTATGTATTAGATCAACCGAGCGTTCCTGATGCAGAATATGATCGATTAATGTCCTCACTAATCGAGTTAGAAAAAACTAATCCTGAGCTGAAAACAATTGATTCACCTAGCCAAAAAGTTGGTGGTCAGGCATTAAAGTCGTTTACCCAGGTCACTCATCAGCTGCCTATGCTCTCTCTTGATAATGTTTTTTCTTTAGAAGATTTCCATGCCTTTGTGAAACGCGTAAAAGATAGACTAAATGATAATAAAACATTAACTTTTTGTGCTGAGCCTAAATTAGATGGTTTAGCGGTGAGTCTACGTTATGAGCAAGGGCAGTTGATACAAGCGGCTACCCGTGGTGATGGTAGTGTAGGAGAAAATATAACTACCAACATTCGTACCATAAAATCAATTCCGCTTAAATTAATGGGCAAACCAGGTAAAGATTTCCCTGATATCGTTGAAGTACGCGGTGAAGTCTTTATGCCTAAGGCAAGTTTTGACGCATTAAATACACTGGCGAAAAAACGTGGTGAGAAAGGTTTTGCAAATCCGCGTAATGCCGCTGCGGGCAGTTTACGACAACTTGATTCTAAAATTACTGCAAAGCGTAATTTAGCTTTTTATGCCTATAGCCTCGGATTTGTCGGCGCACTGCCTACTGATAGCGATGAAAGTCTGGACTTAACTAATGACTTTTTTGCTAACTCTCATCATGAAAGATTATGTCAGCTGAAAAGACTCGGCTTACCTATGTGTCCAGAGGTACGTTTACTTGAAAGTGAGCAAGCTTGTGATGCCTTTTATCAAGACATTTTAGCTAAGCGTAGTGCGTTAAGTTATGAAATTGATGGCACGGTATTAAAGGTTGATGAAATACCTTTGCAAAAACGTTTGGGCTTTGTAGCACGAGCTCCGCGTTGGGCTATTGCTTATAAGTTCCCTGCGGAAGAAGAATTAACCACTGTAGAAGATGTAGAGTTTCAAGTCGGGCGCACCGGCGCCATCACTCCGGTAGCACGTTTAAAACCTATCTTTGTAGGTGGTGTAACGGTCTCGAATGCTACATTACATAACCAAGATGAAATAACCCGTTTGGGTCTGAAAATAAATGATACTGTTGTTATCCGTCGAGCTGGTGATGTTATCCCACAAATAGTAAGTGTAGTACTTGATAAACGACCAGATAATGCAATTGATGTCATCTTCCCTTCCAGTTGTCCAGTATGTGGCTCTGCTGTAGCTAAGCCTGAAGGTGAAGCCGTGCTCAGGTGTACCGCGGGACTTTTTTGCGCGGCGCAACGAAAAGAAGCAATTAAGCATTTTGCTTCACGCAAAGCACATGATGTTGACGGCTTAGGTGACAAACTAGTAGAGCAACTTGTCGATGAAAAATTAATCAGCACACCTGCTGATCTATTTAAATTGACAGAAATCCAAGTCAGTACTATGGAGAGGATGGGGAAAAAGTCAGCGACGAATTTAATTGCTTCACTTGAGGTGGCCAAAAGTACCACCTTAGCTAAATTTATTTATGGATTAGGTATTCGAGAAGTTGGTGAAGCAACGGCAGCTAATTTAGCTAACCACTTTTATACCTTAGCAGCCATTGAGAGTGCGACGTTGGAAGCACTGCAAGAGGTCTCAGATGTTGGAGAAGTAGTTGCTAAAAATATTGTTAATTTCTTTAAAGAAGAGCATAACTTAGCCGTTGTTTCAGGATTAACTGAGGTGATGAATTGGCCTGCTATTGAAATAAAGTCTGCCGATGATTTACCACTTGCTGAGCAAATTTTTGTCTTAACAGGGACATTAACACAAATGGGAAGAACAGAAGCGAAAACGGCTTTGCAATCCTTAGGTGCCAAAGTCGCAGGCAGTGTATCCAAGAAAACACATTTTGTTGTTGCGGGAGACAAAGCAGGCTCAAAATTGACTAAAGCGCAGGAACTCGGTATTTCAGTGCTTAGTGAAGATGGCTTGGTAGAGTTACTGGCAGAACATGGTATCACTGTGTAATTAATATTGTTAAATAAGTTAATGAAAAAGGACGCTAAATGCGTCCTTTTTTCTCTGTATTTTACATTTTATTTATTAATTCTTGTTAAGCGCCAAAATGAAAAACTCGCTGCAAAAAACAAAATCATGGGGTAAAACGAATGGCTTGCCACAGACAATGGTGAAATATGCAAAGAAGCGCCTAGTAAGAGTACTTGAGCACCGTACGGCAACATACCTTGGTTAATGCAGGCAAATACATCGAGTAAACTGGCTGATTCCGCAGGAGTTAGTTCACCATCAGTAGCAAGATTTTTAGCGGTATCTCCTGTGACTATTATAGAAACGGTATTGTTTGCAGTAAAAAAGTTACAAATAAAGGCCAGTCCAGCAATACCTAAACCTGCAGCACGCCTCTTGTTATTTGGCGTTAATTTTCTAGCAAATGTTTCTATGACACGCGTTAATGCCAACAAACCACCTTGCTGGCGAACTAATTCACTCAAGCCACCGATAAAGAGGGATAGTAGAAAAATGTCTTGCATACTGGAAAAGCCTGCAGTGATGTCATTTAACCAAGCTGAAAACTGATAGCCATTGCTAATCATACCAATGGCTGCTGCAAGCACTATACCCAATGTTAATACGACAAAAACATTCACTCCCATCAAGGCCAAGACAAGAATAGTCACGTACGGAATTAAGCCTGCAATAGCAGATTCGTTGTTTAATTCGTGGTTTACTTCACCGCCTAACACAGTAAATATCACCAAACAAACAAGTGCTGCGGGTACGGCGAATTTAAAATTAACACGAAACTTATCTCTCATATGCGCTCCCTGACTGCGAGTAGAAGCAATCGTGGTATCAGATATTATCGACAAGTTATCACCAAATATAGCACCTGAAATTAAGCAACCTGCGACGAGTGCGCCATCTAAATTAGCAGACTCAATAAATCCTAAGGCAACAGGGGATATAGCAGCAATGGTACCCATAGATGTACCCATAGCGGTCGATAAAAAAGCAGCGACTAAAAATAACCCCGGAAGTAATAGATAATCAGGAAATACCGCTAAACCTAGCTGAACACTGGCATCAACGCTGCCAGTCGCCTTGGCAACAACTGAAAAGGCACCTGCTAGTAAATAAATAATGCACATTGTTGTAATGTTGCTATTACCCGCTCCCTTGATAAATTGCGCTATTTGCTTCTCAACTGTACTCTGAGATAAGTACTTTCCTAAGCTAATAGATACGATAATGGCGGGGATAATTGCAATACTTGCAGGGAGTTTATAAAAAGCAAAATCAATACCTTGCAATGTTAAAATAATGCCGGTACCTAGAAATAGCCCTAAAAAGATGGCAAAGGGGAGCAGGGCAATTAAGTTTTCTTGGGGGGCGTTTTTATCAGTCATATCACAGCTATATAAAACAATATCGTTGCTGCATTATAAAAGTAAATTCTCAACTGTCAATGTAGATGTTTAGATGGCTAAAAGTAAGATGGGTAAAGACAAGCCAACTCCCTAAGTAGTTGGCTTGCTTTGTAGTGTTAACTATAAATTAGCGCTAAATAGCAGCTTGTGTTTGCTCATCAGCCCATGTGACAGCTTGATTGTAATGCTCTACCACTTTGTCTTTATCTAATTTTAACTTTTCCATCACTAAAGTGGTTTTATCCCATTGAGCTTGTTCGATAAATTCAACTAACTTGATCAAAGCAGCCATAACACCTTTTTTAGTTAGAAGTGGCTGTTTGATATCTTCTGACAAGGGTAATTTCTCTAACACTGAAGCCATATCTTCATCCAAAATGGCATCTATCATGGATAATAGTCCAGTTAAAAAAGCAATAGAGGTATCGAGCTGTGAACGAATATCTTCTGATACCAACTCACAAAACTTGGCTCTAGTCATTGCTAAGTTAATTAATTCAGAAGGCTTATTAGGATTTGCTGTAATAGCAAACATCAATCCAATAAAACGTTTTAATTCACCTGAGCCTAAGATAACGAGAGCTTGCTTGATGGTAGATATTTCATTACGACGTTTGAATATAGCTGAGTTAGCATAACGTAACAATTTATATGACAGCGATACATCACGCTCAAATACATGGGTGATACTGTTTAAATCAAGTTCTGTTTTAGAGGTCTCGTACAGTAATTCTGCCATTGCTATCTGAGATGGGGATAAATTCTTTGTTTTGATCATTTCAGGTTGTGCAAAAAAGTATCCCTGAAAGTAATCAAAGCCGAGTTGGAACATTTGATCATACTCTTCATATGTTTCAACTTTTTCAGCTAACATTTTGATATGAGGATAATCTTTAGTCGCTCTAAGGACTTCACGAATCTCATCAAGCCCACTTAATTGAATATCAATTTTTATGATTTTAATATAAGGATAAAAGTGCGCCCAAACACTTTGGTGTTCATAATCGTCTAAAGCTAGTGTATAACCTTTTTCATGTAAATCTTTACAAAACGCCAAAAGCTGCTTACCTGGTTTTATGGTTTCGAGAATTTCGACAACCACTTCATCAGGTTCAAGCATTTCAGGATACCCTTGCTTTAAGGTTTGCAGGGTGAAATTGATAAAGGCTGGTTTGTTACCGGTGAATTCGCTGATACCCATATTAAACTGACTGGCTTCAATCATTTTGCTAGTCGCTTCATCGCCATCAATATCAGGGAAAACATTATCTATGCTATCTCGGAAAAGTAACTCGTAAGCAAATAGTTTTTTATTTTTATCTAAAATAGGTTGTCGTGCAGCGTAAAAATTCATAAAGGTAGTTATCTAGCTTAACTTAGAAATATTAATTACTATTGAATATATGGTATAGCGGCTTTGATTGCATTAGTTTTTTGAATAACTATGTAGTTTATTCAATATACTTGCAGTTGTTGCGTATTGTTATCATTACCATTGTTAATTCTGCTATAACATACTCTGCTAAGGTTTCTTTTTTTGACCAATTTTGCTAGTTTAGCGACCTTACCCATTCAAATCACAATAATAAGCAGGTAATTACTTTGGCTATCGGAACCTTAATCTCTTTAACTCTTTACTTTTTAGCCATGTTGTTAATTGGTTTATATTCATACCGTAAATCAACCAGTGATGTTACTGGGTATATGTTGGGCGGTCGTAGTCTATCACCGAGTGTTGCTGCATTATCTGCAGGTGCGTCTGACATGAGCGGTTGGATGTTAATGGGGCTACCTGGGGCTATGTACATTACGGGCATGAGTAGTGTTTGGATAGCTATTGGCTTAGTTATCGGTGCCTTTCTTAATTATTTAGTCGTCGCACCACGTCTTAGAACCTATACCGAATTAGCTAATGATTCGATAACGTTACCAGATTTTTTTGAAAATAGGTTTAATGATAAGACCCGCGTGCTTAGAATTGTTTCGTCAGTTGTTATTGTTGTCTTCTTCACGCTGTATACCTCAAGCGGTATTGTTGCTGGTGGTAAGTTATTTGAAAGCTCATTTGGCTTAAATTATGAAATAGGGTTATATGTTACTGCTGGAGTAGTAGTTGCTTACACCATGTTTGGTGGTTTTTTAGCGGTGAGTTTAACTGATTTTGTTCAAGGCTGTATCATGTTTATTGCCTTGGTCTTGGTTCCAGTTGTCACGATAAGCGAAGTTGGTGGCTTGACTGAAATGCAAAGTACTATCGACACTATAAACCCTGATTTATTAAACCTCTTTAGTGGTGTCAGTGTTATTGGCATAATTTCAGCCATGGCTTGGGGCTTAGGTTATTTTGGTCAACCACATATCATTGTTCGATTTATGGCAATAAGAAGTGTAAAAGATATGCCAACAGCTCGCAGAATAGGTATGAGTTGGATGATTGTTGCTATTATTGGCGCAATGGCAACGGGTTTTGCCGGTATAGCTTATGTCGCCAAAACAGGCATAAAACTGGATGATGCCGAAACCATTTTCATCGTACTTTCACAGTTATTATTTAGCCCACTAGTTGCTGGTTTTTTACTGGCAGCGATTCTCGCAGCCATCATGAGTACTATATCTTCTCAATTATTGGTTACTTCAAGTTCACTTACTGGTGATTTCTACCAAGCTTTCTTGCACCGCGATGCGAGTGAAAAACAATTAGTACTTATTGGCCGAATTTCAGTGCTCGTTGTTGCCTTGGTTGCCATTTATTTAGCGTACGATCGTAATAGCAGTATATTAAGTCTAGTGAGTAATGCTTGGGCTGGATTTGGTGCTGCTTTTGGACCTGTCATTATTGCTTCTTTGTACTGGAAAGAGATGAGCCGAAACGGTGCTTTAGCGGGTATCATTAGTGGTGCAGTTACTGTACTTATCTGGATTTATGCTCCTATTACTATTGATGGACAATCACTGAGTTCATTGATGTATGAAATTGTTCCTGGCTTTATTGTTTGTTCAATTACGATTTTCATTGTGAGCAAGCTTTCACCTATGGCTGAAGAGGGAATTTGTACAACATTTGATGAAATGTTAGAGCATCACAAATAAGGTACTTATTAGCTTTTTAATACTTCTTTTAAAAAACTCGTTGCTTTTTGTAACGAGTTTTTCATTTATAAACCTTTTATTCGGCGATATTTATACCATTCCTTATAGAAAAGTGCTCAATTAGAGCGGTATGGACAATGTTTAGAGCAAACAAAATGTGGGTGGATCTTGTTATTCTCCAACAAACATATTTTGTGCAGTTATCATTAACCCCGTGCGTTCACGACGGGCAGCTTTAAAAGCTAAAATGTTGCGTTACTGATTTTTACAAAGAGTATCCATTTCCTATAATCAGTACCTTGCCTCTAAACCGTTAAATTTTGGCTAAGTAATCACTTTCGTATACTGTTTGTTATTACCTAGCTTAAGCAACAATTTGAAGTTGTTCGCGTTAAAGTTTTTATGCTAGAATCGCGATAATTTTAAACCATCGATTAATTTAGTTTCCTTTAAAAGTAAAGTTTACATAAAATTAATCATTAAAAATGACAGTATAGTCTGGAGTTTATATACCAATGAGTTTTGATACTATTGAACAACGTGTTAGCTATGGCGTAGGTCGTCAATTAGGTGACCAACTTCGCAATAATCCTTTTAAAGAGTTTGATATCACTGCTGTACAAGCTGGTATTGCTGATGCGCTTGCTGCTGCTGCTAGCCAAGTTTCAGATGAAGACTTAAACGAAGCTTTTTCTATTGTTTCTAAAAAGTTACAAGAGCAAGAGCAAGCTGCTGCTAAAGAAGCTTCAGCTGAAGGTGAAAAATTCTTAGCCGATAATGCTAAACGTGAAGAAGTAACTGTAACTGAGTCAGGTTTACAGTACGAAGTCATTACGACAGGTGAAGGCGAAAAACCTTCAGCTGAAAGCACTGTAAGTGTTCATTACCACGGTACATTTGCAAATGGTGATGTTTTTGATAGCTCTGTAGAGCGTGGACAACCGGCTGAATTCCCAGTAAATGGCGTTATTGCTGGTTGGACTGAAGCACTTCAGTTAATGACTGAAGGTAGTAAGTGGAAATTAACTATTCCTTACGATTTAGCATACGGTGAGCGTGGTTCTCAAGGCGCTATACCTCCTTATGCTACGTTAGTTTTCGATGTTGAATTATTAAGCATCAAATAAATATCGTATTATAATGAAAGCCCTCAATTGAGGGCTTTTTTTTAAGCTAAAACAAATCGAATTAATGTGGTGATTGAAGGTAAGCTAGTTGTTATTACGTTAATGAAAAAGGGGAGTAGGTGTTTATGCAGATTGGTACCAAGTTACAAGCACTATTTAAACGCTATCAACATGCATTTATTCATTACGATCTTAATGAGGTGAGCCGTTGTTATCACTTACCATGCACACTAAATACACCTGATAAAATTATTTTACTATCAAGTCAATCTGACTGTCTTCAAGAGTTTGGTACTATTTTTACTCAACTTAAAGAAGCACAGACAACTGACATTGTTGTGAAGCGATCATCGTTTGAGCAGGTAAGTAAACAGTTATATTTAGTGTGCATAGATTGGGATTTTATCGATGGGAAAGGGCAGGTCTTTGCAGATTTTACCGCGATTTATCATGTGTTAAATGATGAAGGGACATTAAAAATAATTAATGTTATTTCTCACGAGCTTAATAACTCATTAACATTAGCAGAGCCTCTTAATTGGTAACATCTTTCAATGACAAATATGTTAGCAATAAAAAGTTAATTCTAATTATCGGCGGTTTCCGCTCTTATTAAAAGAACAGTAGAGAACAATATGAAAGTAAAAGTAGCTATTTTAGGTTGTAGTGGCCGTATGGGACGCAATTTAATTCAGGCAGCTCATGAACATGCAAGTATCGAATTAGTAGGTGGCAGCGTACGTACCAGTTCGTCTTTTGTCGATTTTGATCTAGGAGAGTTAGCAGGTATAGGCGCCATTGGTATTAAAACGTCAACCTCTTTATCTCAACTGACTGCTGCAGATGTTTTTATTGATTTTACCTCGATAGAAACCACGCTAGTAAACCTTACTTGGTGTGATGAAAATAAAAAGGCCTTAGTTATTGGTACGACAGGTTTCTCGGATGAACAAGTAGAAATTATTAAAACTGCTGGCAAAACTATGCCGGTTATTTTAGCGCCTAATACCAGTGTAGGTGTGAATTTGATGTTTAAGTTATTGCAAGTTACCGCTAAAGCTATTGGCGATTATACGGATATAGAAATATTTGAAGCACATCACCGCTTTAAAAAAGATGCACCCTCTGGTACCGCAGTCAAAATGGGACAAGTTATTGCAGATACGTTAGGGCGTGATCTTAATAAAGTTGCTGTTTATGGACGTGAAGGCATAACAGAGGAACGTGATAGAGAAACCATTGGTTTTGCAACGGTAAGAGCAGGCGATATTGTTGGTGAGCACACTGCTTTTTTTGCCGACTTAGGCGAAAGACTTGAAATTACCCATAAAGCAAGCTCTCGAATGACATTTGCTCTAGGTGCGATGCGCGCAGCATTTTGGTTAAACGATGCTGATGCAGGTTTTTATGATATGCAAGACGTACTCGGATTAAAAGATTAATGTTAATTTCTAGTTAATACCTAGATATTAACGAAATTTCACTATAGATAAGTAGTCTTTTCAGCCCTTTGACTAGAGAATACTAGGAAAAGCTAGAAAAGAGTACATTTTTACATTTTATTACTAGACGAAAGTAAAGTACAAGCGTAAAATAAGTGGATTTTGTCAAAAATTTAGCTGAAAAGCAGTTTTTAACATCTATTCTTGTACGGGAAGTACAGTAAAAAGCAAATGCATGGAGCACTTGCTGTTACATGCGCGTTTACGTTTATTTCTTCTTTGGAGGTTACATTGGCTACATCTGCTATTTTAGTGCTTGAAGACGGCACTGTTTTTAAAGGCACCGCAATTGGTGC
>MAAB01029381.1_pt1 | contig 44345 bp, 38 predicted proteins | sample 1115991 | NCBI WGS metagenome assembly MAAB01 (sample SAMN04961124, study PRJNA320927) | seawater metagenome | isolation source: sample BD02T18 sea water enriched with oil for 18 days | place: USA:Gulf of Mexico | collected 2013-07-27 | reverse complement strand
GTAAACTGATAATTTCACAAAATTAACTAAATATAGAATGACTATGTTTAACAAATTTTGTTTATTCTAAGCTCACCAATGTAGCTCTGAGTAGGGAAGAAATTTAATCAAATTGGTATCAAATAACAGATACAAAAAAGCCGCAACTTGTTGCGGCTTTTTTATTACCCTTATTAAATCGAAACGCCTGAAACACTTCAATTTAATAGTTGATTAGTCACGTGCTGTAACTTCTAACAAATGGTAACCAAACTGAGTTTGTACAGGGCCTTGTACTGTATTTAGAGGCGCTGAAAAAACAACTTTATCAAATTCAGGAACCATTTGACCTGGACCAAAGCTACCTAAATCACCACCTTGGGCATTTGATGGGCAGTTTGAATGTTCTTTAGCAACTTCAGCAAAGTCTTTACCTGCTTCTATTTCTGCTTTTAAGGCTAAACATTGTTCTTCTGTATCCACTAAAAGGTGGCGTGCACTTGCTTGAGACATACATTTTCCTATTTCTATTTTATGAAATTATATTTATATAATTGAGCTGATATACAGTAACTTATTTAAATCTCAATTGAAAGTCAGGAAAATGTAAGTGATTTCTTAGCTATTGAATTTTCTAAACTATTACAATGAATATCACAATATCACTTATTTAAAGTACAATGAACACGAGCCTGGCATACCCTGATTATCGCTCTAGCAAGGTTCCACGTTAATGGCTAATAAGTATAGATTCGCACTTCAAGGTGAATATAAGGTAGAATGACGCCAATTTTGATTCATCTATTGTACTAATGCAGTAAGGATAAACTATGGCCTCTCTTCAAGAACAATTGCTAAAAGCGGGTTTAACCACTAAACAAAAATCGCGCCAAGCAAATTCAGACCAACGTAAAAAAAACAAACAAAAACGTAGTGGTGTTCAACATGGCGCCAGTTTACAAGAGCAAGTCAAAGAAGACTTAGCTAAGTCACAGGCTGAAAAATTAGCTAAAGATACTGCTTTAAATGACGCACGTAATAAAGAGCTTGCTGACAAAGAGCAAGGATTACGCATTAAACAAATACTTGGGCACCACCAGTTAACAGGCGTTAATGGTGACAGTGAATACAATTATACTTTTAATAATAAAGTTAAAAAGTTGTCACTAAATACCATGACTTATAAAGCTTTAGTTAATGGTCGATTGGCATTGTGTGGCTTAAATGAAACGACTTACCTTGTTACCAGTGAGACCGCAGCTAAAGTCGCTGAGCTTGATCACACTATTGTTTTAGTTCAAAACGATAAGGTAGAGACAGAAGAAGTGGATGCAGATGATCCATATGCCGATTATCAAATCCCTGATGACTTAATGTGGTAGGGATTGGCAGTTAAATAACGTTAATCTATGTTAGAATAACTGCCAAATTTGGTGTTAAGCACATCAAATAAAAGATTTCACGTTTATAATTAACCAAAACAACGTGTTAGTTATTGTTCGTTCCTTTGATTTACAAGAGTTGTACTTATTATGTTAATGAAAGCTATCCGCTGGCCAATAGGGCAGTTAATTTTATTATTAAACTTTATATTTTCTCCTCGTTCACCAAAACGTGCAGCAGAAGAACAAGCTAAAATTGACGGTAAAACAGAAACGTTAAGTTTATACCAGCTGCCGTCATGCCCATTTTGTGTGAAAGTTCGTCGTACCATGAAACGCGAAGGCTTGAAAATTGAGTTGCGTAATATCAGTGGGAAAAACGAATTTCAAGCAGAGTTAATTCGTGAAGGTGGCAAGCGAAAGGTGCCTTGTTTACGTATTGAAAAAGAAGATGGACAAGTGCAATGGTTATATGAATCTAATGATGTCGTTGCTCATTTACAGACCTTGGCCAAAGCCGCTTAATTTATAGGTCTTATTAGCTTTTAATTTGAAATACATTAATCAATTTTATAAAAGTGTGCCACCGTTGGCGCACTTTTTTTGTTTTCAATAGTTGAAATTTTATTCAGCTTAAGCCTTTCTTATTATTAGTTGTAAAATTTAATAAGGTATTAGCTGTGCTTATAAAAACACTAAAGAGTTCAGATTTAAAAGAAAGTGATATAACGCCAGAAAATGTCTATATGAATAGGCGTGAATTATTGAAAGGCATGGGCTTTTTAGGTGCTGGTGTTTTACTTACTAATTCAGCGAGTGCAAAGGCTATAGATTGGTTTAATAAAGATGAAGTAGCTCAGTTTAAAACTACTCCATTAAAATATAAAACTGATGCAAACGCAGATAAGTTAATTCTTACCCCTGAACATAAAGTCATTTCCCATAACAATTTCTATGAATTTGGTGCCCAAAAACACCAACCAGCTGAGCTATCACAAGGCTTTAAAGTAAACCCTTGGCAATTAACTATTGGTGGCGAATGCGATAAGCCGCTAACACTAGATTACGACGACTTATTTAAAATCTTTCCACTGCGTGAGGAGGTTCGACGTGAACGCTGTGTTGAGGCTTGGTCTATGGTTGTTCCTTGGATTGGCTTTTCTTTAGCTGACTTACTCAAGAAAGTTTCGCCAAATTCTTCAGCAAAATACGTGGTTTTTGAAACGCTTCATGATCCTGAACAAATGCCAGGGCAAGCTGATAGACGTTTAGGTGGCGGCATCGCTTACCCTTATGTGGAAGGGTTGCGTATTGACGAAGCGATGAACCCACTTACTTTAATGAGTGTTGGTCTATATGGAAAAACGCTACCACCACAAAATGGTGCACCAATACGCTTAGTTGTACCGTGGAAATATGGCTTTAAAAGTATTAAATCAATAGTGTCGATTAAACTGGTTAGTGAACAGCCACAAACTACTTGGCATAAGCTTGCGCCGCGTGAGTATGGATTTTATGCCAATGTAAATCCAAATCATGATCACCCAAGGTGGAGCCAAGCGAGTGAAAGGCGCATTACTTCTGGTGGTCTATTTTCCCGAAATCGAATCGAAACTTTGCCCTTTAACGGGTATGGAGAAGAGGTAGCCGATATGTATAAAGGCATGAATTTAAATAAGTATTATTAAGGCTAATGTTTTATGGGGAATAAACTAACTACATCACATAAAGTATTGATGCTCAAAGCCGTTATTCACTTAGCTGCCTTATTGCCTTTATTTAACTTATATTACCTTGCTTTTAATGATTTACTTGGTGCAGACCCTGTGCAAAGAGTTATTCATTTTACCGGGATTGGTGCATTTAATTTGTTATTGGTAACACTAACAGTTTCACCTGTAGCTAAAAGACTTAAGCAAGGTTACTTATTGCAAGTTCGGCGCTTGTTAGGCTTGTATACTTTCTCTTATGCATTTATGCATTTGATAAATTTTTTAGTGTTTGATCTACAGCTTGCTTGGTCGTTATTTTTTAATGAAGTCCTTAAACGTCCATATATTACTATTGGTATGATTGCTTTTATTTTATTAGCGGCCCTTGCTGTTACTTCGGTTAATAGTGTTAAACGTAAAATGGGTAAGTCATGGCAACGTTTACATAATGTAAGTTACCTTATTATCATCTTAGTTTCTGTACATTTTTACTGGTCAGTAAAGTCTGAACTGTTGGCGCCGCTATTTTATATCTTGTTAACGAGCGTTTTATTAGCATTTCGTTATAAAAAAATAAAAGCTTTGATCTTGTCGATATTTGTTAATAAAACAAGGGGGTAATTCTTCTTTTTGTATTGGTCATGTGCTATTTTTTTCTATAATCTAGCCAGTGTTTTAGTAGATTTAACAAGCTGTTTTCTACTCGATTTAGCTTGAGTATTATAAAAAGGAGTTCAGAGTCGGTATGGCAGAGTTAGTTTGGGACGAGGGAATGAGTGTCGGGATTGATAGCCTAGACAATGACCATAAACAGCTTATTACTATATTAGCGCAATTAATGTCGGCCAAAAATGACAAACTTGAGAAAGATGGTATTGACAGTATTTTTGAGCAACTGGAGTATTACTGTCAATCACACTTTGCTAAAGAAGAAGCTTTGTTAGCTAAAATAGATTACCAGCAGCTAGCGGATCATAAAAAAAGTCACCAAATCTTTATTAAAAAAATACCAGTGTTAAAGCAGCAATGGTTTGATGACGTCTCTGAGCAAGAGGTAGTTAAAGAGCAGATTATTTTATTTTTGCAACAATGGTTAATAAAACATATCTTAGAAGAAGATCTAGACTATGTTCCTGCGATACATTGCCACCAAGAATTTAGCCGTTATAAAAAAAATAAAGATGCCAAACATCGATGGTTAAGGTTTTTTTCGGTAAAATTATCTCAGCACCTTATCTTAAGTCATCGAGTTTTAATCACAACATTACTGCCTGTTGCAACAGTATTGATACTTTGCTTATTCATTCTTAAAGAACATAATCAACGTTATCAAAATATCAGTATGGTTTTAGGGCTTAATGTAGTCATTGAGGAGGTTAATGAACTTAGTCATTCGTTACAGGCAGAGCGCGGTTTATCTATCGGTTATACTAGCTCTAATTATAAGAACTTCATTGATCAATTAAGTGAACGACGAAAAATTACCGATGAAAAAGTGAAAGGTTTTTTATGGTTACTTGAGCAATCAGGAAGCGCGAAAGTAAAGAATAATCTCAGTGAATATATGATTACTATTCAAAAAAGCGTCACTAATTTAACTCGCCATAGAATGAATTTAGATCAAAAGACAGTAATTTTTGAAGATACTTATTACGCTTATACCCAGTTAATTGACCAGCTTTTATCTATATCAGATAGCTTAATTCACATTGAAATAAGCTCAAGTTATGCCAATGATATTTCAGCTATTAATGCCCTGTTACGTTATAAAGAGTTTATGGGACAAATTCGAGCTATGGGTATGAAAATGATTGAAAATAACCAAGAGAATATTTATAGCAACTCCAATATGAGTTTATTACTTGGTCAGCAAACAAACACCTTACGAATTTTTTCTAACGCTGCTAATAAGGCTCAGTTATTAAGTTGTGGCGAGTATTGTAATGCTATAACCCAACATAAACAGCTAGAACTTTCTTATTTAAAAACCATGTTACCTACTGATAAGAGCGCCAGAGCTGCAAGCTGGTTTAAGGTAATGTCAGTTAAAGTCGATAATTTAAATGCGATTTTAGATAAACTCATCAATGAATTTGATAAAAAAATATTTACTAAAAGCGTAGCGTTAAAAGCTGAAGGTTATTTGATGATTTTTGCTTTGTCACTATTTTTGTTAGCCGCTATATTTTTTGCCTTAGTACTTAATTACAGCATTATTAGTCCGGTAAGAAAACTCACCTATGCACTTAATGACATGTCTGCAGGTCAAAATAACATTCACTTTAAGCGTATTGCTAATAATGACGAAATTGGGTCTATGCAGTTAGCTTTTGAAAAAATGCGGAGAAAATTACTGCAAGGTGATGTTTATAAAGCCACAGTAAGTCAGCAACAACAAGAGATTAAGTACCGAAAATCTCAACAGGATCATTTTCAACAACTCGCATTGACCGATGCCTTAACAGGGGCCGTTAACCGTCATCATTTTAATGAGGTACTTGACCAAGAAATAGCCAATGTCAATAACCATGGTAGCCCTCTATCTATTATGTTATTAGATATTGACCACTTTAAAGTCGTTAATGATAGTTATGGGCATGGAGTAGGGGATGAGGTATTAGTATTATTTTATCAAACTTGCCTTGAAGCGGTTCGTAGCAGTGATGTTGTTGCGCGTATTGGAGGAGAAGAATTTGTTATTGTTATGCCAAATACAGAGCTGGTTAATGCACGCAAGTTTGCGGAGCGTTTGCGTGAAAAAATAGCTAAGCTTGAAATAAACATTGCAGAAAAGCAAATGTCAGTGACTGTCAGTATTGGAGTGAGTCAGTGGAAAAGTGACTCTTTTATCAATGCAGAAACTTTTGTGGCCCATGCCGATAAATCACTATATCAAGCAAAAAATAGTGGTAGAAATAAAGTTGTCGTTGCTTAACGTTAAGCATTTAAATAAAAACTGTAATTATACCAAGTTGATTGAGTTATTTCCCACTCAGCGAGAATTAAAAGGCTTAAAGGTAAGGCATTGATTGATGAGAATGGTTATTCCCTTGTCAAAATCAATAACGCAGCATATAAGCCTTTACCCTTTATTAGATATTCGCTCATGGGAGTTCATTGATAAACTGATAACGTCACAAAATTAATTAAATATAGAATGACTATGTTTAACAAATTTTATTTGTTCTAAGTTCACCAATGTAGCTCTGAGTAGGGAAAAATTTAATGAAATTGGTATTAAACGTAGATAAAGGACTGTTTATCGTCATAATCTTGTTGTTCTATCTAAAAAAATTTATGATATTGGGCAATATGTTTCGTTACAGGAATTAAAATGCTTAAAAAATCATTACCTCACACTTTATTTATGAGTAACTCACCCAATAAATTTACTCATAAAAAAAGTGCCTTTACTTTGCTTGCCACCAGTATGTTGTCACTGGGTTTAACGGCTTGTCTACCTAATGAAAAACAAGATGCTAAAGTTGTTATCAATAAAAACCCTTACCCAAGTACTTATCAAGCAATGCCTGCACAAAGTACCTTACTTACCAATGCTACTATTTTAACTGGCACAGGTGAGCGTTTTGATGATGCCGATATTTTACTTGTTAATGGCAAGGTTAGCCAAGTAGGTAATGATTTATCGGCAGATAATGCCAATGTTATCGACATGTCAGGCAAGTGGATCACACCCGGTATTATTGATGTTCACTCTCATTTAGGTGTATATCCTAATCCACAAGTAGAGTCACACTCAGACGGTAATGAGATGACTTCACCTAATACCTCCGAAGTTTGGTCTGAGCACAGTGTTTGGCCACAAGATCCTGCTTTTGAAGCAGCTCGTGCTGGCGGTATAACTAGCTTACAAATATTACCTGGTTCAGCAAATTTATTTGGTGGTCGCGGTGTTACTTTACGTAATGTACCCAGTGTTACCATGCAAGGCATGAAATTTGCCGATGCACCTTATGGTTTGAAGATGGCCTGCGGTGAGAACCCTAAACGCGTTTATGGTAGTCGAAAAGTATTACCTTCAACTCGAATGGGTAATGTTGCCGGTTATCGTAGTGCTTGGCTTGCTGCTACAGAATACAAGCGCGCTTGGGATAAGTATGACAGTGATTATAGCGCAGGTAAAAACCCTGAGGCACCTAAGCGAGATCTAGAGCTAGATACGTTAATGGGCGTTTTAGATGGCGAAATTTTAATTCATAACCATTGTTACAAAGCTGAAGAAATGGCAGTTATGATAGACCTTGGTAAAGAGTTTAACTATCAATCAGGGACATTTCACCACGCTATTGAAGCCTATAAGATTGCCGATTTATTAGCCGCTAATGGTAACTGTGCTGCCATGTGGCCAGATTGGTGGGGTTTTAAAATGGAAGCTTTTGATATGGTTGAAGAAAACACAGCTATTGTCGATGCCGTGAAAAATTCTTGTGCTGTAGTTCATTCAGATTCATCAACTACTATTCAACGTTTAAACCAAGAAGCCGCGAAAGTTATGTATCGCGCCAATGAAAATGGTTTTGCCCTAAAAGAAGAAGATGCAATTAAGTGGATTACGGCTAATGCTGCTAAATCTTTAGGTATCAATGATGAAGTTGGTAGCTTAGAAGCAGGTAAGAAGGCAGATGTCGTTGTTTGGAATACCAACCCATTTAGTGTTTATGCCCAAGCAGAGCAAGTATTTATTGATGGCGCTAAAGTTTACGACAGGTTAGATGATAAATACCAAGCGAAAAGTGATTTTTTACTTGGTCAAAAACTAAATAATAATCTTGTCAGTCCAACTAATAAAACAGCCATTAAATAATAGGAACTCCAATGAAACATACTCAATTACTTACTTCATTGCGTTATGCCTTATTTGGCGTACTTGCAGTAACTACCAGCCAAGTACATGCTGAATCAATTGCAATCACTAACGCGACTGTTTACACCGTTGCCGAGCAAGGCATATTATCACAAGCTACCGTTGTTATTGACGATGGAAAAATTACCGCTGTTTATAGCCAGGGTAAAGCACCTGAGTCGCTTAGCGTCGATACTGTGATTGATGCTAAAGGACGTATATTAACTCCAGGTTTTATTGCTTCAGGCAACTTACTTGGTCTAGTTGAAGTGAACGCGGTCTCAGCCACACGTGACAGCTCTGATAAAAAAGCTGATTTAACCTTTGATGCCAGTTTAGCCTTTAACCCTAAATCGACATTAATCCCTTATGCGCGCAAGGGCGGTATCACCAGTAACTTAGTTATGCCACATGGTGGTGAAAAAGTTTTTACTGGTCAAAGTTTTACGGTAAATTTATCAGGTGAATTTGACAGCATTATTGCACCGAAAAATGCAGTAATAGTCTCACTTGGTAGTAATAGTAAAGGCTCAAGAGCATTAAAACTACAAACGTTAAGCAACCAACTTGAAGATGCGCAAAAATCTTTAACTAAACTTGAAAAAGCGAAGAGTAAGAAAAAATCGAAAGGGAAAGAAGAAAAGGAAGCTAAAACACCATCTCGTTCTGAGCTGGTAATGTACGCCTTATTATCAGGTGAAAAGCCGTTACTTGCCTACGCTGATAGAGCGACTGATATTTTAGCGTTATTGAAATTAAAGCAGCAATATAAGCTTGATTTGATACTCGTTGGCGCAAGTGATGCGGTACTGGTGAGCGATGAAATAGCGAAAGCGAATGTGACGGTAATGATGAGTGCAATTGATAACCTACCGGGCAGTTTTGATTCATTGCATAACTCTCTTGATAATATTGCTAAATTAGCCACCGCGGGCGTTAAAATCATAATCAGTAATAGTGGTGAAAGTCATAATATTAATCAGTTACGCTTTGATGCAGGTGTTGCAATTGCCAACGGCCTAGAAGCAACCAGTGCATTGGCAGCAATTACTGCCAATGTTGCCGATAGTTTCAAGTTAAACAGTGGTCGAATTGCGGTAGGGAAAAATGCTGACTTAGTTCTATGGAGCAGTGATCCGTTTGAAATAAGTACTAAGGTTGATGCTATGTGGATTAACGGTAATGCCATGTCATTAAAGTCACGTCAAGATGCGCTGCGTGATCGCTATACTACGAAGAGTAATATGCCGCGCGGCTATACCAAGTAGTATTTTAAAACTCAAGTAAATCCCTGAGAATTTATCTAAACCTGTCTTTTAAGTGCAAGCTTAAATTACAGGTTTTTTACTTTTATGTCATCGATTAATGATCAGAGCTGTATTTTTATCTCACCGAGAAATAAGTCAGCTCAAAGGATAGATGTGATAATAAACTTGTATTTTAAAAGCTGATCATTATTATTGGAATACTTCTAAACTTAACTCACTCTTTTTTAAGTGACTATTATGCGTTCTGTTTTCATCACATTGCTTTTTTTTACGTTAACCAGTTTAGCTTTTCCTGGCCACACTAGAGGTAAAATCGGTTTGGTTTTAAGCGGTGGTGGCGCCAAAGGCTCTGCACACATTGGTGTTCTTAAAGTATTAGAACAATACAATATCCCAGTAGATTATGTTGTGGGTACCAGTATTGGCGCATATGTTGGTGGCATGTATGCTTTGGGTTATGACGTTGATGAAATTGAAAAAATAATGTTAGGGCTGTCTTGGTCTGATGGTTTCTCTGATTTTATTCCTAGAGAGTCATTATCTTATGCTAATAAGCAACATAGAGATCGATACAATATAGCGATAAGGCTTGGTTATAGCGATGGTGAGTTTAAAGTTCCTCATGGCTTATTATTGGGCCAAAGTGCATATCAAATTTTGCAACGCTCTACTGATACGGTCAGAGCTTTTGCAAGCTTTGATGATTTAGCTATCCCTTATCGAGCGGTTGCCTCTGATATTGCAACGGCAAAAATGGTTGTACTCGACTCGGGCAGCATTAATCAGGCAATGAAGGCCTCTGCAGCCGTTCCAGGTATTGTCGCAGCGGTTAGTATTGATGGTAAAATGCTAGTTGATGGCGGTATCACCAATAATATGCCCATCGATGTAGTAAAAAGTATGGGGGCGGATATTGTTATAGCTGTTGATATCGGTTCGCCACTAGCCGCGCAAGATGATCTAACTAGCACAGTGTCAGTGCTCAATCAGTTATCAACAATCCTCACTAATAATACCAGTTTGAGACAAAAACTATTACTGACAGAAAAGGATGTATTACTACGGCCATCGATTGATGATTTAAGCACTACAGACTGGTCTATTATGCCCGAAGCGTTGAAACTTGGTGAACAAGTGGCGTTGTCACAATCTGCAGCATTGATGAACTTCAGTATTAGTGATGACGATTATCAAGAGTATAAGTTAAAGAAAATATTGAAATCAAAGCAGTGGTTTGATGAGTTACCAAAACATATCATAGCAGTTAAAATTAATAATAATTCAAAAGTAGAAAACGATATAATTGAAAAAACCTTTGCAATAGAGCTAGGTAAAGAGATAACAAAAGAAGCGGTAGACCTAGCAATTAATCGGGTTTATGCATTAGATAAATTTGAGCAAGTTACCGTTGAGTTTGATGATACAGAGCAAGGACGCATTATTACATTATTTACCCAAGCTAAATCTTGGGGTCCTAATTATTTCGATTTTGGTTTTAATTTAAAGACAGATTTTTCTAATCGGTCGGTTACCTCTATAAATATGTCCTACCTAATGACAGATATTACCAGTAATGGTGGGCGTTGGTTAAATGAAGCTAGAATTGGTTGGGAGACTTTACTTGCTAGTGAATTTTATCAACCGCTCAATCAGAGCCATGATATATATGGCCGAGTTAGGGGCTCTTATGCTCAAGATAAATGGGAGAAAACCAGAATAAGACCTGAGTTAAGAAATGATTATTATTCGGCTGAATTAGCCGTAGGCTATGATTATTCCTTTAAGGGCGTTATTGAAATTGGCGCTATAGCTAAAAAAGGGGATTTAGCTATTGAGACTGAAGGTAGTCAAAATTATGGCTATGAGAGCGTTGGTAGTTTTATAAGTTATGGTTACGATACGCTAAATAGCATCAACTTCCCGACAAGGGGTAATAAATTACGAATAGAAATGCAGTGGTTAAATGACAAGTACTCGCCTGAATTAAGTTCTGAAGAAAAGGATAAGGCGCTTGTTTTTAACTTAAGTTGGCGCGGAGCCATCGGAATTAGAGGGCATACCTTTGTCGGTATAACCTCTTTTGCAACGGTTGATAATGATGCTGATTTCAGTGTGCATGTTACAGAGTTAGGCGGGTTCCTTAATTTGTCAGGCTATCAAGAAGATGCCCTCATAGGTGTACATAAAGCGTTTGCCGCTGTCGTTTATCAGTATGACTTAGGACGTGAAGTGCCAGGGCCTGGAGGATCGGGCTTACCTATATACTTAGGTACTAGTCTTGAAGTTGGCAACGTTTGGGAAGTTAACGAAACAGTAAAATACAGTGAGTTAATCAACTCAGGTAGTATTTATTTAGGCACAGATACCAGTTTTGGTCCCGCAGTATTAGGGGTAGGTTTTGCAAGTGGTGGAGAATACTCATTCTTTTTATCGTTAGGTAAAAATTGGTAACAAGATGAAAAGCATAAGGTAAGTTTTTATACTTTCAAACAGCCTTTTCTTCTTATAGAATCAGCCATGATATAAAGCTGTATCTTTTATCTTTACTGAAAAATAACTCAACAAATTATAATTATGACTCAAATACTACTAGACAACGATTTTGCCCAAGTAACCTCAATAAAATTAGGCAAAGAGACTATTTCAAATACTGATGGGGAGGGAACATTGGCTGGTCTCAATATCTCCCACACTCATTGCCAAGCACAAATTAGCTTATATGGTGGCCAGGTCTTAAGTTATAAGCCTGTTGGCTATGAAGCTGTTTTATGGCTAAGTGAGAAGGCACATTACCAAACAGGTAAAGCGATTCGTGGTGGCATACCATTATGTTGGCCTTGGTTTGGCCCAAATGATAAACAAACAAGTGGATTACTAGCACAGAAGCATGGCTTTGCTAGGTTACTACTTTGGGAAATGGACAGTATAAATAGCGATGAAAGTGGCGTGACGCTTGTTTTGACATTAACTGGTGAAAATCAGCATGCTTTATGGCCTAACTCCTACCAGTTAAGACAAACATTATTTTTTGGTAAAAGCTTTAAACAAACGTTAGCCATGACGAATCTATCTCAACAAGATGCACAATACAGCGCCGCTTTACATAGTTATTTTGGTGTAAGTAATCCTAGCAATGTAAATATTGAGACTTTAACGGGTGTTAATTACTGTGATAAGTTAACTGATGGTTCAAGTATTCAACAGCAAAGTGTTAGTTGTATAGGTGAGATTGACCGCGAATATCATAGCAGTGAAAAAATGATTATTGTTGATAATGACTGGCAGCGAAAAATAGAAATAGTGAGTGATAATTGCCAGCAGTGGGTTTTATGGAATCCAGGTGCTGAATTAGCTAATACCATGGCTGATATTCATTTAGGTGGGGAACAAGAATATGTCTGTTTAGAAGCAGCCAATACTGCTTGGCAAGCCTTACCTGCTGGAGAAACGGTTATTATCTCGCAAGAGATCAGTGTCACCAACCTTTAACCTGTTCTGTCAATTGGCTAGTTAATCCGTAAGTAGCGATGTAATAAACCTTGGGTAAAGTTAATTTTAAGATAAAAACCACGCGGTAAGGTCATAAAAGGTTTGCCATTGCGGTCAAATGCTTGTGTTCTTGCCTTATTATTGGCGGCTTTGGGTCTTAACTGCATTACTTGACCGTGCTTTCCATGAATGTTTTCTACCTCACCCAGTACTATCATGTCGGTCAGCTCTTGCCAGTCTTGAGCTAATAATGCCTCTTCTTCATGGTTAGGTGACCACAAAAAAGGTGTGCCGACTAATCGTTCACTGATAGGTACATCTTTAGGTGTTATCACCGGCACCCAAAGTACTCGTGCTAATTTTTTTCGCACATAACAATTATGCCAATTTATTCCAACAAGACCTGTTAAAGGGGCAACACTGACAAAGGTGGTTTCAAGAGGTTTTGCTTGTTCATTAATAGGTAATGATTTTAACTCAATGCCTAAATGGGGGAAGTCAGGCTCAGGGCGAGAGCCCGCACTGGCGCCTAATACATGCTCTAGTAATAAACCTATCCAGCCTTTGTTACGCGTTAAATTCTTAGGCACAGCGATACCAGCTTGCTCAGCTATTTCACCTAACGTTAAGCCGGCTAGATTTTGGGCGCTTTGCATCAGCGCTTGTTCAGAAGATGGTATGTTCATAAAAGAGGCGAAATTAACCCGGAAATATTTTATTACTAAGGTTAGTGACTATTATCATAGATTTACTCAAAAAATCAAAGTAATCATTTGCTCCACTGCCGTTAATATGGTTGAATTGAAGCAAGTATTATATATATTGTCAGGAGTTCCTGTGATCGATGCCGAAGGCTATCGCGCCAACGTCGGCATAGTAATAATTAATGACATGGGACAAGTATTTTGGGCAAGACGGTTTGGACAACACTCATGGCAATATCCACAGGGTGGAGTTGATGAAGGTGAGTCGGCTGAAGAAACCATGTATCGAGAACTACATGAGGAAGTTGGCTTAAAACCCGAACACGTGAAAATTGTTGCTTCAACTAAACATTGGTTAAAATATAGATTACCAAAACGTTATATTAGGCATGACTCTAAACCCGTTTGTATTGGTCAAAAACAAAAATGGTTTTTATTAAAGCTAACGGCAGCTGAATCATCAGTTGATTTACTTCATAGTCCGCATCCTGAATTTGATGATTGGCGATGGGTAAGTTATTGGTATCCAGTGAGGCAGGTAGTGTCTTTTAAACGAGATGTTTATCGTATGGTCATGAAAGAGTTTGCTAGTTTTGCTTTACCGTTAACGTATGAAAGGCGGCCTGATCGTCGTAAACGTCGCGCTTAGTACCAATAACACTTAATTATTACTATGATTTATACCAATTCATTAAATAAATCAATGGACTTGGTATTCGATTCGTATTAAGAATCCTAATAGCCCACTTTATTGTGGGCTATTTTTTTCTAAACTTTTACTTTGTAGAAATTAGATTATTGCTGAGGAATTGAATGTTAACTACCTTACGTAGAATTGTATTGCAGTTTAGTCAAGAGGCTGAATTGCAAAATGCGCTCGAACGTATGGTGTACAGTGTAAAAAAAGCGATGAAGACAGATTGCTGTTCTATTTATCTCGCTGATTATCACCAACAACATTTTTTATTAATGGCCTCTGATGGCTTAGCTAAAACATCTCAGGGACAATCTTGTATAGGTTTTTCTGAAGGTTTAGTTGGCTTAGTTGGTCAACGAGAAGAGCCGTTAAATATTGCTGATGCCCAGCAACATCAAGATTATATCCACGCACCAGAAGTTGAAGAAGACGAGTTTAATGCCTTTTTAGGTACGCCGATTATTCACCAACGTAAAGTGTTGGGTATTCTAGCTATTCAGCAAAAAAACTCTCGTCACTTTACTGAAGATGATGAGGCTTTTCTGGTAACACTATCGGCACAACTCGCCAGTGCTTTGGCTAATGCCGAAGTGAAAAGTTTACTCAATCAACAACAAGATAAAAATCAAGGTGTTAAACAATTACAGGGCATTGCAGGTGCGCCAGGTATAGCCTTAAGTGAAATTATTGTTTGCCAGCCGCAAGCAGCCCTTGCTGCGGTGTCGTTAAAAAAATCTGCTGACAGCAGCAAGCAACTTTTACGTTTTGAACAAGCTGTTGAGAAAACCCGTGCAGAATTTGACGCGTTAAGTAGTAAATTGAGTGAGTCTATTGACGATGATAGCTTAGCTATTTTTGATGTATACAAGCAGTTATTAGCGCAGGCCAATTTAGGTCAAGAGGTCGAGGCTAAAATATCACAGGGCTGGCGCGCAGATAGTGCATTAAAGCTGGTCATTGAACATTACATTAGCCAATTCGAAGCTATTGAAGACAGTTACTTTCGAGAGCGTGCTAGTGATATTCGAGATCTAGGCACCCGTTTATTAATCAATATTCAGCAACAAGCGACTGAAGAGTTAGCTTTACCCAATGAATTTATTTTGTTAGCAGAGGATGTCAGCGCATCTACGGTTGCTCAATACCAGCACCAGGGTTTGTTAGGTATTATTTCTTTATCAGGCTCTAATAATTCTCACGCCGCCATTTTAGCGCGCTCATTAGGTTTACCTGCCATTATGGGCGTTAATGCAACAGTGCTTAGTCAGCTGCATCAGCAACAGGCGATAATTGATGGTTACAGTGGTGAGCTATTTATCAACCCAGATGATGGCTTGATACAAGAATATCAATATTTATTGAGCCAAGAAAAAGCGCTCACCGATAAAGTGATGGAAGTAGCTCACTTACCCTGCATAACCAAAGATGGCAGAGCCATTGAAGTTTTACTTAATGCGGGTCTATCTGCTGGTTTTGAACACTCCGCGAAACTTGGTGCACTGGGCATTGGTTTATACAGGACCGAAATTCCCTTTATGAATCGTAACTGTTTTCCCTCAGAACAAGAGCAAACCAAGTTATACCGTAAAGTTTTACAAGTCTTTCCTAAGCATGGCGTGACTATGCGCACTCTCGATGTTGGCGGTGATAAGTCTTTACCGTATTTCCCTATTAATGAAGAAAACCCATTTCTGGGTTGGCGAGGTATTCGAATAACCTTAGATCATCCTGAAATATTTCTGGTGCAAATACGGGCCATGTTACGTGCAAATCAAGGCTTAAATAATTTAGAAATTATGTTGCCGATGATCTCGGGTATTGAAGAAGTTGATGAAGCTATTCGCTTAATTAATCAAGCCTTCTTTGAATTGAAATCTGAGCTTAAAGCTGAATTAACCAGAGATATAACGACCGAGCTTATGTCAGCAAGCAATGAAGATGGTCATTTAAACCTTCAGCAAGCACAAGTTAAAGCTCAGGCGGTTTCAACTAAATTAGTACGACCTAAAGTGGGTATTATGCTAGAAGTGCCTTCTGTTATTTTTCAAATGGAAGCTTTGGCTAAACGTGTCGACTTCTTCTCTGTTGGTAGTAACGACTTAACGCAGTATTTGCTCGCCGTTGATCGAAATAATAGTCAAGTGGCCAATTTATATGATGCTTTTCATCCAGCGGTGTTAAATGCATTAAATAGCATTGCAAAACAATCAGCAGAGTATTTAACCCCCATTAGCTTATGTGGTGAGCTTGCTGCACAACCGGCAGGAGCCATTTTATTATTGGCTATGGGCTTTGACAAGATTAGTATGAATGGTCATAACGTACCACGAATCAAGTGGGTTATTCGTCATATTGACTTTGAACAAGCACAAATTATCTTAGATAAAACATTAACGTTAACAACTGCCAAGCAAGTCCATAATTACCTTAATGAACAACTTGAGACGTTAGGCCTAGGTGGCTTTATTCGTGCGGGCTTTTAATAACTTTCTATTACCTATTTAGGAGCGGATATTCCGCTAAGTAAAATGATTTTAACTGTATTAATTTCTTGTATTGCTTTGGGTAGCATCGTAGGTTTTTTAGCGGGTTTACTCGGTATCGGTGGCGGACTTATCATAGTACCAGCATTGGTTTATTTACTTCCTATGGTTGGCGTTAGTAGCGATGTCGTTATGCCTATGGCATTAGGCACTTCTCTAGGAGCAATTGTTATCACATCAACCAGTGCTGCTTTAGCACATCATCGCAAACAAAATATCCCATGGCAGTTAGCAAGACAATTAATGATCTTAGTTGCCGTAGGAGCTTTAATAGGCGCGTTTATTGCTGACTCACTGTCTAGTGAAGCATTAACGAGTTTTTTCTCTTTTGTGGTTATTTTTCTTGCTGCTTATATGTTACTTTCGATAAAAGCATCAAAAGAAAGAGATTTACCAGCTACTTGCGTATTTCAATGTCTTAGTTTTGTAACCGGTATTATATCAAGTTTAATGGGCATTGCTGGAGGGGCTATTTTAGTTCCCTCGTTGAGCTTTTTTGGTGTATCTGTACGACATGCAATAGGTATTGCTACAGCTTGTGGCGTAATGGTTGCGCTGTTCGGCTCTCTTGGTTACATTATTACCGGTTTTAATTCACCTAATCTTCCACAATGGAGTTTAGGTTATATATATTTTCCTGCATTATTGGGCATTGTGATAAGTTCGTCAATATTTGCGCCAATAGGTGTTAAGTATGCGAATAAGTTACCGGTAAAAACCTTGAAGAAGTTCTTTGCTGTTTTTCTTATTGCTGTCGCTATCAAAATGATGTTTGGCTAAAAAGCTTTAGTTGATTTATTTTCGGCAATTACTTTTCAGGGAAGCACTATAATAATGAGCCTTTTAACCATAACAGGGTATAATCTCGCGCAATGAACAAATAATTTTACTTTTCGAATTTTTACCCTTCTACCTTTAACTCTCTACTTTAAGAAAGCGGATAAGCAATGACAGATAAGTTTTTACAATTTCCGGTAATAGATCCAATTATTTTTAGTATTGGTCCAGTGTCACTTCGTTGGTATGGCACCATGTATTTAATTGGCTTTCTTGCCGCTATGTTTATGGCAAACAAGGCCGCTGATAGAAGTAACGGCTTGTGGACACGAGACCAAGTTAGCGACTTATTGTTTTATAGTTTTTTAGGGGTTATTCTCGGTGGCCGTGTTGGTTACGTACTGTTTTACCAGTTTGAATACTTCTTATCTGACCCCTTATATTTATTTGAAATATGGCAAGGCGGCATGTCATTTCATGGTGGTTTCTTAGGGGTCATTTTTGCGGCGTTTATTTTTGCCCGAAAAACCAAAAAATCCTTTTTAGCCGTTGGCGATTTTGTTGTGCCACTTGTGCCTATTGGTTTAGGCATGGGGCGTTTAGGTAACTTTATTAATAGTGAGCTTTGGGGACGTCAAACCGATGTGCCTTGGGCAATGGTTTTCCCTACAGATCCATTACAAGTACCACGTCATCCGTCACAGTTATATGAATTCTTCCTTGAAGGCGTGGTATTGCTTATCATCATGTTAGTGATTATTCGCAAACCACGTAGCTTGGGCTTAGCGACAGGCAGTTTTTTCATTGGTTACGGTGTTTTCAGAAGTTTTGTTGAATTTTTCCGTGAGCCAGATGCTCACCTTGGTTTATATTTTACCTTTATCTCCAAAGGACAAATATTGAGTATTCCTATGATTTTAGTGGGTATATTAATTATTTATTTAGGTCATTTATCTCAACAAAAATCAGCCATTAGCCAAGGGAGTAAGACTCAAAATAGTGACTCTCAGGGTAAGAAATCCAATAAAAAATCAGTCAAAGGAAATAGTTAATGCGCGCTTATTTAGATTTATGTCAACGAATTATCGACGAAGGTACTTGGGTTGAAAACGAACGTACAGGTAAACGTTGTTTAACCGTGATTAATGCTGATTTGCAATACAATGTTGGTGATAACGAGTTTCCTTTAATAACCACACGTAAAAGCTTTTTTAAGTCCGCTATTGCTGAGTTTATTGGTTATATTCGTGGTTATGACAATGCTAATGATTTTCGACAATTAGGCACTAAAACATGGGATGCAAACGCTAACTTAAATGATGCTTGGCTTAACAATACTCACCGTAAAGGTGAAGATGATATGGGCCGTGTTTATGGTGTGCAAGCTCGCGCTTGGGCTAAGCCTGGTGGCGGTACTATTGACCAATTGAAGAAGATTGTTGATAACCTAAAAAATGGCATTGATGATCGCGCTGAGATTATGACTTTTTATAATCCCGGTGAATTTGATATGGGCTGTTTAAGACCTTGTATGCATACCCATAACTTTTCTTTACTGGGCGATACGCTGCACTTAACTAGTTTTCAACGTTCATGTGACGTGCCACTTGGGCTTAACTTTAACCAAGTACAAGTATTCTTCTTCTTGGCTATTATGGCGCAAATCACCGGCAAAAAAGCAGGTATGGCATATCACAAAATAGTGAATGCTCATATTTATGAAGACCAGTTAGATTTGATGCAAAACGTACAATTAAAGCGTCAGCCATTGGCACTACCTAAACTTATCATCAATCCAGAGATCAAATCGTTAGAAGATCTTGAAACTTGGGTAACCATGGATGACTTTAAAGTAGAAGGTTATGAGTGCCACGACGCAATTAAATACCCTTTTGCTGTGTAATACAAATTTGATTAAATTTCTTCCCAACTCAGAGCTACATTGATGAGCTTAGAACAAACAACATTTATTAGACATAGTCATTCTATATTTAGTTAATTTTGTGACGTTATCAGTTTAGCAATGAGCTCCCAAGGGCGAGTTTAAAAGGCTTATATGCGGCGTTATTGATTTTGACAAGGGAATAACCATTCTCAACAATCAATGCCTTGCCTTTAAGCCTTTTAATTCTCGCTGAGTGGGAAAGAACTTAATCAGCTTGGTATAACAATTAAAGCTGGTTTTTAGTTACTGCTACCATACGAAATAATATCAAAAGGCCACTTTAATCGAGTGGCCTTTTTTCATTTTTAGCGTTTATTAACGTTGTTGGATGGAATAAGGGGTTAACGCATAAAAAATTTCAACATTAATCTTTGGATAAAACTGTTGTAAGGCGGATGAACTAACTTACCCATATTTATTTTACCTTGTGCTAAGACTGTTTTCGCTTTTGAAAAGGTTAAGAATCCTTCTTTACCATGATAATGGCCCATACCTGAATCACCAATACCACCAAAAGGTGCATCATCAGCAGCAACGTGCATGATAGTATCGTTAATGCATACGCCACCTGAGTGGGTTTTATTAAGTAATAACTGTTGCGTTGTTTTGTCAAAGCTCATGATATATAGCGCTAGCGGGCGAGGGCGGTCATTAATATAATCAATAACTTTATCTAAATCTTTATACGGCATTATTGGCAATAATGGGCCAAAGATCTCCTCTTGCATTAATTGCATATCATCAGTTACTTGAGTTATTAACTGTGTGGCAAGTTGACGAGTTGAGCGATTGATTTCTTCGCCACTGGCTGATATTACTTTTGCACCTTTATTAATAGCATCGTCAAGCCAAGAGACTAACCTCTTGTGCTGTATATCATTAATGATATTGGCGTAATCTTTGTTTTCATTACTTGAGTTGTCTGAATGCCTAGGATACATAGTTTGAAATTGCTTTTGATAAGCGGCAATAAACTCGTCAACTTTACCTTCAGGGCAAAAGATATAATCAGGGGCTACGCATATTTGCCCTGCATTTAAACACTTACCAAATATTAAACGTTCAACGGCAGTATCAATAGGCATGTCATCGGCGATAATAACCGGTGATTTTCCGCCTAGCTCTAATGTAACCGGCGTTAAATTGTTAGCAGCAGCGCGCATAACATGTCTGCCGATATTCGTTGAACCAGTAAATACTAGGTGATTAAAAGGCAAGGCAGAAAAAGTGGCAGCAACATCTGCTTCGCCCTCTATTACAGCAACGGTTTTAGTATCAAAAATACTCGTTAGCATTGCAGTTATCACGGCATTGGTTGCCGGTGTAAATTCCGATAACTTAATCATGGCGCGATTACCTGCGGCCAAAGCGCCAATCAAAGGGCCTATGGATAACATGATGGGAAAGTTCCACGGCACCATAATGCCTACAACACCCAAGGGTTGATAATGCACAGTGATTTTAGCCGGTGATAATAATAATCCTGCATGCCTACGTTGTGGCTTTGACCATTTTTTGAGATTTTTAAGGGTGTAATTGATATTCATCACACAAGGGAGAATGTCAGCTATTAAACTATCTTGTTTTGCGCGTTGACCATAATCTTTATTTAGCGCCGCAACTAATTCATCTTGGTGCGATAATAAAGCCGCTTTAAGTCCACGTAATTGCTCACTTCTATACTGAATAGAAGGAGCGGGGGATAATTTATATTCCTGTTGTTGTTGAGCTAAAATAGATGTTAGTGAATGTTGAATGCTCGTTTCCTCACTATTATTTAGCTCACTACTATTCACCTTAGTGCTTTTCCTATCAATACTCATACTCATTGGACCTCCTATTATTATGCTTTTACTTTATATCTTTCAATATTAATCGCAAGGTAAATTTATTCTCGCTTTATCAACTTCCCATATTGATAAACAAGGTTAGTAAACAGAGAAGATTATCGTAGAGGTGGTCACGACCTACTGAGGTAATACTCTTTAAAACAACAAACCCAATATAAATTAATTCAGTAATGACTAAAGGTTCCGATTTTTTTATTGTGAACTATCATTTTATTTATCGGTTTTTACGGTGAATAAAAATAAGTACTTGTTGTTTTAGTGCAACTCTGGTTGAATAAATCAAACGCCTGTTCGATTTATTTGCTGAGAAACATGATTACTATTGTAGTGAAACAACAAGTACTGGCTCCTTTGGAGCAAGTAAGCCAAGTTTTATTAGGCCATGCACAATTAGACCGTTTTTTTAATGCCAAAATTAAGCTGTTAAATAGTGAAAATGATGGTGAATTAGTTGGCGGCAAAGGTGCTATTCGCCAAATATCTATTGGGAAAATAGTCTTCAAAGAAGAAATTATTAGTGCGAGCAATGAGCATATCTGTTACCGAATTATTGGCAACTGGCCAGTATCAAACCATCAAGGCGATATTCGCTTAACTCCCTATATAGCACCACAAGTTAAGCCTGAATTAACTACTCTAGGAGGGGATAAGCGAAGTACGAACATTGATTATCTGATCCAATTTAAAGGGCCTAAATGGTTACCTGATTTTTTGTTAAAATTTTTTGTTGGTCGTGATATAAAAAATGCCATGAAAAAATTAGCAGTGCATTTTACCACTGAGTACTCCTTAAAAGCGCAAGCCACAAAAGAGAAGTCAGCATGAGTATTGAAGTGATTTTGTTGGCATTAAGCCCTATATTTGTCGCCTTTATTATTTATGAGTTTGTTAAACACCGTAAACACTATGATATAAAAGACAGTTTGGCCAATACCGCTTTAGCACTATTACACCAAGGCTCTGATGCCATAGCCTTATTGTTGCTAATGCCATTTTTTTATTGGTTACATCAATACGCATTGTTTGATATATCCCTCAATTTCACTACGATTTTGATTGCCTTTTTATTACAAGACTTTCTTTATTATTGGTTTCATAAAGCGTCACATCATATTCACTGGCTTTGGGCAGCACATGTAGTGCACCACAGTTCAACTAAGATGAACTTTTCTACCGCATTTCGACAATCCTTGATGTACCCATTAGCAGGCATGTGGGTTTTCTGGTTGCCGATGATCATTATTGGTTTTGACCCCATCACAGTGTTTACCGTCGTAGCGCTTAATTTGGCTTATCAGTTTTTTGTTCATACCCAAATTGTTTATAAACTGGGTTGGTTTGAAAAGGTATTTAATACTCCATCAAATCATCGAGTACACCACTCAACCAATAAAGCCTATTTAGATAAAAATTTTGCCGGCGTATTAGTTATTTGGGATAAGATTTTTGGTACTTATGTGGAAGAAAACCCTGAAGAAAATGGCCCATGTCGTTACGGTATTGTTGGTCAAATCAAATCTAATAATCCGATTTACATTAGCTTTCATCAATGGATTTACTTACTTAAAACAACGTTTAAGGCTAAAGGGGTAAAAGCTAAAGCTCGAGTACTCTTTACTTACCCAACAAGTTCAGTTGAAAAGTCAGAGCCATAAATAAGAAATAAGTACCAATTCATCAAGGTCCAATATTTTTAAAATAATTGCTAATTAATGATGAGTGGTCGGTCAATTTAGCTTATTTTTGAGTGTTGCTGTTCATTAGCTCTACAGCGAGTTGTGGATAAAATTGTTATTTTCATGATTTTTTTGTTCTATATCAAATAGCCTTAATGCATTTGTAATACTTTTGTTAATCCGTATTAAATGGTATTGATTCGCATTTATCCTCGTGATTTAATGCGCGCAATAGAACTAATTAATAATAATTTGGAGTTAAAGGTGTCAATTAAATCGTTCAAACCAGCCCTATTAAGCTTAGTTATTGCCAGCGTAATTTCTGCTAATGCCTTTGCTGATGAAGCAGTCAAAGAGTCATCGGTTGATGAGCAGTTTACTATTTTGGGTAGTGATACTTCTGTTAATAATATTCCCGGTAGTGCCCATCAATTAACACAAGATGAGCTAGATAAATTTGATTATAGCGATATCATGCGAACGTTAACCTCAGTTCCTGGGGTATACGTTTTAGAAGAAGATGGTTATGGTCTTCGTGTCAACATAGGTATGCGTGGTACCGGTCAAAACCGTAGTGAAAAAGTAACTATCATGGAAGATGGTGTACTTGCTGCCCCTGCACCATATTCTGCGCCAGCAGCTTATTATTTTCCAACACCTGGCCGTATGCAGCAAATAGAAGTATTAAAAGGTACCTCGAGTGCTATGTATGGTCCACGCACAACGGGTGGTGTGGTAAACACTTTGTCTCGCCAAATCCCAGAAGAGGAACTTGCAGGTCAAGTTAAGGTACAGGCAGGCCAAGATGGTTTTGCTAAGCTACATGCATTTGTTGGTGGTCAAGGCGAAAACGTTAGTTCAGTATTTGAAGTATTCCGTTATCAAGCCGATGGCTTTAAAGACATTAACCACACTGACCAAGACGCCGGCTTTGTTAAAAATGATGTGTTAGGTAAAGTGCGCTTTAATACCGATGATGATGCCACTTTTTATCAAGAACTTGAGTTTAAGATAAAATATTCAGATGAAGATTCTGATGATACCTATATGGGATTAACCGAAGCTGACTTTAACTCTGATCCTTACAGCCGATATTCAGCCTCACAAAAAGACAACATGGCAAGTGAGCATTTACAGTTACAACTAAGCCATGCGATAGAGCTATCAAGTCGCTTCAACTTAGGTACAACGGTTTATCATAATGATTTTAGCCGTAATTGGTATAAGACCAGTAAAGTTGATGGTAAAAGTTTAGGTGATGGCGGCATTGAAATTGCCGCTGACCACGACAAGTTTGCCACAGGCTCAATTGATGTTGATGTGAAGGCCAACAACCGTGATTATTTATCGCAAGGTATTCAAACTGTCTTAGATGCGGACTTTGATAATCACCAAGTTAAATTTGGACTACGTTATCATCAAGATGAAATGGATCGCTATCAATGGGTTGATAAATATGAACTCGACTCAGCTTATAACATGATGTTATTGAGCGAGGGCCAACCAGGTACCGATTCAAATCGTATTGATAGCGCAAGTGCACTGGCATTATTTATTCATGATGAATGGACTATTGGCAAATTTGTCGTTAATGCAGGTCTTCGTTATGAAGATATGGTTATTGAGCGACAAGACTGGGGTAAAGAAGACCCAAATCGTTTAGCAGCGCCCAAAACTAAAAAGAACGAGTTAGATGTGGTATTACCATCACTTGCGCTTACTTATCATTTGACCGAAGACTTAGTATTGATTGGCGGTGTGCAAAAAGGTTTTGCGCCACCTTCACCAGGTAATGAAGAAGCGACTAACGAAGAAAGCATTAACTATGAATTTGGTACAAGATACGCTATAGATGCTTTCAATGCTGAAGCATTATTGTTCTTATCAGATTATGAAAATATGCATGGTAACTGTACCGCAAGCCAAAATTGTGATGATGACAATATTGGTGAACAATATAATGCTGGTGCCGTTAAAATTACTGGTCTTGAATTAAAAGCGGGTTATGACTTTGAACTTGGTGAACTTTCAATGCCAGTAGATTTAACCTTTACTCATACTCAAACTGAGTTTTTAACCAGTTTCCATTCTGATTTTTGGGGCGATGTACAGGCTGGATATGAGTTGCCTTATGTGCCAGAAAATCAATTGCAACTTACCCTTGGCTTAGCGGGTGATAAATGGCGTACAAATGTATTGGTGCGTTACACCGCAGAGATGCGCAGTGATGCAGGTACTGGTGCAAGTGATGAAAATATTGATGCACATACTGTGATTGATTTTGTTGCCAGTTATGATGTGGCAACAAATCAGCAAGTACGTTTTAGTGTTGATAATTTACTTGATGAAACGTATATGGCTACTCGCATGCATGGCTCGGTAATGGTTGGTAAGCCACTCACCGTATCGGTTGGTTATCAATATAACTTTTAATATTTAAGCTAACAGTAACAGGCCAACAAAAAGCCCCTGTAAGTAATACTTACAGGGGCTTTTAAGTTTAATTATTTTAAAAAATTAGGCAAAGAGGTATTAACATTCGATAATATTTACGGCTAAACCACCACGTGAGGTTTCTTTATATTTAGTTTTCATATCATTACCAGTTTCCCACATGGTTTTGATTACTTTATCTAAAGATACTTTTTGTGTGCCTGTGCCGCGTAGTGCTAAGCGAGAAGCGTTTATTGCTTTTACTGAGCCCATAGCGTTACGTTCAATACAAGGTACTTGTACTAAGCCGCCAACAGGGTCACAGGTTAAACCAAGGTTGTGCTCCATACCTATTTCAGCTGCATTTTCTACTTGCATCGGAGTGCCACCTAAAATTTCAGTTAATGCACCTGCTGCCATTGAACAAGCCACACCCACTTCACCCTGACAACCAACTTCAGCACCGGAGATAGAGGCATTGGTTTTATATAGAATACCAATCGCTGCTGCGGTAAGTAAGTAACGAATACAATCATCATCACTCACCGGTTTAACAAACTTATCGTAGTAACATAATACGGCAGGGATAATACCAGCGGCACCGTTAGTTGGTGCGGTAACCACACGACTACCTGCTGCGTTTTCTTCATTAACTGCCATGGCAAATAAGTTAACCCAGTCCATAGCCATAAGTGGATCACTAGATTTTTCTACCATCAAAGTGCGGTGCAAGGCAGGCGCACGGCGAGCTACTTTTAAACCGCCAGGTAGGATACCTTCAGTGTTCATTCCACGATCGACACTATCTTTCATTGCTTGCCAAATCGTGACGAGCTTAGTGCGAATTGTCGTTTCACTATTTAAGCACTTTTCATTTTCCATCATGATAGTACTAAAACTTAGACCTTTAGTCTTCGCTAGGGCCAATAGCTCATCACCTGTACTGAAAAGATGTGGACGTTTAATATTGGCGTGTAAAGATAGCGCTTTATCTTTCTCTTGTTCAAAATCACATGCCTCAACAATAAAACCACCACCTATTGAGTAGTAAGTTTGCTCTAATAATAAAGTATCATTTTGATAAGCATACAAAGTCATTGCATTGGCATGAGCAGGTAATGTTTTTTTACGGTGGTAAATAATAGCGTCATCTTTAGGGAAGCTAACTTCATGGCTACCGTTAAGTGATATTTTTTGGCTGCTAACCACATCGGCTAAAGTAGTTTCAATTGATTCAACTGGAATACCTTCAGGGGTTTGTCCGGTAAAACCTAAAATAACGGCTTTACCCGTGCCATGTCCAATACCTGTTTGACCTAATGAACCAAAAAGCTCACACTTTACACAGTCGACATTGTCTAATAGTTGCTGTTCAACTAGCGCATCAACAAATAATTTGGCCGCTTTCATTGGGCCCACTGTATGTGAGCTAGATGGGCCTATGCCAATAGAAAACATATCAAATACACTGATCATACTCTTTTACCTTTGCTCTGCTTTTATTATTTATACTGCTCGTTTAATTATAGACCTAAGGGTATCTAAGTAAAACTCGATACAAGGGCTAAGGTTTTATATTTAATACGGCTCTTTGTGGTGTTTGTCGAATTATTGATAACCGTTCTTCAAATAATGAAATTATTATCGGTAATCCTGTGTTGTTGGTAATTTTAGCTGAAAGTTATCAGATAGAGAAACAAAATATTCAACTAACAGATAACTAAATGCGCTAACAGAGGGGGAAGGATTGCACAATAAACTGTATTAATTAGTTTATGTGAGCGACTAAATCTTTGAGCATTACTGCCGTCGCGCCCCATATATTGTAATGTTTATAAGGTAAGAAGTGCACATTGTGTTGTCTGCCACTTTTATGAGCAACAAAAACATGGTGGTCATTAGTGGTTAAAAAATGCTGTAGTGGTACCTGAAATATTTCAGCCACTTCATTTTTATCCATTTGATAAACCTGTGCGCTGGATACAATGGCAATAATAGGTGTTACTTGAAAACCGCTAATGGTTTCATAGGGCGGCAATTGGCCTGCTACACATACCGCATCAGGGGCTAAGCCTATTTCTTCAAAAGCTTCTCTAAGTGCTGTGTCGATAAGTGATTTATCTTCTGGCTCAACTTTACCACCAGGGAAACTCACTTGTGATGGATGATGCTTTAAGTGACTGGCGCGTTTGGTTAATAATACTTGTAAGCCGCCACCGTTATCAGACTCCACTAATGCGATAAGAACGGCAGCTGCTCTCAAGGGTAATGGGTGTTGATAATTATGTTCAGATTCGGCCAATTGTAATAAATTAAAGCGCGTTAAAAATTCATCTTTGGTCATAGGCGTACAACTTATCGCTTTATTTTAAAGGAGTAATATACCCAAGCTACCTCAAAATACAGGATTCAGCTAGAATTAGAAACGCCTTTAGGTAAGGCATTGATTGAAGGTAATAGTTATTCAGGAGAATATGCTCCTGCATTCTCTAATAAGCTACATCCGTGTAGCGTTATTGTCGAAATCAATAACGATGTATAAAGCGTTTCTAAACCAGCCATTGTGGGACGTCTGAGCAAAACACGTTCATTGTTGTGCAGTTAATTAAGGGACTAACCATTAATAAAATACACGCCTTGAACATGAATCGCTCAGCCGTCCTGAAACGAGCATTTTGAAGTCGTTTGGGTATAGCAATTGCTATCAGTTAAGCCTACACCTGATTGAGCTTTGATAATACCGGTAAAATACAATTAACTTTATCAAAGGTTTCTTGGTATTCACTTTCAGCTGTTGAATCTGCGACTAGCCCACCACCAGCCCAGCAATGAATAGTCTTGTTTACTGTCATTGCCGCACTGAAAGACGGTTCATCTGGCTGACAAATTAAAGTACGAATGGTAATACTGGTATCCATAGTGCCACAATTAGAAAGGTAGCCAATTGAACCACAATAGACACTGCGACGATGTGGTTCAAGCTCTTCAATAATCTCCATGGCACGTATTTTAGGCGCGCCAGTAATAGAGCCGCCGGGAAAAGCGCCACGAAGTAAATCGGTGGCATGTTTATCGCTAGAAAGTGTGCCTTCAACGGTACTGACTAAATGATGCACTGCTGGGAAGCTTTCAATGGCAAAGAGCTTTGGTACTTTTACTGAACCTGCTTGGCAACTTCTACTGATGTCATTGCGCAGTAAATCAACAATCATTAAGTTCTCGGCATTGTCTTTTGTTGAGTGCCTTAATATTTCTGCATTCTTGGCATCTTGAGTTTTATCCGTACTGCGCGGCATCGTGCCTTTTATCGGCTTACTTTGTACTTTACCTTTTGATAGTTGTAAAAAACGCTCAGGGGAAACACTTAAAATGGCAGCGTTTTCTAATCGAATGAAAGCTGAGAAGGGCGCTTTATTCGCCTCTTTAAGGGCTAAGTAAGCTTCGAATTCATCACCTTGATACTGAGCGCTAAAACGCTGGGCGAGATTAATTTGGTAACAATCACCGCTTAATAGGTAATCTTGCACTTGTTCGAATTTTTTTATGTAGCTGGCTTTATCCATATTGGCCTGCCAAGCCGTACTTAACTGAAAAGAACTTGTGCTGGTTTCGCTTGCTCGATTTGTTAATTCAATCAATGATTGTTCAAGTTCACTACGAGCATTATCAGGGCAAACTAAGTAGAATAGAGCTGATTTCTTATCATAAACCACCGCCTTATTATAAAGGCCTACAGCCATTTCTGGCAAGTTAATATCTTGTTCAGCTACACTAGGTAGGTTCTCAAAACGTCGGCCTAAATCATAAGCGAAATAACCTAATGCGCCACCTAAAAAGGGTAAGAATTCATGGGTACTGTCGGGCGTGTGAAATAATTTAGCTTGCAGCGTTTTAAGTAATAACAGCGGATCTGCAGTACTTGTTTCAACTTCGTCGCAATCTGCAAAGTTTATCTCGGTACTATCACTATGGGTCGCTAACGTAACTATTGGCTGCCACACTAAAATATCAAAGCGACTATCAACGTGATCGCTATCACCTGAGTCTAACCACATCGCCCATGGCTGATGGGAAAATTGACTAAATATTGCTTCTGCGGTAGTCGCACTTTTTAACGGAAATTCTTTAGCAGAGATAACAGGGGCTTGGTATGTGTCAGGAATAGTTTTGAACAAGATATTTATTACTTTAAGTATTCGCTAGTTAAATAGTTATTATCAGCCATTAGCTCTGGCAGCACTTTCAATAGCGGGTTATTATATGAAGTAGCGTTATTATAACTTTCAACTCAATAATTTAAAAGCTAATAGAGAGCACTATGGCCATCATTAAACAGCAAGACTTAATCGACAGTATTGAAGATTCACTGCAATATATTTCTTATTATCATCCGATTGATTTTATTCAGGCATTAGAAAAAGCTTACAACAAAGAAGAATCTACAGCGGCGAAAGACGCTATTGCACAAATTTTGATTAACTCGCGGATGTCGGCAACGGGCAAACGCCCAATTTGTCAAGATACCGGCATAGTGACCTGTTTTGTTAAAGTAGGTATGGCTGTTCAGTGGGATAAAACTGACATGACCGTACAGCAAATGGTTGATGAAGGTACGCGTCGTGCGTATTTAAATCCAGATAATCCATTACGCGCTTCAATTGTTGCAGACCCTACTGGTGCCCGTAAAAATACTAAAGATAATACTCCTGCCGTTGTTCATATCGACTTGGTTGCCGGTAATGAAATTGAAGTGATGATTGCTGCTAAAGGCGGCGGTAGTGAAAACAAAGCTAAAATGGCGATGTTAAACCCATCTGACTCTATTGCTGATTGGGTAGTTAAAACGCTACCAACAATGGGCGCGGGTTGGTGTCCACCTGGAATGTTAGGTATCGGTGTTGGTGGTACGGCTGAAAAAGCGGGCGTATTAGCCAAAGAAAGTCTGATGGAACCGGTAGACATTCAAGATTTAATTGAACGTGGTCCAGAAAACGCTGAAGAAGAGTTACGTTTAGAGATTTTTGATCGCGTAAATAAATTAGGTATTGGCGCACAAGGTTTAGGTGGTTTAACGACTGTTGTTGATGTAAAAATCAACTCTATGCCTACTCATGCCGCGTCTAAGCCAGTAGTGATGATCCCCAATTGTGCAGCTACACGCCATGCACATTTTCATCTTGATGGCTCAGGCCCTGCTGATTTAACACCACCTAAACTTGAAGAGTGGCCAGAAATCACTTGGGAAGTGGGTGAAAATGTTCGCCGTGTTAATGTTGATGATTTAACTAAAACCGGCATTAGCGAATGGAAAACAGGTGAAACGGTACTGCTAAGCGGTACTATCTTAACCGGTCGTGATGCCGCGCATAAACGCATTAAAGATATGTTAGCTAAAGGCGAGAAACTGCCAGTAGATTTCACTAACAAATTTATTTATTACGTTGGCCCCGTAGATGCTGTTGGTGATGAAGCAGTAGGACCCGCTGGCCCTACTACGGCAACACGTATGGATAAATTTACTGAAATGATGTTAGCTGAAACCGGCCTTTTAGGCACTATCGGTAAAGCTGAACGTGGCGCTGCGACGTGTCAAACCATTAAAGAGCATAAGTCAGTGTACTTAATGGCTGTTGGTGGCGCGGCGTACTTAGTGTCTAAAGCAATCAAAAAAGCGAAAGTGGTTGCCTTTGAAGACATGGGTATGGAAGCTATTTATGAATTTGAAGTAGAAGATATGCCAGTGACAGTTGCTGTTGATAGCACAGGTGAGTCTGCTCATGTTACCGGCCCAGAAATTTGGAAAGTTAAAATCCAAGAAGCGGAAGCCAAAAGCAAAGCTTAGTTTGAGCCTATGTAAAGGCTGATACAAAGAATTGATATTAACGAATGATTAAAGGCGCTGATGGCGCCTTTTTTATATCTTTAATTCTGACTTTTACTGCTCTGAGTTGTGACCGCTCGGTTTTATATTAAGAAGTTTCATTGTTATGGGCATGACAATATAAGAAATAATTGGCACAATAACAGCAACAATAATACACACTTGTAGCAATTGATTCGCGGGTAAAAGTGGGCCAAGCCACTGCGGAATAAAATACACTAACGGCACAAGGGCAATAAAGTTAATCAGTGCCAGTAAGTGCTTGTTGGGTGGTTTCATGAGTTACTCCTGAAATAATTTTTATATCATGTCTACTGGACGATGTTTACTCTTTGAGCAGTACACATCGACCAGTACCTTACTTTTACTAAAGTTACTAAGAATAAATATCTTACTTCGCTTGGCTCGCCTGTAAAAAGCTATTATATACCCAGCGGTAACTCGTATGTTGACCTAAGATACCACCTAGCTCCATGCCTTTTTCACTGCGCCAATCATCCATTACTTCAGCCAATACTGAAGCCCATGTCGCCACTTTCACCCCTGCTTGGGTCATGCGATGAATTGATGCTTGGGCAACTGCATCATTCCAAGTGCCTGATGCATCAACAACAGCGTAAACGTCATAACCTTCGGCTACTGCTGAAATGGCAGGAAACATTAGGCATACATCAGTAACGATACCGGCCATGATGATTTTTTTACGACCTGTAGCTTCAATCGCGCTTTTGAATTTAGGGCTTTTCCATGCATTAATTTCACCAGCACGTTCAATCACTTCATCACCTAATATCTCGATGATTTCTGGCATAATTGGGCCATTTGGACCGTCAGGCATGCTTGCTGTGGTTACGGTAGGCATATCAACAGCTTTAGCCATGGCACACAAACCTTTAATGTTTTCAGTCATCAAATGTGGGTCTTGATCTCGACAGCTAACTAATAGACCTGTTTGGTGATCTATCATGGCTAATACGGCGTTATCAGTGGTTAAGGTTTCTGCAAATTTATTCATGTTGGTTATCCTGTTTATTTATAATTTTAGTATTTGTTTTATTTGTTTTATTTGATTATTCGTTTGAATTAGCTAGCTTGGCCAACGACAACTATTTCTACGTCACTCGTTGCTAAAATTTCGGTTTTATAACTGCGAATTAAATCGCCATTTTCAGCGTTAAAGTTATTGTTTTCATCGCTAAAATCCGCTGTGCCATTACTGACGTAAGCTAAAATCTCTTCTTTAAAATTGATTGATTCACCAGAGGCTAAACGCACGACATCAATAGTGGTTTTGCTGGCAAAGGTTTGTTTTTGGCCTTGCTCTTTACCTTCGCCACTTTTCCCACCATGCCCTTTACCTCCGGCTGCTTTACCCCCATAGATGCGAGTTACACCTTTGTCAGGTAATGGGTAATGTTTATAACCTGCAGGCTCTCCCGCTACTTCAGGTAATACCCAAAGCTGCAACATACGGTTTTTAGTACTGTCAGGATTGATTTCGTTATGTGAGAAACCTTCACCACCAGCGCGTTGCACTTGTACTTCACCAGCCTTCAAACTCTGTCCGTGCTCTAAGGAGCCTTCATGGCTTACTTGGCCAGACATCATGATGGAAATAACATCAATCTCTTTGTGTGGATGCATATGCGTTTCGCCGTGCGGGTTAAATTGTGCATCGGCAAGGTAGACAAAGTTGCCAATACCATCAAAAGTGTTTGGCGCTTTACGTGATCCAAAAACGCGACGGTCTGTTACTAATCTGTGTTCGGTTAATCCGGCAAAGCCGCCTAAAGGTAATGATTTTCTGCTAAGTACTTGCATGTGATGCTCCAGGTCAAAGTTAGATAAGTTGGTAAAACGTTACGTCGTTTCAGTGGTTGTAATATTAATACTTACTCACTGTTTGATAAATAGCGCTTTGTTGATATCATAATCTCATTAATGACAACAATGATTGACCCTATAAATAATAGGGCAGGGATAGAGTGATGGAACATGATTTAAATGACATGATGGTTTTTTTGGCTGTGGTCGAAACGGGTAGCTTCACATTAGCCGCTGATAGACTTGGTATTCCCAAAGCTAATGTTAGCCGTAAAGTGTCGCGCCTAGAGCAACATCTTGACGTCACTTTGTTAGAGCGTTCAACCAGATCTCAGCATTTAACGGAAGCAGGGCGACGCTATTTACAGCATTGCAAACGCATTCACGAAGAGCTTGATTTAGCGACGGCTTCTGTTTGTGAGCTTTTTCATAGTTATGCCGGCGAGTTAAAGGTTGGCGCATCTGTTGCTACGGGCCAACAAATATTAAGACCGGCACTGGGCAGGTTTATGCACCAATACCCTGAACTTAATGTTCAGCTGAACCTTGTTAACCGGCGTGTTGATTTCATCGAAGAAGGCTTTGATGTGGTTATACGTATTGGTCAACTAAAGGACTCTCTGCTCATAGCTAAAAAACTGGGTAGTGTTTCCAGAGGTTTATATGCGAGTCCAGCCTATTTAGCTAAAAATGGTAAACCTGAGCAGGTAAAGCAATTAGCAGACCATCAATTACTGATAATGAACTCTGCCAATAATGATATAAAATTAACGTTATTATCAGAGCAAGGAGAGTCGTTTATTTTAGATTGTCAGCCAAGGTTACTCGTTGATGATTTTGTCATGCTCAAGCAAGCCATTGTCGATGGCTTGGGCATTGCGGTTTTACCTGATTACATGAGCCGTAAAGAAGTTGCTGCAGGACAGCTCGTTAATATATTGCCTAGTTGGGGTATGGCAGCTGTTGATGTTTATGCCTTATATCCAAAACACCGCGCTAAAATCCCCAAAGTAAAAGCCTTTCTCGATTTTGTTAGCGAACTCTATGGCGAAGTGCTTACCCAATAGCGTGTTATTTATGTCACTCGATAGTGTTTTATATTGAAATTATGAGGAAGGGATAAGACACTCTTTGAATAGTAGGCTACTGATCATTTTTTTTTATTGGAGCAAGAGAACACCAACCCGTATCTAAATAATTGTCTATATTAAATAGCTGTTTGAATTCATTGTTTTTAAGCAGCCATATCCCATTAGAAGTGCCATAATATATAGCATCATTATTTTTCTCTATACTGGTAATTAAGCCTATTTCTTTAGGCACGTCATATTTTTTCAACACTAATGTGTCTAAATCAAATTGATAGTTAGCGTTACCATCAGTAAACACAACGCTATTAGCTAATATTGAAACATACTCCATGCCTTCGGTATTAAATTCATTTAAGGTAAGCCCTGTTGCGGTGTCTAGTACTCGAATGACTTGATAACTTAGACCTAGTAACTTGTCTCCAACATATAAAAGGCGCGTGATTTCGGTGTCTGCAACAACAGGGTTCCATTGTCCTTGTTCAAATACAGCAATAAAATCGCCTCCAACACGAGCATCGAATAAAGCTACAGCATGATTTTCATTCTCAATAAACTGTAAGTCCCATAGGTATCGGGTATCGGGTCTAATAACTTTCAAGTCATCAATCAGTGTTGACCAGTTCTCTCCATCTTTTGAGTATTTAACCCCTTCACTGTATCTATTCTCAACCATTAATGTCGTGGTTAAACTGCCATTGTGATATTTTCCTTGTTGCATGAAGGTTTCATCGTTATATTCTTTAACGATGAAGCCTTCATCAAATAACTCTCCTTCAGTGGAAAACAAAACCCCGTTAGGTAATAAGGCTAAATCAATGCCCTTGGGCGCATTTGAAAAACCTACAGCAAGATGATTGAACCCTATACAATATAATTCACCGAAATTGTGATTTTCGACAAAATAGAGTCCGTTGCTAAAATTAAAATATACATTATCATTGCTAAGCTTGATTGAGCTTATGATACTTTCTAGGGGGATATATTGGATTGTTTCTTCAGGAGGGATATCAGTTGCAGAATCTTTACAACTAGCTAAAAATAGCATAAGCAGTAAGCCAGTGATTATTCTCATAATAATTCCTTTTATTAATGTTAATTACAGCTATTAATTAAATAGCTGGCTAATAATTTCTTTTGAATGCCAGCACGGTGAAACTGAACGCTAACTGAACAATCAAGTTACCTTTGTTTATGCAATATACACCGAACCGTTTTACATAGATTTCGGGTTAAATGAACTTTTCTTTAATTTCTGTTATTTAAACATATGGTTTTATTATCATATGTTTAGAGCAACTATACCAATAAGGTAATTTAAACGGATAATTATTTGTTTTATTAGTTAATTTAATTAATATTTTTTAGGATAGGATTTAAAAATATCATCAATGATATAATAACTTTATGTCTACCCTACTAAGTAGCGAGCTATGAAAGAGTGTAATCAATGTGGGAAATGCTGTATCAAATACGGCGGTGAAGATCTGGCAGCAACAACTGAAGAGATTGATCTATGGGAGATATTTAATCCTGAGATATTCAAATTCGTTAAAAACAATGAAATATGGTTTGACCCTAAATCGGGATTGAGATTAAAAACTTGTCCATTTCTTGAAGTCGCTCCTAAGAAAACGCCTCTCGATGCTACTTTATATACCTGTAGCATTTATTTAGATAGACCTGAGGACTGCCGACATTATCCTAGTCTAATTGCTGAAATGATCAGGGATGAATGCGAAATGATTGAAGCAATAGATGTAAGCAATCCCAAAAAAGCGCAAGTCAAATTGGATGTGTTGATGGTAGATAGTCGTCCTCCAAGCTACTCCTAGTATCATTAAGTCATGGGGTATTTGAGTTCAATAAACTAATGAGTTAATGGCATCTGATATGGTTAAAAAATAAATCTTAGTCAGGCATAGTTCGGCTTTTTTAAATTCATTGGCGCGAATTAACTGGGTTACTTCGCCCACCGTTATTATCCTGTTTGTTTTTATTAAGGTAATTTTCTCTGAAATTAAATAACTCGCTCCAGCAGAATCTATGACATGGTCATCATCACTGAATATTAATTCCCGACATTCTGAGATTAACTCTTGTTCAGAGCCTAAGTAAATAAGCTCGTCATCACCGCTTAACTTTAAAATACATGGCCAAGAAATCATAAAGGTACCTCTGTAAATTTCACGAAACAAGCAAGGAGAAATAATTATTTGAACTACTGTATCAGTGTCGACTCAATAAATTTGCACCAATCTGGCGTATTTCTGGGCGGCACAAAGACTTCACCTCTAACCCCTAGTTTAAATTCCACAACAGACTTCCATTCATTAGAGCCGATGTCTGGACCATGTCCGTGAGAATCGGATGTTTTCAATTTATGTTCGATTATCTTAAACGAGTTTATATCGCATTTTAAGCTGTTATTGATTGGAGTCTTGCCAGTGTATGAACATGCACTAATGCAACAAACCCAAAAAATAATATAAATTGGCTTTAACATTGCTTTAACTCCTTAACAAAAATCACCCCGATGATATCCAATCTATAGTATTTATCAAAGTATCGAGTTAATTTATTTGTCGGACTGCTCTTTTTCAGCGGCAATGACTTGTGTTAACCAGCGGGTAAAAGCCAGTATTGGGGTGTAAGTTAGTTTGTCGTTAGGAGTTACTAGATAATAGCCATTATCGGTATGCTGTGGTTTGTCACAAATAACCTGTAACTCTCCTCGATCTAATTCATTTTTAATCAAAAATTTGGGTAGTAATGCAACACCTAGCCCTGCTACTGCGGCATTAGTGGCAATGGAAAATTGCTCAAAATGCATGCCTTGGTGAGATTTAGCTTCTGCTACCATATCATGTTCATTAAACCATTGATGCCATGCATCTGGGCGAGTGGCAATGTGTAGTAGTGGTAAACCAATCAAGCTTGCGCAAACATTGTTAGTTTCAGCCAGATTAGCTTGGTCAAACAACTTGGGCGAACATACCGGTATACTTTCTTCAGCCATTAAAAAGGTACAGTTGGCATGCGACCAGTCAGCATGACCAAAGTGGATGGCGCAGTGTACATCTTCTTTAGAAAAATCAAATTGTGATAGTTTACTTACCGTATTAATGGTGATTTGCGGATGTTTTGCTAGAAAATATGCCAGCCTTGGCATTAACCAGCGTGAGCCAAACATAGGTAAAATGGCAATATTTAGCACTCCGCCATCAGGGTTGGTCATGAGGTTTAGTGTTGCAGAACGGATGTGGCTTAACGCAGTATTAATTTCTTTTGCGTAAGTTTTTCCCGCTTCAGTCAAGGTGATTTCTTGCTTGTTTCGGTGAAATAAATTGATATCTAATTGCTGCTCAAAAGCATTTACCTGCCGGCTAATAGCCCCTTGTGTTAAAGCCAATTCTTTTGCTGCAGCAGTGAAACTACCTGTTCTAGCTGCAGCGTCAAAAGCAGCTAACATACTAGTGCTGGGTAATAATTTTTTAGACTGAGGGCTATTCATCAAATTTAATTGCCAAGATATTTATTTTTCTAGTATAACTAAAAAAAACTGGCTATTTATTACCCAAGATCATGAAAGTGACTTATTCCCAGTTGTCATTACCAAAACTCATGACTTGGTGATATATAGTCGTTTGCTTAGCCTATCGCTTTGTTTGAAAATACGCTCAAATATTATCATTAACCCGTTAGTTGTGAGCTCGCCAGTCTTTTGAGTTCCGCTAGAGAGAGCATAATTATGACGAATTCAACCTCGGCTTCAAGCGAGCATCATCAAATAGATGTTGCGACAGTAAATCCAAGTAAACTTAACTCAAGTAAGCTAAATAAAAACGATTGTGAGCCAAGTGGTTCAGTTCATGTACGTAGCAATGATATCAGTGATGTAAGTGTTGCTGATGTAGCAGATATGATGAATGTCTATCATTATAGTGACGAAACTCGTCAGATCATCAAAGACGAGAACTTATTACCAACAGGTTTATTAAGTCGTTTACAGGCATCATACCCACAGCACTCTGGTTTAGTGGATAAAGAAGCACACATGTTTACCGATAAAGATCAGTACACAGGCCTTTCAGGTTTTCGTGAAGTGGTTAAAATTCTTGAAGCTAACCATATTGATATTGGCGCAATCGAAGAGCGAGAGCTGTTTGTTGAGGTTTACCGCTTTTTGGCGACTAAACACAGCTTAAACAGTATTAATTGGACTAACTCCTACGAAGACTCAGTATTTCAGTTAGTCATGCCACAACCTAACATGATCAACAAAGCAACGGTTGCTGAGTACCTAGGCTCAAATATTGCTGAAAAGAAAATGATTGTTGCCGATTACCAAGAGAAAACCAGTCCTCATGATGGTAACCAACAGTTAAATAAGCCTTGGTTTGAAAATGATCAAGGTGAGACAGAGTTCCTTGATGGCAGTCAGCATAAATATCCACAATGTCAGTTGATTTTTGATAAAACTACCCAGAACTGTTTCTCTTTTTGTACTTACTGTTTCCGTCACGCACAAGTTCGTGGTGATGAAGATATGTTTATTCAAAAAGAAATCGACCAAATTCACCGTTATCTAAAAGTACACACTGAAGTCACTGATATGTTAATAACAGGTGGTGATGGTGGTTATATGCCAGCAAGTCGCCTAGAGCAATATGTTACGCCACTAATGGAAGAGAGGGGTTTATTGCACATTAAAACTGTGCGTTTAGCGACGCGTGTTCTAACTTTCCAACCGGAAATGATTTTAAGTCACAAATACGACAAGATGTTAGCTGTATTTGATAAGTTACATGAAAATGGTATTCAATTGGCGTGGATGGCACATTTTTCTACACCACGAGAGTTATTAAACCCAAGCACGATTGCCGCTATTCGTCGTTTACAACGTCACGGCGTTGTTATTCGTAGTCAAAGCCCAATGATGAACCATATCAGTTTATTTGAAAATAAAGACGGTTCTATTGATATTGATCGCAGTGCACAAAACTGGATTGATTTATCAAATATATTAGGGACTATGCTGATCAGTTTCCATTCAATGTATTGTGCACGTCCAACGGGTGAACATCATTACTTTACGGCGCCTTTGAGTGATGTAAGTAAAATTTTCGATAAAATTTACCGTGAGTTACCCTCTATTAACCGTCCGTCACGCCACCTTTCAATGACTACCTCGGCAGGTAAAATTTCGATTATGGGTGAATGTGAAGTAGGTGGCGAAAGAGCGTTTGCTTTGATGTTCACTGAAGGTCGTAATATGAAGTGGATGGATAAAGTATTTTTAGCTAAATATGACGAAAATACCAATGATGTGAAACTACTTAAACCCTTTGATACCGATAAGTTCTTTTTCGAAGATGAATTAGCGACTATTGAGCATGATTTAGCGGCAGCATTAACAAATAGATTAAAGTAGTATATTAAAGTATAAAAGCTGAGTGGTTAACGCCACTCAGCTTGAATAATTAAAATACTTCCTAACTATTAAGGCTTCGAGCAATCCGCTTGGGGAAGATGTTTTATCCAGTAATTAATTAATGCGACGCCTTCTTGATGAATAGTACTTCTGCCCAGTTCAGGCATGCGATGACGCTGAATATTAGTATTCATCCTGAATAATAAGTAAGAGCTTTCAGGACTGCCCGGAATAACATCGGCAGGGTAATCTTCGTGGCCACCAGCGACAGCTATTTTACAGGTACCAAAACGTTGTGGATTTTCTGCATAATCACGATTATATTCCATTTGTAAACCACTACCACCAGCAGGACCAGCGTAGTTTTCTTCAGGAATAGTTAATTCAGAACGATGACAATGAGCACAGTTGATGTCGAGATAAGCTCTGGCAGTATCCATTACCTGTTCATGAGGTAGAGTCTCAAGATTATCATCATCGCTAAACTGAGAATATTTATCTATTGTTGACAAATCTGCTGGTAAGCCAATTAATACCTGATTATCACTTAAATATTGTAACTGGTTAGCAGTATTGTCTTTATAAACATGGTCAATATTAAGGTTACGCGCCTTCGGTCCAATAGGTTTAAATATTGGCTGCCTCATATCATCTGCTCCCTGAATTAACGGCACCACTGAGTGACAACTAGTACAAGCGGAAGCTTTAGGTACCGAGTAGCTAAAGGTTTTTAACTCACCTTTGTGTGTTGTGGTCATCCCCTCAATTGTTTTACCGGTAATAGCAATTTTCGCATCTGTGGTGTCAGCCCAGTAATAAGGGCGAGCTACCCAACCACTCTCTCGATGGATTAATAATCTGGTTTCTATTATGAGTTCTTCGCCATCGCGATCGGCGGTATTAGCAGGCATAGTAAATGTTTTTACCAAGACAGTGCCAACAGGGAAGTCGAGCACTTCATCTTCACTATAATTAATCTGTTTACCTTCAGGAATAAAAGCAAATCGGTATTTTGATGCATAGTCAGTAAATAATGGTACGGCCAAGTTGAAGGCAACACCACCATTAGTCGGGTTTTCAGTCGGGTTCATATTATCTTCAAACAGGTTGTAGTCAGACAAATTACGACAGGTTTCAGTCATTAAGGCATTCCAGTTAACGCCTTCAGTGACTGCATCACAATCACCCTGACTTTGGTCTGGACCACCTGCATTGTTATTTATTGAATTAACAATAGGTGTTGGTTCTGGCTCTGCAATAACGGGAAGCTCTTCGCTTTTAGTATTACTATCGCCACAGGCAGACAATAACAAGGAGGTTATACCCGCTAGGATTAAACTACGTGACTTCTGGGTTTTTGTAATTTCTATCATAGTAATATTCACTGTATTTGAAGCTGGCAGAGTATTACTCATACCAGCTAGTTTAATTATTATCTTTATTGGCTTTATTGGCTTTATAGAGCACAAGCCAATGTTGCAACATCATCACCATTACAACCGTATTTTTTACCTCTGAAGGTAACTACTGCTGGGGCAAGTCTTGGTTGGGTACAGTTTAATAAGCGAGTATTTGCTTGGACTGTGTCAGATTCAAGAACAGGTGTAGTGGGGTCAGTGGTAAAAACGACGCCAATATTTACATCAGCAAACTCAAGTGCGGACGCCGCAGAATTACTGTCTATATTGCCACTGGCACAAACGAGATCCTTTGTCGTATAAGGATTGTAATTAACGCCATCGGCTGCTGCGTCGGCTCCTACTATAGCGTTAAATCCACCAATGAAACCTGAGTTAGCTAAAGATTCACCTATGCCACCATAAAGGATAGCGGGCATAGTTTGGCCGAGCATTAACGTATAACCTGCGACAATATCGGTAATCAAATCACCGCGTGGATTGGCACCTGAACGTGAAATATTATTGTCGTGTATATAAATGTTTTTAGTTAGCGGTGACCAGCCATTGGCCATGGTTGCACCATAAGTAGTAGGGTATGCGTTAACATCATCGTTGGCTAAAAAATAACTAGCGACTTCTATTGAAGATGTTTCATTATTGGTGAAGTTATTATTATATATTTCGACATCGCTCACTGAAAAGATTAAAGCACCAGTGCCAGGCGGTACGATCCCAACAGCACCCGAACCAACATTTTCGGCATTGTTAGCGATCACTTCATTATTGAAAATTCGGATATTACCACCGTATGCCTGAATAAGACCCGGAAGATCAAAGGCAAGAATGCCCCCCGTATTGCCTATGGCAACATTGTCATATACATCAGCCATGGTAGAGTTTTCAATTTCAATACCAGCGACATTATTTTTTGCGACGTTATCTCTAATAACGATATTGTTAGATTGTCCTACATAAACACCTGCATCAGCAGAGCCATAAGCGTAATTATGTTCAATAAGGATATTTTGACTTTGCAAAGGGTAAAGCCCATAAGCGCCATTGTCTTCTTCCAAAGGGCCATTCCAAACAGTACCTGTATAAGCGATATAGACTCCGTTAGCACTGACCACTTTAATACCATTTTTATTTGCTTCGAGTACCGTAAAATCTCTGATTGATAAGCCAACTCCACCTTCGAAGCGTATACCATCGTCTCCTGTTGAATTAGTAAAATCTAAGGTTGTTTCATTGATGCCGTAACCGGTCAGTGTAATGTTGTCTGCTGCAGCAATGGCGATAGTTTCAGAGACAATGAAATTTCCCTGAGGCATTACAATGGTTGAGCCTGCTGGTACTTCAAAGAGCGCTAATACAAGTTCGTCTGTTATGTCATCGCCATCGATTGCGTGTGGCTGAACAAAGATGGCATCTGCTGGAAAAGCGAATCCAGAGCTGGTGATCATAGCTGGATCTGTTGTTGCACTCGTTCCATCATCTCCGTCTACTCCATCGGTACCTGTAGCACCTTGAATGCCGTCTATTCCATTAGTGCCGTTAACTCCGTCGTCGCCACCGCATCCTGATAGCGATAAAGTTGCCAGTATAGCGGATAGGATCAAAGATTTTTTCCAGTGCTGTTTACCAATAATGCCATTGCTGATCATAATACAACCTCTTTTTTTGTTGATACGGGTTTATGTTTTTAGTGGAGTAAAATGGACAGAAAATAAGGAGAGCCTAACAGCGCTTCTATTCATGCTTATCTACTCGTCTAAATCTCGTTTACACTTAATTTCAACCACAATAGCCCTAATTACCTACTTGTTAAATGACTAACAATTACACTATGATGATTGTTTTACACTTATCGTACAAATGTAATACACTTGAAGCATATGTAATAGTAAAGGGTATAAATGAAGTTAGGTGAGATTTCAGTGTCGTATTTAGAAATTATTGCTAAAACCATGACACAATTAAATTGTGATGTGCTCGGTATTTTTGAGCAGTATTCGATAAGTCCTTTAGTCTTTACATCACCCGATGCTCGTATCAGTATTCCCAAACTTCTACATATTGGCCATGCATGCATAGAGATAACAGAGACTCCGTGGCTTGGACTGGAAATGGGACGAATGACCGCACCAACAAATTTAGGAGTGCCGGGGTTAATCGCTATGACAGCAGCTGATTTAAGGCAAGCATGCCAGGCGATAGCTCACTACGAACTATTAAATAGCTTTAACGTTCGAGGTCAGTCTAAGTTTTACATCAGTCAAGGCCCAGGAATTAAGGATGGCATACTCGAATTTTATTCACTCAGTCCTTATAATGACTATAATTATTTTGTCGTGGATTCGGTATTGTCGGGCTGGATGAACGTTATTACGGCATTGATAGGCACTGTAGGTGCGGTTAAACAAGTCTGTTTTGAATTTCCTGCGCCTAGCTATTATGATAAATACGATGATTTTTTTACTTGCGAAGTATTATTTAATCAACCTGCTAACAAGCTGATAATCAATGCTGATTCACTTAATGAGTCTTGTATTAATAGCTGTGAGACAATTTACCACTTGCTTAAACACCAGGCTGACAACGATCTTTCTCGTGCCCAGCTAGGACTCAGTTTTACAGAAAAAGTAGCACGGGCAATCACCCCTTCTCTTAACGTAGCAATTCCGACTCTTAACCAAGTGGCTGAATTACTCAATATCGCTCCATGGACAATACGGCGAAGACTTATTGAAGAAGGAGGGAGTTTTCAAAAGGTACTTAATGATACGCGGCGTGATTTGGCAATAAGTTATATAAGCAATACTTCATTATCCCTTGGGGAAATAGCCTATTTATTGGGTTTTGGTTCAGCAACAGCTTTTCAGCACGCCTTTAAACGCTGGACTGGAAAAGCGCCAGGTAGTTATAGAAGCTAAATATTCGGTATGGATTTTTGGCCTATCAATTTTGGGCCAAGTACCGCTTTGGTGAACAGCCCAAATGTTTTTTAAAACTAGTGATAAAAGCGGATGTTGATTCATAACCTAGTTCAAAGGCAATATCTATCAGTTGAATATTGCTATTAAGTAACTCTAATGATTTTAAAATTCTTAGTTTTTGTTTCCAGCGACTAAACCCCATGCCGTAGTTTTGATTAAACAACCGGTTTAAAGTACGACTAGATGCACCTACTTTCACTGCCCATTGCTCAATAGTCAATTTGTTTGCAGGCTCTTGATTGAGGGCTTCTATTATGGGCAAAAGCCTTTTATCTCGAATTGTTGTAAGCGTCCGGCAAAGAGCATCTAAACAATAAGTAGTTATCAAGTTAAGTTACTTCAAACAATTATTTGGAGTAACTTATGAAAATAACGCGAAGCCATGAGCAATGGCGAACTATCC
>MAAB01029614.1_pt1 | contig 44414 bp, 33 predicted proteins | sample 1115991 | NCBI WGS metagenome assembly MAAB01 (sample SAMN04961124, study PRJNA320927) | seawater metagenome | isolation source: sample BD02T18 sea water enriched with oil for 18 days | place: USA:Gulf of Mexico | collected 2013-07-27 | reverse complement strand
CATAGCAAGATTGAAATTTAACTTTATTGCTCAGCACTTTGTTTGAGCGTCATCAAAATTACTAGGAATGATAATGTCAAAGATTAGCAAAATTTTAGCTCGTGAAATCATGGATTCTCGTGGCAACCCAACCGTTGAAGCCGATGTATATCTTGAATCAGGTGCATTTGGTCGTGCAGCAGCTCCTTCTGGCGCGTCAACAGGCTCACGTGAAGCTCTTGAATTACGTGATGGTGATAAAGCACGTTATTTAGGTAAAGGTGTTTTAAATGCTGTTGCAGCGATTAGAAATGATATTGCAGGTGCATTAGTTGGCCAAAATGCTTTAGAACAAGCTAATATCGATCAAATTATGATTGATTTAGATGGTTCTGAAAATAAAGAAAAGTTTGGTGCTAATGCAATCTTAGCAGTGTCATTAGCTGTTGCTAAAGCGGCTGCGGCAGATAAAGGTGTACAATTATTTGAACATATCGCAGACTTGAACGGCACTCCTGGCGTTTATAGCTTACCTGTACCTATGATGAACATCATCAATGGTGGTGAGCATGCTGATAACAATGTTGATATCCAAGAATTTATGGTACAACCTGTTGGCGCAAAAAACTTTAGTGAAGCTTTACGTATGGGGGCGGAAATCTTCCATGCACTTAAAAAAGTATTATCAGCAAAAGGTTTAAATACTGCTGTTGGTGATGAAGGTGGGTTTGCTCCGGATTTAGCTTCAAATGCAGATGCTTTAGCGGTAATTAAAGAAGCTGTTGCGGCTGCAGGTTATACTTTAGGTACTGAAGTTACACTAGCAATGGATTGTGCGGCTTCTGAATTCTTCGATGCTGACAAGGGTATCTATGACCTTAAAGGTGAAGGTAAACAATTCACGTCTAATGAATTTTCTGATTTCCTTGGTGAGCTTTGTAAAGAATACCCAATTGTGTCAATTGAAGATGGTTTAGATGAATCTGATTGGGATGGTTTTAAATACCAAACTGATTTACTTGGCGATAAAGTTCAAATCGTTGGTGATGATTTATTTGTGACTAATACTAAGATTTTAAAAGAAGGTATCGATAAAAATATCGCTAACTCTATCTTAATCAAGTTTAACCAAATCGGTTCTTTAACTGAAACTTTAGCTGCTATTAAAATGGCTAAAGATGCGGGTTACACTGCTGTTATTTCTCATCGTTCAGGTGAAACTGAAGATGCAACTATTGCTGATTTAGCGGTAGGTACAGCAGCTGGTCAAATCAAGACGGGTTCTTTATGTCGCTCTGATCGTGTTTCTAAGTACAACCAACTTCTACGTATTGAAGAAGCTTTAGGTGATAAAGCCATATATAACGGTTTGTCTGAAATTAAAGGCCAATAAGAGCTAAACTTTTTGCTACTAAGCTTAAGAGCTTTGTTGCATGTGCTCATTGACTAGCGTCAACTCTGCGCAAGCGCCATACTCTAAAGCTGATTAGCTTCAACTTTAACTATTATTATTTATTTGGTATTCATGTTTAGTTCATAAAGAATAAATATCAAATAGTAAAACGCAGCTTAAGCTGCGTTTTTTTATGTCTAAAAATCAAGGGGAGGGGTTATTCTTCAGGGAAACTGTTAATTATATCTGTGATTAACTTAGCTGTTTCTTCTGGACTCTCTAGAGGAAACATATGTCCACCAGGTACAGTTTTTAGTTTTATGTGTTTATTAAGCTTAACAAAACGGCTAAAAATGTGATGAGGGAACACATCTGTAGTATCTCCGTAAACTAAGGCTGCGGGCACTGTTAGCTTGTTTTTGTAACTAGATAAATTTGACGGAATATTTCTAAAAATACTTGCTTCAACTTGCGCATCAAAGCTTAATTCTAATTGATTGTTACGCTCACAAATCCCATGTGTTATGTAGTCCGCTAAACAGCGACTATCGAATTCTCTAAACAATTTCCTTTTGGCGAAAGCCGATCCAATATCAGAGCCCAAAGGCCATTGAGTTCGACGATTTTTAGCGCGACCTGCAGGGCTAAATTTATCTATCCATTTGGTTTTCTTTAGTAGCCTAGCAGCTAGTGCTCCAGCACCGCTTAATGCCGGAGGGTCTAGCATGATAAGCCCTTTAAATAAGTCAGGCCGTTGACAGCATGCGATAAATGAAATCACGCCACCAAATGAGTGACCAAGGCATATGACTTTTTTACCATCAATTTGTTGGGATTCGACATGATTTATCAACTCTTCAACCTGAGCTTGCCAGTTATGATTAACAGGCATTTTTGAGTTATGTCCATACTTATCTATTGAGATAATTTTTGTATTATCAGGGAGATAACCAAATAATGTTTGATAACTACCTGCTGGAAAGCCATTGGCGTGGGCAAAATTTATGATATTTGTTGGCATTGAGTTTTTTTATTGATAAAGGTGAAGATAAAATTTAAACGCGCGTTTCAATTTTGTCAACAAGTTCTTATTTTATCGGCATAAGGTGTAACTAATATAGAAAAGCTCAGTGTGCTGTATTTTGAAGTATTACCCTTAATCTTCTTGATTAGCTTCGTTTTTTTTAGAAATTAAAAAGGGCATATTCGTATCAAATTATGCCCTTATTATTTTTAGTAAAGTAATTATCGCTTTAGAGTAAATCGAATAATTGCTTTTCAAGTTTGACTTGATCAATGGCAAAGTTACGGATACCTTCGGCAAGTTTTTCTGTTGCCATAGGATCTTCATTCATATGCCAGCGGAATTCTGCTTGTGTTAAGACGGCTTCTTTTTCCACGGAGCCAGCATCGCTAGACGATAATTTTTGTATAACTGTGTCTGTGCTACTCGCTAGTTCATCCATTAGCTGTGGGCTAATAGTTAAACGGTCACAACCGGCCAGCTCTAGAATTTCACCAATATTTCTAAAGCTAGCACCCATGACTACAGTGTTAAAACCTTGTTGTTTATAATAATTATAAATACTCGTCACTGAAACTACACCAGGATCTTCATTGCTCGGGTAATCACTTCGGCCAGTATCTTTTTTATACCAGTCTAAAATTCGGCCAACAAATGGAGAAATTAAGTAAACCCCAGCTTCAGCACATGCGCGTGCTTGTGCAAAACTAAATAATAAGGTTAAATTACAGTTAATACCTTCTCGTTCTAGTTGCTCAGCGGCTTTAATCCCTTCCCATGTAGAAGCTAGTTTAATTAAAATTCTATCATTGCTTATACCCGCTTCGTTATACATGGCTATAAGTTTATGCGCTTTAGCAATTGATGCTGCTGTATCAAATGATAATCGAGCATCTACTTCGGTTGATATGCGGCCAGGGACAATTTTTAATATTTCTAACCCAATTAATACTGAAAGCTTATCGGCGGCATCGTTTATTTGCTGTTCTGCATTGTCAGATTGCGTTTTAGCCCAATGAACAGAGTCTTTTACTAATCCTTGATAACTGGCTAAAGAAGCCGCTTTTAGTAGTAGTGATGGATTTGTAGTCGCATCCTGAGGTTGAAACTTGGCAATAGCCTCGATGTCACCTGTGTCAGCTACAACCGTTGTCATTTGTTTTAATTGTGAAAGCTGTGAAAAAGAATTTGTCATGGCGTTACCTTAAATAGTGTTCTGGAAATTTGATTGCTCAGTATCTCTAAATTCGATAATGAATGTAGCTGGAGAAATATTACAACATAAAAATAAAAAAGCACTCTTTATTGCGCGATTTTTAACAATGCATTGTGTTTTTGTTTGTAAGTTACGCCAAAAGGTATTAATTAGCCATGCATTAGCATTGATTAAACGCTATTAACTTAGTTAATCCTTATGATATATTACGTGTTATTAAGTACTCACTAAAATCGGCTTAAAGATATGTTACTTGTTGTTTCACCTGCAAAAAAATTAGATTTTGAATCCCCTCTGGTTACAGAAAAGTTTAGCCAACCCAGCTTACTTGAACAAAGCCAATTATTGATAGATGATTGCATTAAACTTTCACCCAGTGAAATTGCAAGCTTAATGAAATTGAGTGATAAGCTTGCGGGCTTAAATGCTGCACGTTTTGGGCAATGGTCCACCCCTTTTACTCAAGACAATGCCAGGCAAGCTATTTTAAGCTTCAACGGCGATGTTTATACCGGACTCGATGCGCAGTCTTTTAGTGATGAAGATTTTGATTTTGCTCAGAAAAAATTAAGAATCCTTTCGGGTTTATATGGTTTATTAAAACCACTTGATTTGATGCAAGCCTATCGCTTGGAAATGGGTTGTAAGCTTAGTAATAGTCGTGGTGATAATTTATACCAATTTTGGGGAGAGATTATCACTAATGAACTAAATAAAGCATTAATTGAGCAAAATGATAATGTGCTTATTAATCTTGCCTCAACGGAATATTTCAAATCAGTTAAGAAAAAATCATTAAACGCCACTATTATTACTCCGACATTTAAAGACTGGAAAAATGGTCAATTTAAGATAATCAGTTTCTTTGCTAAAAAAGCACGTGGACTGATGGCGCGCTATATTATTCAAAACAAGCTAACATCGGCAGAGCAAATTAAAACTTTTGATTTAGCTGGTTATCAATATAACGAAGCTATGTCTAAAGACGATGACTGGGTTTTCACGCGCAAAGAAAGTTAACCATACAGAATTCTAAGTAAATCAGTTTTACCGGCATTAGGCATAAATGCAAATTACATGAAGGCACAACTTTTAGTGGCTTAGGTATAATATTTAAACATTTTAACAGGAGGTGACATGTTAACTTTATTAGCAAAGCTACTACATGCATTAAACAGCGATAGTTCTATTCGGCAAATCGCCTTAGCCATAGCGTTAGGTTTTATCGTTGGTTTATCGCCAATATTAACCTTACACAATATAGCTATAATATTTTTTGTCTTAATCATCCGAGTGCATTTAGGGAGTTTCATACTTGCGGTTGGATTTTTCTCTGGAGTGAGTTATTTATTATCTCCGTTCATTGTTCAAGTAGGTGAGTCTCTTCTAACACAAGCCAGCTTGACAGGATTTTTCACCTCTTTATACCAACTTAGCTTGTTTAAACTAGCGCATTGGCATCACACTTATGTGTTAGGTGCGTTTGTTTTGGGCGTGATTTTGTGCGTGCCAATATATTTTATCAGCAAGCTAATCATTGAAAAGTATCGTGTACATATAATGACATTTTTTGAAAAATTCAGAATTGTTAAAGCATTAAAAGCATCTAAATTTTATAGTTTGTACAGCAGTTTTGCCGGTGAGTCTAGTCTGTCTAAAGGAGGTCTGTAATGACAAGGTTTATTCGTTGGCAAGGTATGATTGCCTTTGTTCTGTTAAGTGCACTTGTTGCTGGTGTGTTGTATTTGTTTGCAGAAAGTTTAGTCAAAAGCGCTATTGTCAGTTCGGCAGAGAGTGCTTTTGGCGCTGAAGTGAATGTGGCAGATGTGAAGCTTGGCTACTCACCTTTACAGTTGAGCGTTTTAGGTATGCAGGTTACTGATAAAGAAACCCCTACCCAGAACTTATTTAGTTTTGAACGTGCCACTGCAGGGGTCGATGTATGGCAATATTTATTCGGTAAAATTATTATCGATAAGCTTGAAGTAAGCCAATTGGCATTTTCTAGCGTCAGATCTCGAGCAGGTAAAGTTTTTCTTAATGATGATTCAAGTGATAAAGAAGAGAGTTTGTCTGATAAAGCAAAAGACATGTTACCTGAAGTGGATATGCAGTTACCTGATATTAAGGCCTTACTCGATGACAGTAATCTGTTAACCGTTAAAGCCAGTAATCAATTAAAAGACAGCTATAAAGTCGAGCAAGAAAAATTAAAAGCGCTGAAAAGCCAGCTACCTAGCAAGGCTAAGTTGAAGTCTTACCAAGATAAAGTAGAAGCACTAGGTAAAATGAAAGTGAGCTCACTCGCTGACATAGAAAAAATAAAAACAGAATTTGATAAAATAAAAACTGAATTTAAAGCGGATCAAGCACTAATTAAGCAGGCTAAACAACAAGTTTTAAACAGTAAAAAAATATTGGCTCAGCAAATAAATGAAGTAAAAACAGCGCCAAATAAAGATTGGCAACAAATAGAGAAAACATACCAGTTAGATAGTATTGATACTGAAGATTTTGCTCATATTCTCTTTGGTGAAAAAGCTAGAGGCTATGTAGAAAAGGCACAATGGCTCTATGAACAAGCATCTCCTTTGATGGCTAACATGAAAGAGGATGGCACAACACCTAGTGAAGACAAGTCTCATGCCGAAGGGCGTTTTATCTTTTTTACAGAAGAGACACCTTTACCCGCTGTTTTAGTTAAAAAGGCATTGTTCTCAATCCAACTTGAACAAGGTGAAGTAATAGTTACCGGCAGTGAGTTGACTCATCAACACTGGATACGAGGCAAAGATAGCCTCATCAATATTAATTCTATCGATAATGGCGAGCTTAAACTTAATAGTAACTTTAAGTTAACGCAATCAGGTGATTTTAGCGCGAATGGAGATTGGCTTGTTAATGACAGAACCTTGTCCAATACTGATATAACACAAAGCAAAGCGTTAACTTTATCGTTAAATGCAGGACAACTTGATGGTACAGGTAGCTTTAACTTAACTCAGGGTGAAATTAAAGCCACTAATCAGTTCTCACTTGAACAGGCCAGTTATCAAGGAGAGGCTAAATCAAAAATTACTAAATTATTACTGGCTACAATTGAGTCATTAGATAGTTTAACTGTTGATGTTGGTGTGAATGGCGAAATTAGTAAGCCAAACTTTACTATTGCATCATCACTAAATGACGCACTTACCGGCGCTTTTAAACAGCAGGTGTCTGGTAAGTTGACTGAATTTAAAAGTAAAGTAAATAAAGGTTTAAATGAAAAATTAACCAACGCCCTGAAACTAGGTGATAGTCAATCAGCTGAGTTACTTGATCTCGAAGCACTATTAACCGATTCAGACAAAGCGTTAGATGATTTAAAGAATTCAGATATTGTTAAACAGCAACAGAAAAAGTTAGAAGATAAAGTGAAAGATAAGGCTAAGGATAAGTTAAAGAATAAACTTGGAGATCTATTTGGGTAATATAAACAGACACTAAAGCAATCGACTAAAGAATATTTTCGCTATTTTCTGTTTATTGATGACCACAGTATTTAAATGTAAATTTATTAACTGATAAGGGAATAAAAATGAATAAATATATAGCGGAATGTATTGGTACTTTTTGGTTGGTTCTTGGTGGCTGCGGCAGTGCAGTATTAGCAGCAGGCTTTCCTGATGTTGGCATTGGCTTACTTGGAGTATCACTCGCCTTTGGTTTGACCGTGCTAACTATGGCTTATGCGATAGGGCATATTTCGGGTTGTCATTTAAATCCGGCAGTATCCGTTGGCCTATGGGCCGGAGGACGTTTCCCTGCCAATGAACTCATGCCTTATATCATGGCACAAGTCATTGGGGCTATCCTTGGCGCTGGTGCTTTATACCTTATAGCAAGTGGTCAACCAAGCTTTGATTTATCAGCGGGTTTTGCCTCAAATGGTTTTGGAGCGCATTCACCTGGTGGTTATTCGATGGTAGCAGCTCTTGTCGCTGAAATTGTACTAACCATGATGTTTATTTTCGTCATTATGGGCGCGACGGATAAGCGGGCTCCTGCAGGTTTAGCGCCGATTGCCATTGGTTTATGTTTAACCTTAATTCATTTGATCAGTATTCCGGTAACAAATACTTCAGTAAACCCAGCACGAAGTACTGGAGTTGCCTTATTTGTCGGTGATTGGGCTCTAGCTCAATTATGGTTATTCTGGCTTGCGCCTATTGTTGGTGGTTTTATTGGTGCTAAATTATATCGTGTGGTTGCGAAAGAAGAACAAGGTAATAGCTAAATGAGCACTGATATCAGCTGCTATAAGTATGAGTAAAATTGATAATTAGATTAGTTAGAGATAGAAAAAGACCGAATTGCGACAAGCAAGTCGGTCTTTTTTATGTTCTTTACCAGTAACTACGCATTGCCACGGTAAAACTCCAGCCATCATATGCGCCGCCATCATTGGCATTATCATCCATTTTTGCATACTGCAAACCTGCTTGAAGTTTTAACTTATGGTCGTTTATAAACCAGTTTACGCCAGCATATACTTCTTGGTATTTGTCACCGCGCTCACCATCTACACTGCTTTGACCATATTCATCAACTACCTTGCTATCATAACGGCCTAAACGAACGCCATTATCTTCAGAACTTCTTAAGTAGGTATAACGAGCAACCCACTGAATTTTTTCACTTTGTTGATAGGTAGGCATGATAACAACACCAAAGAGATCACTCTGGCCTAAATCACCTTTACCCCAAGAGATATCACTGTGAAACCCCCAGTCGTTTTGTTCAAACTTACTTGAAGTACTGATAACTTGTGAGAAGTCACGGGTATTACCGTCTTCATGCGTATCGTTATAGACGTAATCAAGGCTGACTTCACCTTTATCCCAAAGATTACTCTTTGCTAGTTTTTTACTAGTTGAAAACATGGCAAAGTAACTAGCATCGTTAATCGATATTTCATCGGAGCCATCACTAGAGAATATACCTGTTTTATACGACCAATCATTGTTAAGCTTACTTTTAACGCTAACACCGGTAAAATACTCAGAGGTAAACCATAAGTTATTTGTCAGGTTGTTACGCTGTGGTGTGAGAAGTTTTTTCGATGAAGTTTTACCGTCTAGGGTAAAGCCGGTAGATTGTTTCAAGAACTTAAGTTCGGTGTCTTTATCTAATGACCAGCCAATGTTGGCATCAGTTAGTCGATTGTATGAGTCACCTAGTGAATCATTCAAATTGATATCCGCCTCTAAAGCAACTTTAAATTCACCGTATTTACCTTTGAAACCAAAGCGAAAACGACGCCATAAAGTGTCGTTATAGTCACCTTGATCACTGTCAACCCAAGTTGAATCCAATTGCAGACGACCAGATAACTTAAAGTAGTCACCTTGCTCATTATCATATAAGTCAGCAAAATCCCAAGCATCTGCAAAACTGCTCTCAGTACTTTGGTCTCTTTCGCTGTCTTGGTTTGTGCTAGTGTTTAATTGATTACTTTCGTTTGCTGCACTGGTTTGTGCGTAGGTAAGTGAAGTAGTTAGTGATGTTACTACAGCAAGTGCGATAATTGTTTTTAAACGTACGGATGATTTTTTAGCGAATGGCTGATTTTTCATATTAATTACTATCATAAAGTTGAAAACCCAATTATCAAGACATTACACAGTGTAAGAGTAAAGTCCCAATAAAAGTCGGACTATTCAATAGCAAACTGGTTGAACAGTGCGCTTAGGAAGCGCTGTTATCAATAGGTTTGCTATAACTTCATCCATAAAGTGAATATGGCGCTATTACAGCATTGCTTTATGACAGAAATATTACATACTCAGCTTTCAGTGCAATAATAGTGTCACAATATTGTAAACCTTATATGCTAGATATTTAGCTAAGGATATTCATGCATCGTGACTATAACTCAGTATTGCACTATTTTGCGGCTTTCGCTCGCTTAGCTTTTTTCTTCACTTGCTTCTTAGCTTTAGCTTTTTTCTGAGAAGCGGTGAGCTTGATCTTTGCCTTTTTATTGACCACACGTGATTCTTTGTTCTTTGGGCGTAACTCTTGAATAAATCGGCGTTGTAAACGTTCTTTGGTGTAACGTTCTATTTTGCCAATCACTCCCATATCGTGTGCCTCAACTAAGGAGATGGCGGTCCCTTTGTTACCCGCACGTCCTGTACGCCCAATACGGTGAATATAAATATCTACCTTACGTGGCATATCAAAATTAACGACATGGCTGATATCGTCAATATCTAAACCTCGGGCGGCAACATCAGTTGCTACTAATACTTTAATTTCGCCACTTTTAAAACGCTCAATAGCCTTATTACGCTTATCTTGAGGCATTTTGCCTTCTAACCAAACACATGGTAACTCTTCTGCATAAAGTTTACCCGAAAGGTACTGCACAGTTTCACGTTTATTTGCAAAGACAACCGTTCGCTCAACACCCTCTTGTTTAAGGGTATTCACTAACATTTTTAGCTTATGATTGGCATCGTCTGCTAAATGAATCCATTGGTGAATAACTGCTTTCTCTTTACGTGACGGACTTGATTCTAAAAAGATAGGTTCATTGAGTACTTCCTTGGCAAAACGTTGTACACCAGAGCCTTCTAAAGTAGCTGAAAATAACATAGTTTGCTTACGCCAGCGAGCTTCAGCAACAATGCGATTTATTGCATCGCTAAAACCAAGGTCAAGCATGCGATCAGCTTCATCTAAAATAAGAATTTCAATTTCGCGTGCATCGAATTGCTCATTTTCTATATATTCTAATAATCGCCCAGGGGTTGCGACTAAAATATCAGTAGTTGTGGTTAATATATCTGAATGGCTACCGTAGTTAACACCACCCGTTATAACGCCAGTTTTTATTTTTGTTAGCTCAGTAAGGTGTTCACTATCTTCACCAATTTGTATCGCTAATTCACGCGTCGGCGTCAGAATCAATACTCGAGGGAAACCCGGTTTAGTTCGTGGGTAGTCTAATAAGTGCTGAGCAACAGGTAATAAAAATGCAGCAGTTTTGCCTGTACCAGTTGGTGCAGATGCCAAAACATCTTTGCCAGACATTGCTTCAGGAATGACAAGTTCTTGAATTGACGTTGGCTTGGTATAACCAATTTTTTTGATACTGGCTAATAATTCTGAGTCGAGATCGAATTGCTCAAACATAGGGGATAGTTCACTAAGTGTTAATAAAGATAAATATGCGGCAATTATAGTGGTTTTAGCCCTTGCTGTAACTATTTATCGCAAGGACTAATTAATTGAGTAAATAATTTAGTCGAGGAGGGATTTTGTACTTAAAGAGATGTATCTAAAGTAAGCTGCTGTACTCAATTAAAACTTGTTCGCACCAAGTATCTAAACGCTCATCAGTTAAATTGTATTGGCTATCTTCATCTAATGACAAACCAACAAACTTGCTGCCATCAGCTGTTAAAGCTTTTGAGGCAGTAAAATCATAACCTTCATTTGGCCAGTACCCCACAACAGTAGCACCTTGTGCTACTACCTGCTCGTGTAACATACCAAGTGCATCTTGAAACCACTCAGTGTAACCAATTTGATCACCCATGCCATATAAAGCGATAATTTTACCAGAGAGGTTTATTTGATTTATATCACTCCACATGGATTCCCAGTCTTCTTGTAACTCACCATAATCCCAGGTGGAAATGCCTAAAATTATAAAGTCATAATTAAGGCAGTCTGCTAATGGTTGATCTTTTATATTAAATATATCAACCAAGTCGGCACCCATTATTCCCTGAATCTTTTCAGCAACTATTTCAGTGTAACAAGTGGTTGAGCCATAAAATAAACCAATTTTCATTATGCTATTTCCAATTTTTATTTCAATACGAACTATTTTAGGCGCGATTTTAGCAAAAACAATTATCTTTGTTTACAAGTTAATTCAAATTACTGACTATTTTAAGTTGCAAATAATCCCTCATGGCTGTAATTTCCTTGCGTATAATTAGGTCTATTGTTATTAGCAGTTCTATTTTGCTTATATTTTACAGATTTATTGTTATTACTTGTTAGGAAGTCGTTAGGGAGCATTATGTTTAAGACATTCATTATTAGCGCTGTATTTGCCACGCTTACTTTACCTCTATTGTTGCAAAGTGCCATTGCAGCAGGAGAAACCAGTGCATCGCCAACTTTGGCTAAGTCAGTAAGTAATAAAACAGTACTTGATGCAGATTTTTTAAAAGAAAAAATAAACAGCTCTATTGGGTTAACTGTTGTTAAAGTTGAAGAAACAGCTTTACCAGGCATTGCTTTACTCGTTACCAATCAAGGTTTGTTTTATGCAAGTTATGATGGCGAGTTTTTCATTCAAGGAAAAGTTTACAATTTAGGCGCTACCGTCACTGATATAGGCGAAAAAAGCTTAGCTAAAGTACGCCTAGATGGATTGAAAAACTTTGAAGATAACATGATTGTTTATAAAGCTGAGAATGAAAAGTATGTGGTGTCAGTTTTTACTGATATCACTTGTGGTTATTGCCGTAAAATGCACGAACAAATGGCAGAGTATAATGCACGTGGTATCACCTTTCGTTATTTAGCTTATCCTCGTGCAGGTATTAAAGACCAGAGCGGTAACTTAACCCAAGGTTTTAAAGACTTACGTTCAGTGTGGTGTAATGAAGATAATGCCACTGCGTTAACAAAAGCTAAATCGGGTACAGGCATTGCTTATCGAATTTGTGAAGCGCCTATTGAAGCTCAGTTTAAATTTGGTCGTCAAATTGGTGTTAGCGGTACACCAGCGATTATCTTTTCAAATGGTATGATGGTTCCTGGTTACCAACCACCAGTGCAATTAGAAGAGTTACTGAAAAATACCTAATTTACTTTTTTATCAAAATAGATAAATATTTATAAGTACTTGCTGATTTTCACCAAGTACTTTTTTTTATGGTAAAAATACGTCATGAAATTTTAACTATCACCAGCAAATTGAGAACATATCGCATGAGTAAAACAATTGTTCGTCGAGCTAAAGTCTCTACTAACCACTTGCCTGAAAACTTAGCTGATATCATCAAGCAAATTTATGCCAGTCGAGGAGTGGAATCAGCCAAGGAGCTTGAGCTTAATGTTGCTCATTTACAAGGTATGATTGATGATACGGCGCTCATGGGAGTTGATAAAGCTTGTCAATTATTACATGACGCCATAGTGAATAAACTACGTATTGTCATTGTGGGCGATTTTGATGCTGATGGTGCGACTAGTACCGCTTTAATGATGACAGCATTGAGCTTATTTAATAGCCATGAACATGATTTTATTGTGCCCAACCGTTTTGAATATGGTTACGGTTTAACCCCTGAAATTGTAGATATAGCGGCACAGCAAAACGCACAGATGCTGATTACTGTGGATAACGGGATCAGCTGTATTGCCGGTGTTAAACATGCCAAAGAATTAGGTATGCAGGTTATTGTTACGGATCATCATTTACCAGGACAGTCATTACCTATTGCTGATGCCATTGTTAACCCTAATCAACATGGTTGTAATTTTCCCAGTAAAGCACTTGCCGGCGTCGGGGTGGCTTTTTATTTAATGCTGGCTTTAAGAAAATACTGTCGTGAGAAAGGTTATTTTACTGCGCAAGGTATTGCAGAGCCCAATATTGCTCAATTATTAGATTTGGTTGCTCTCGGGACCGTAGCCGATGTGGTGTCACTTGATGCCAATAACCGAATCTTAGTCGAGCAAGGATTGAAACGTATCCGGGCAGGACAAACTCGACCTGGTATTCAAGCGCTTATTGAAATTGCTAATAAAAACCAGAAGAGGCTCGTTGCCAGTGATTTTGGTTTTGCCTTAGGCCCGAGAATTAATGCAGCAGGGCGTCTTGATGATATGTCTTATGGTATTAATTGCTTACTTGCTAATAATTTATCGAGTGCTCGTGTAATGGCAGCAGAGCTTGATGATCTCAATAAAACTCGTCGAGAAATAGAGCAGGGCATGCAAACTGAAGCTGAGCAAGTACTAACTTCTCTTAAGTTTGATGAAGATAATTTACCTAATGCTATCGCACTTTTTCAGCAAGATTGGCACCAAGGTGTTATTGGTATTGTAGCTGGCCGATTAAAAGAAAAATTTCATCGACCTTGTATTGTTTTTGCTACAGGCAAAGAAGATGATTTTACTAATGGTTTGGATAGAGAAATTAAAGGCTCTGCGCGTTCTATCCCTGGCCTACATATTAGAGATTTATTAGAGCATATTGATAGTCAACATCCTGATATTATAATTAAATTTGGTGGTCACGCAATGGCGGCAGGTTTATCAATTAAACAAGGAGATTTTGAACTGTTTCAACAGTTATTTAATGAATTAGCAGGTAAGTGGCTAAAAGATGAAGATTTGCAAAGTATTATTTTATCCGATGGTGAGCTTCCTCTTGAGCACCTCAACTTAAATTTTGCAGAACAGCTAAGAGACGCAGGACCTTGGGGGCAAAACTTCCCTGAGCCATTATTTGACGACAGTTTTACTCTAGTCCAGCAGCGTATTGTCGGCGAAAAGCACCTTAAATTAGTGGTAGAAAAGCAGGGTGAAGTATTTGACGGTATTGCTTTTAATGTTGATGTGAAAGCTTGGCCAAATGCTCATGCAAAACAGGTGCATTTAGCTTACCGCTTAGATGTAAATGAGTTTCGCGGTAAACGCACTGTGCAATTAATGATTGAAAACATCACAATGGTTAAAATTCCATAACTGAAAGTAACAAAAAATGATAGAGAAAACAGTAAACATCATTGAATTACCGCAGTTAGCATTGGCTTTTATTCCGGTATTAGCGGTAATATTCATTCAATTTAGCTGGTCACTGCCACAGAAAAGAACATTGCATGCGCTTGCTCGTATGTTGGTGCAATTATTGTTAGTGGGCTTTTTTCTTAGTTATATATTTGAGTCGAATAGTGCTTGGTTAGTATTAGTGTTATTGATCATTATGGTACTCTTTTCTAGTTGGATAGCTTTAAATAATATCGAGGCACCTAAGAGGCAACTTTTTCAACGCGCAGTGCTGGCTATATCACTTAGCAGTATAATAACGTTATTCATTATCACCCAAGGTGTTTTACAACTTACTCCTTGGTATCACGCGCAAACACTTATTCCTCTTGCAGGTATGGTTTTCGCTAGTAGCATGAACAGTATTAGTTTATCTGGTGAGCGTTATTATTCTGAACTGGCTAATAAGGTGGATTATAAACAGGCTCGAAATATTGCGTTTCAAGCATCGATGATCCCCAATGTCAATGCACTGTTAGCGGTTGGAATTGTTTCATTACCCGGAATGATGACAGGACAGATCCTCTCAGGGGTTTCTCCCTTTATTGCTGCAAGATACCAAATTATGGTGATGTGTATGATATTTGCTTCTGCAGGTATCTCATCTGCTTATTTTCTATTATTGGCAAAACCAAATAGTGATGACGGCCTTAAATAAAAACGTAGATGATTGATCATCTACGTTAGCGTGATAAAAGTTATAAAATGCTACTTTTATCTTTAGTACATGTGCTGACCACCATTGATGGATAAGGTTGAACCAGTAACAAAACCTGCATCATCAGCAACTAAAAAGAGTACTGAACGAGCAATATCTTCTGGCTGACCTAAGCGGCCTACTGGTATTGTTCTGACGATTTTTGCTAAGACGTCTTCTGGTACTGCACGAACCATATCTGTTTCAACGTAACCCGGTGCAATAGCATTGACCGTAATACCTTTTGCTGCTCCTTCTTGTGCTAATGCTTTAGTAAAACCATGAATGCCGGATTTAGCTGCAGCATAGTTGACCTGACCGTATTGACCTGCTTGACCGTTGACTGAACCAATATTAACGATACGGCCAAATGATCGTTCTCTCATGCCTTCAATAACAGCGCGAGAAGTATTGAAACAAGAGGATAAATTGGTCTGAATCACCGCGTTCCATTTATCAAAATCCATCCTGTGCATAGTGCCATCTCTTGTAATTCCTGCATTATTGACAAGAATGTCGATTGGCCCAATTTCGGACTCTATATCGTTAATACTGTTAGTTACACTCTCATAATCACTGACATCAAATTTAGAAGTTCGGATACCTGTTCGTTCTGTAAACTCTTGAGCTGCCTGATCATTGCCAGCATAGTTAGCGATGACAGTATAACCATTATCTTTAAGCATAACGCTAATAGATTCGCCTATTCCACGAGTTCCACCTGTTACTAATGCAATGCGTCCCATAACTGTGCTCCTTGTTATATTTCATATTTGTTCATAGAGGTTTCTAAACTTTATGTTTTTTGAGCTATCTGCTCGTTTTTTATCATATATCAAGCTGAATCATTCAACTAATTAACTTTAGTCGTAGTATGTTCGAAATTAAATTTTATAATTGGCAATAAAATCGATTTTAATTTGACATGGTAGGGGGAGTTGGCACTCATTATAGGGTGAGTTGTTTTTGTATACGATAACTGGTTGATAAGTGAGCTGCTTGTTTGTGTATATCTTTTGGTTATAAGTTATATCTTAATTTATATTGATCCATGTGAGGATGAATACTTGTGAAGGTGTACTTAGGAAATAAATAATTGCAGTGTTTAGTTAACATTAAGCAACTAACGTTATATTCTGTTCACAATATAAACAAACTAATGGAATGAAATATGACACTTAAAAAAACGGCTTTAGTTACGGGCTCTGTCAGTGGTATTGGCTTAGGGATAGCAAAAGATCTAGCTAAGCAAGGTTATAAGATCCTTATTAGTGATATAAATTTATCTTTGGCAGAAGATGTAGCGCAAAGTATTAACCAATCAGGAGGGGATGCCTTAGCATTCAAACTTGATGTTACTGTCCAAGCTGACATTGACAATGTTATAGCTCGTGCGGATGAGTTTAATAACCGCATTGATGTTTTAGTCAACAATGCGGGGATTCAATATGTCTCTAAACTGGAAGAGTTTCCCACTGATATGTGGCAATTGATAACCAATGTACTTCTTGTTGGTCCAGCAATGATGACTAAAGCAGTATTACCTTTGATGCGGGCTAATAATTTTGGCCGAATAATCAATATTGGCTCCTTACATGGCTTAGTGGCCTCTCCATACAAAAGTGCCTATGTTGCTGCTAAGCATGGCATTATCGGTTTCTCTAAAGTTATTGCGTTAGAAACAGGCGATCAGGATATTACTATCAACACCATATGTCCTGCTTATGTAAAAACTCCATTAGTAGAAAAGCAAATTGCCGATACAGCGAAAGAACATGGTATAAGTGAAGAAGAAGTGGTGAATAATATTATGCTGGCGCCAATGCCGAAAAAAGCATTCATTGATATAGAAGAAATATGTGGTTCAGTAAGTTATTTAGCAAGTGACGTCGCAAAAAATATGACGGGACAAACCATGGTATTAGACGGTGGTTGGGTAGCAAGGTAATCACCTTGCTCGAGTAAGCAAAATAAAAGTAGGTTTACATAAACCTACTTTTATTGACTTGATAAGATACTTTTCTTAAAAGAAAATTATTGATGCTTTTGAATAAAGTCAGCAATGCTAGGCGCAATTCTTTCACGAAAAGCAGAGCCACTGAAGGTTCCAAAATGACCAACCCCATCGAACACTTGATCCAATTTTTTCTGTTCAGGAATGCCTGAACATAGGGTTTGTGCTGCTTGGGTTTGTCCTAACGAGCAAATATCATCATTTTTCCCTTCAATGGTATGCAACGCTGTATCAGTGATTGCTGTTAAATCGACAAGTTCACCATGATAAGTCATTCTACCGTTTGCTAAATCGTGATTAATAAAAACACGGTCCAGAGTTTCTAGGTAAAATTCACTATTAAGGTCTAATACCGCTAAGTATTCATCATAAAAGTCGCGGTGACTTTCTTGCTTATCTTTTTTTCCATGAAAAACATGACCAAAATAATCGGTATGCTTAGTGATATGGTTTTCTAAATTCATTGCCATAAAAGAACATAATTGAATAAAGCCAGGATATACCTTTCTTCCCGCACCAGGGAAGCGTTTAGGCACCGTCATAATGACATTATTTTCAAACCATGATAAATCTTTACTACTAGCATATTTATTGAGTTCGTTAGGATTGATACTGGTATCAATTGGCCCCGCTATTATTGTTAGTGTTTTAGGTGTTGCTGGATCTTTTTCTTTAGCTAATACAGCTGTCGCTATTAAAGCTTGGACCGCAGGTTGGCAAACGGCTAAGACATGAGTATCTTCACCAATTTCTTTCATAAAATCGATTACGTAAGTTACATAATCATCAAAGCCAAAAGTCCCTTCAGATAAGGGCACATTTTTAGCATCTAACCAATCAGTAATGTAAACATCATGATCTAAAATTAATCGTTCTATTGTTGCTTTAAGCAATGTTGCATGATGCCCCGATAATGGCGCAACCAAAAACAGTTTAGGTTGTTTTACCTCACTATCTTGTTTGAAATGAATTAAATTGCAAAAGGGTTTTTCAACAATAACTTGTTCAGTGATGTTAATGGTTTCACCGTCAATTACCGAAGTTTTAATATCAAAAGGCTGTTTATCGTAAGCTTTAGTATGATGGTAGGCACTATCAAGTGCTGCATTAATGCTTTTACCAAGTAAGGTACTTGAAAACGGGTTAAATGGATGGTTGAGTAATTGTTGATTCACTTTGATAAAACCATTCATCAGTTCGGCGGAGCGACTATAGAGGTCGTAAGTTTGATATATCATGTGTTTTATCCTTCAAGTAAACTGACAACAGATGCTCTCTTTTGTATTGATCTTAAAGTATTTTATAGAATCTAATACTCAATTCTTATCGATTGAACAGTTTACGTTATAGTTAGTTAAGGTTCCTATTTCATTATTTAACGTTAATTAAGGTACCAATTCTTATTTTTATATTGCAGCGCAGCATCCATATTTAAAGCGAGTGTACCTAGCAAAACTAAATTGGTCAATAATTTCTTGCTGCACCGCATCAAAAATAAAGGTATCCTTAGTGTTGGTTACTTACTAGACAAAATACATTGTTTTTATCTTAAGGCTGAGGCATGGCTGTCAAAGCAGATAATTATCAAATAAGTTTGTATCTTATAATTATTGTTTGTAAATTGTTTATTAAGAATTTTAAAATATTTCTACTTTTAATTTGAGATAGCTATAGACAAATAAATTATAACCAAATCATTTACAAGGATATATTATGGAATCAAGTCAGCAAAATGAGGTAATTGATTTTTTAGAGCAATACTCAGAAGTGTTTAACACCATGGTCAAGCAGGTTTTAACCGATTCTGATAAAGAAAACTTAAATTCAATGATGGATTCAGAGAAGCTATCTCAACTTTTATCTAAAGGAGTCAAGGTTGATACAGCGATGTTATTTAATAAACAAATATCTTTCATGAATCAACAAGCCGAACTTTGGCAAAACGCGACGAAAGCATTACTCGGTACAAAAGTTGACCCTGTGGTATCTGAGGAGCGCAACGATAGAAGGTTTAATGATAGTGAATGGTCTGAAAATCCGGTTTATAACTATTTAAAGCAATCTTACCTTTTAAATTCAAACATGATGCAAGAAATGGTTGATAGCCTGCATTTTGATGATCCTAAGGCTGAAGAACAAATTAAGTTTTATACTCGTCAATATATCAATTCTGTATCCCCAACTAATAATGCTTTAACAAATCCTGAAGTTTGTCGAGACATATTAGAATCTAAAGGTGAGAACCTCATTAAAGGCTTGCAAAATTTTATGCAAGACTTACAACAAAGCCCTGCTGAAGCACTTAAGATTTCTCAAACTGATACTGATGCATTTACTTTAGGGGAAAACTTAGCTTACACCCCAGGTGATGTAATTTATCAAAATGATTTAATTCAACTGATACAGTACAAAGCTACGACTAAAAAAGTAAATGAAGTCCCTTTATTGTTTATTCCACCTTTCATTAATAAGTATTATGTCTTAGACATGGATGAACAAAAATCACTCATTAAGTGGTCGGTAGAACAAGGGCACACAGTATTTGTTATTTCATGGGTAAATCCTGATGCAACGCTTTCTGACAAAGGCTTCAGTGACTACATGAAAGAAGGTCCTATTGCAGCACTCGACGTTATCGAACAAGTAACAAAGTCGAGTAAAGTGAATGTTGTCGGTTATTGCATTGGTGGAACCTTGTTGGCTACCACGCAATCATATTTGTTAGCAAAAGGTGATACGCGGATAAATTCATTGACCTTTTTGACAACATTGCTCGACTTTGAAGAGCCTGGCGAAATAGGTGTTTACCTTTCTGAGCAAATGTTACCTTTTTTGAAAAAGAATATTAAAGAAAAAGGAATACTTGATGGCCGTGTGCTTGGCTTAGCTTTTAGCATGTTACGTGAAAATAGCTTGTTTTGGTCGTATTTTGTAAATAATTATCTCAAGGGGAAAGATCCTGCTCCATTCGATATTTTATACTGGAATAGTGATTCTTCAAATTTGCCAGCAGAAACGTTTAACTTTTATATGACAAATACTTATCAAGAAAATAATTTGATAAAAGATGGCGTTGTAGACGTTGATGGCGTTGCTATTGAGTTAAGTAAAATTGATACGCCCAGTTACTTTTTAGCAACAATTGCAGATCATATTGTGTTGTGGAAAGCATCATACCAAGGTACTAAAACACTATCTGGACCTACACGCTTTGTTTTAGCGGGGTCTGGTCATTTAGCTGGTGTTATTAATTCGGTGGATCATGGTAAATATCCACATTGGGTTAATGATGAACTTTCTGACTCGGCAGAGCATTGGTTTGAAGGAGCTACTAAAAAAGAAGGCTCTTGGTGGACAGATTGGGAAAATTGGTTGCTTCCACAATCAGGAAAGCAAGTCACTGCACGTAAGCAAGGCTCAAAAAAATATGCAAGTATTGAAGCTGCCCCTGGCAGTTATGTGAAAAAACGCATTTAGCTACCTAATAGGTATCCTTAATTACCTGTTTTGATGATTCACTTGTACAATTCATATAAAAGGCGGCCATGCAGGTCGCTTTTTTTATCGATAGTATGTCTGTTATACTACTGGCAAAGAATTCTTCTTTTAACGTGTTCGCACCATAGCGTAAGTAAAACTTAAAAACCAACCGGGGTTACCGTTGATCATAATTAAAAGATATCCAAACCGCCGTCTATATGACACTACAAAGAGTCATTATGTAAACTTGGATTATATACGAGAATTAGTTATAGGGAATCAAGAATTTAAAATAGTAGATTCAAAAACTGATGAAGATAAAACGCGTAGCATACTAATTCAAATCATAAGTGAAGAAGAAACCAGTGAGCGTCAATCTTTATTAACTAATACGTTATTGAAGCGACTGATTTGTTTTTATGGCAATGACAATCAAGACTATCTACAACAATTTCTTGAACAAAGTTTATCTGCTTTTATTGAACATCAAGATGAAATTTTGAAACTGAGTAATGATATTAATAAAAATTCACCCTTCGGTTTATTCAGCAGTATTGTTGAACAAAATATGAATATATGGGCAAAATTTCAGAAACCGACAGATAAAAAATAGCGTTTTGTTGCACCGCAACAAAATAAAGATTGACTCCAAACTCAAAAATTGATTAAATTCTCACCAGATAATGCTGCTTTGCAGCAAAACTTTAGGAGAAGTGCATGTTTAATCAATTTACAGAGTTATTTCAGACCTCATTAAAACCAATTGAAAAATTGGTTGAATTAAATATATCTACAGCAAGTACTGTTGCACATCAGCAAGGATTGCTCGTTGCCAGCTTGATCGACGACAGTATTTCATTTAGCCAGAATATACCTGTAACCACAGATATTACTGAACTAGTTGCTCAGCAGTCAAAATTCAATACTGATGTTCAGAGTCAATTGACTGAAGCTATCAAGCAAACATCTGAAACCCTCTCCAAGGCTCAAAAAAATGCTGAAACTATTTTTAGCGAGTCCATATTAGTATTTACAACTAAAGTTAATAAAGCTTCGACTGAAGAACAACCCCTTGTTCCAAAGGCACTTATTAAAGAAAACTCTCAGGCAACGCGAGAAGTAGTAGTTAAAGCAAAACCAAAAGCCGCTGTTAAAGCAAAGGCAAAAGCAGAAGTTAAAGCAAAACCAAAAGCAGAAGTTAAAGCAAAACCAAAAGCAGAAGTTAAAGCAAAACCAAAAGCAGTTGTTAAAGCAAAGCCAAAAGCAGTTGTTGAAGCAAAGCCAAAAACAGTCGTTGAAGCAAAGCCAAAAGCAGCGGTTAAAGCAAAACCAAAAGCAGAAGTTAAAGCTGAGCCAAAAGCAGTTGTTAAAGCAAAACCAAAAGCAGTTGTTAAAGCTGAGCCAACAATTGAAGTTAAAACTGCCGCTAATAAATAGTTGGGATAAATAGGTTAAAGCCTTTAATAATAAGGTTTTTTATAGTGAAGTATTATGTGTTTATTGAAGATTATTATACTTTGATGCGGCGCAGCAAAAAAACTATTGACGACCATATTTTGACCGATTATACTGGCTTAAATCATTCTGCTGCTATGCAGCATATTAAAAAGGAAACTTGATTATGTTTACACAATTAACGGAACAATTTACAACTGCAATGAATTCATTCAACAATGAAGAGCAGTTCTCTACAGCAATGAAACCATTTAATAGCCTGGTAGAAATTAATAGTAAAACGGTTGAGCAGCTAATCAATCAGCAAGCTGCATTAATTACTACAATTATGAATGATAGCGTTGCGCAAACTAAAGCTCTATCTGAGCAAACAGATCTAGCAGCAGCAATTGAATCTCAAAAAGCTTTCACTGAAGAGCTCCAAGCGAAAGTTTCAGCTTCAGCTAAAGAGGCTTATGATGTGGTAACTAAAACGTCTGAAGAAGTGACTAACCTAGTTAAAGACTCTGTGGCGGAAGCAACGACAATAGCCAAGTAATTTATGCATAAAGAGGAAGTAGCTTTTTTACTTCTGCTCTATAAGCCAGTATTTTAATACTGGCTTTTTTATTTGCTAACATCACTAAATTATTAGCCTAATCAATTATATAAAATTATTTTGATGCAGTGCAGCAAAGAGTTGTTGACCATTATATTTTTGCTAGGTATACTCAGTTTAACTCTAATTGCTGCACTGCAGTATAAAACGAAATGGAATAGGAATTTTAATTATGTTTACTCAATTAACTGAACAATTAACAAATCAATTTACCACTGCGATGAAATCTTTTAACGATACAGCGCAAGTTGAAAATGCAATGAAACCATTGAATAGCTTAGTAGAATTAAATACTAAAACGGTTGAGCAATTAATCAGCCAACAAACAGCTTTAATTACGTCGATTTTGAATGACAGTGTAGCCCAAACTAAAGCATTATCATCACAAACTGATTTTACTGCAGCAGTTGAATCACAAAAATCATTTAACGAAGCGCTTCAGGCTAAAGTTTCAGATTCAGCAAAAGAAGCTTTTGAAGTTGTTTCGAAAACATCTGAAGAAGTGACTACGCTAGTTAAAGATGCTGTAAAATTTGATAAATAATAATGGCAACTAGCACTTAGTGCTTTAACTGTCATTTGTGAAAGGCCAGTATGATTACATACTGGCCTTTTTTTATTGCCTACATTTATCAGGTATCAAATAAAAAAGGGTCAAACCAGTAGTACTTCTTATTTAACCTGAACTCTGGATAAGCAGCACTTGCTCAACATTCCCATTTTTGTGGTTCTCATTGTTATAACGTCGTAAATAGCCAGCTATTCATAAAAGTTTTGCCTTGATAACCTCAGAAATTGAAACATTGATCGGACATGTAACTACGTTGTTCCTGCTAATTTTTCTGTGTTACAACTTAATCCATTGATTTTAAATAAACATCAAGCACTCATAATCCAGAGTTCAGGTTATTTAACTAGCGGGCATAAAAATAGAATCAAACTGAATTACACAATTTAATAAGAATAAAGCTTAAAAAATATGGCTCTTACTTCGTGTGATTGATTTTATTTTTGCATTTATTAAAAATTATATATTTTTCATAAAAGCCCTCTATGTTAGCCGTTTATTTACTGGCCTTTTTACGCTACAATGCGCGACTATTTTTTTAATTATCCTAACGAGTGAAATCGTTAAAAAAGATATATTTTAAAAGACATATTTGAAAACTTATTTTTGAAGGCTTATGTTCGAAACAAATCCTATATTAAGTAAATTAAAAGAAATCCGTGAACGCGCTAATTTGCTTCGGGGGTACCTTTGACTATGATGTTAAAGCTGAACGTTTAGTCGAAGTCTCACGAGAATTAGAACTTCCTGAAATATGGAATGAACCTGAGCGAGCTCAAGCGTTAGGTAAAGAGCGCAGTGCACTTGAAGAAGTAGTCAATACAATTGTTGAGCTTGAAACTGGCTGTGAAGATATTGAAGGTTTGGTTGAATTAGCGGTTGAAGAAGAAGATCAAGAGACCTTTGATGATGCAGGAGTTGAAGCACAGGCTCTTGATGCTGTATTAGAAAAATTAGAGTTTCGCCGTATGTTTTGCGGTGAACAAGATGCCAATAACTGTTATTTAGATATTCAATCTGGCTCAGGAGGCACCGAAGCACAAGATTGGGCCGAAATGCTGATGCGGATGTATTTACGTTGGGGTGAGGCACACGGTTTTAAAACCGAAGCTATTGAAGTCACCGACGGTGATGTTGCAGGTATTAAAGGTTGTACTATTAAATACACCGGTGAATATGCTTTTGGCTGGTTGCGAACAGAAACAGGTGTACATCGTTTAGTGCGTAAATCGCCATTTGATTCCTCAGGACGTCGTCATACCTCATTTGCTTCAGCGTTTATTTACCCTGAAATCGATGACAATATCGAAATTGATATTAATCCTGCTGATTTACGTATCGATACTTTTCGTGCATCAGGCGCGGGTGGTCAGCACGTGAACAAAACAGATTCAGCTATTCGTATAACACATGAGCCTACTGGCGCTGTGGTTGCTTGTCAGGCAGATCGTTCTCAGCATAAAAACCGTGCTACAGCGATGAAGTTATTAAAAGCAAAGTTGTATGAAATGGAAATGCAAAAGCAAAATGAAGGCAAACAAGAATTAGAGGACGGTAAGTCAGATATAGGGTGGGGCAGTCAAATTCGCTCTTATGTGTTAGATGATAGCCGTATTAAAGATTTACGCACGGGTGTTGAAAACAGAAACACTCAAGCCGTGTTAGACGGCGACTTAGACAAATTTTTAGAAGCTAGCTTGAAGTCTGGTTTATAAAATAATTAATTTAAATAATTGAAAAATTAAAGATAACGTTGAGAAATATAATGACAGATAAAGCCAATAATGCACCCGTAGCACAAGATGAGAATAAGTTAATTGCTGAGCGTCGTGTGAAACTTGAAAAAATTCGCTCTAATTGTTCAGCTAATGGTTTTCCTAACGATTTTAATCGTGAACATTTAGCTGCTGAAATTCAAGCAGAACATGGCGAAAAAACCAAAGAAGAGCTTGAAGAGTTACAAGTAACTTATGCTATTGCTGGTCGTGTTATGGCAAAACGTGGACCATTTCTAGTAATACAAGACTCATCAGGCCGTATTCAAGGTTATGCTGAAAAAACAGTACAAAAAGAAATACGCGCTAAATGGGGTTCATTAGATATTGGTGATATCGTTGGTGTTAAAGGTATTTTACATAAATCAGGTAAAGGTGATCTTTACGTGAACATGGAAGAGTACTCACTATTAACTAAGTCATTACGTCCATTACCAGAAAAATTCCACGGCTTATCAGATCAAGAAACTAAGTATCGTCAGCGTTATGTTGATTTAATTATCAATGAAGATACCCGTAATACCTTTAAAGTTCGTTCAAAAATTGTTGCTGGTATTCGTAACTTTTTAACTCAACGTGATTTTATGGAAGTTGAAACACCTATGTTACAAATCATACCGGGTGGCGCTACCGCTAAACCTTTTATGACGCATCATAATACGTTTGACCTTGATATGTATTTACGTATAGCACCAGAGCTTAACTTAAAACGTTTAGTGGTTGGTGGTTTTGACCGTGTTTTTGAAATCAACCGCAGTTTCCGCAACGAAGGTATTTCAACACGTCATAATCCAGAATTTACTATGATTGAATTTTACCAAGCTTACGCTGATTACCATGACTTGATGAATACTACCGAAGAAATGTTACGTACTATTGCCCAAGACGTATTAGGTACTACCACTATTCGTAATACCGTTAAAAATACTGAAGGCGAAGTAGTAGAAGAAAAGTTCTATGACCTTGGTAAACCATTTGCGCGTCTATCTATGGTTGATGCAATTTTACAATACGGTAAAGATCATCGCGGTGCTGAGCAACTTGATGAAGCTGCCTTGCGTGATCCAGAAAACAACTTTGATGCAATCAAGGCAATGGCAAAAGCGGTTGGTGTTAAGGAAGGCGATGCTGCTAAAGTATGGGGTCCTGGTAAATACATTTGTGAAATTTTTGAAGAAGTAGCTGAGCATTTATTAGATCAACCAACATTTATTACAGAATACCCGTGGGAAGTGTCACCACTTGCTCGTCGTAATGATGAAAATCCATTCATCACTGACCGTTTTGAATTTTTTGTTGGTGGTCGTGAATTAGCCAATGGTTTTTCTGAGTTAAACGACGCAGAAGATCAAGCAGAACGCTTCCAAAAACAAGTCACAGAAAAAGATGCGGGTGATGATGAAGCAATGCATTATGATGCTGACTATATCAACGCGTTAGAATATGGTCTGCCGCCAACAGCAGGTGAGGGGATTGGTATTGATCGTCTAGTAATGTTATTCACTGATTCACCTTCGATTAAAGATGTAATTTTGTTCCCGCATATGCGTCCTGAAGCAGAATAACGATTATATCAACCTGTTTTGCTAGTAAAGTTTGAGTACTAAAAGTCTGAGCCCTGTGTAAAGTCTGTAAAAAGAGCTATACACAGGGCTTTTTTACTTTTTAATATATAACTCTATTTTTCTTTACCGTAATTGCGTAGATTAGTGTTCTTATAAATGATCGTTATTATAAAAATAGTGCAATTATAAAAATAAAAATAAAAATAAAAATAAAAATAACCTTGAGAAAATGATATATACCCGTTCCACATGAAGATGCATGATTCAGCTGAAACGAGCACTTTCAAGTGGAGCGGATATAGAGCGTTACTCATAGGTAATTAGCTAGCAACGATAGTTCATAAGAAATTTGGGGAATTGAATGGGTGTTTCAAGAGGCGGCTTTAGTTCGCGTTTCGGTTTTATTATGGCGGCGGCAGGATCTGCCGTTGGTTTAGGTAACATTTGGGGATTTCCAACACAAACAGCCAGCAATGGTGGCGCTGCTTTTGTACTAGTTTATTTAGTTTTAGCCTTCTGTTTAGCCTATCCTGCTTTTATGGCTGAGTTATTAATTGGCCGATATGGTCAGGCAAATGCTGTTAGTAGTATGCAAAAAATTGCGCGCAATACCGGACAAAAACGTTTTGGTTTTGTGGTTGGTTTTGGCGGTATTATTTGTGCGGCACTTATTTTAAGTTTCTATAGCATCATCGCAGGCTGGATGATGTCATACTCAATTGAGCCTCTCGCTAGATTAGCTGGGTTTACGGGCGAAGCCGACTGGTTGATAAGCCACTCATTAACACGAAATATTATCTTTACTGCACTCTTTATGGGGCTAACCATCTTTATCATACGCAGAGGTGTTGAGGAAGGTATTGAAAAATGGTCGAAACGTCTTATGCCTATGTTAATAGGTTTATTGATCTTATTGATTATTTACGTTTTTACCCTTGATGGATCACGAGAAGGATTCAATGCTTATTTAAATCCTGACATCTCTCGTGTATTTGAACCCGACCTGTTAATAAGTGCTTTAGGACAGGCGTTTTTCTCTTTGTCTTTGGGTACGAGTGTCATGATCATTTATGGCTCTTACATTGCGAAAAAAGAGAATTTGGTTACCTTGGGTGCGCAAGTAACCTTGATAGATGTTTCTATTGCCTTTTTAGCAGGTTTATTGATTATCCCTGCCATGTATGTTGCTCAAGCACAAGGTGTCGCAATATTTGCTGAAGATGGCAGCCTCATCTCAGGATCAAATTTAGTATTTACCGTATTACCTGCACTATTTTCTGGTATGGGTAATGTGGGTCTTTTCGTTGCTTTTGGCTTTTTCGTGTTAATGTCAATAGCTGCGCTAACTTCAAGTATATCAATGCTTGAAGGCCCTGTGTCTTTTGTTGTTGAGCGCCATGATACGCCACGTGAAAAAGCAACGACTTTAATAGGTTTAGCTATTTTAGTCTTGAGTATTCTAATCGTAATTAACTTGGATTGGATGCTAGATTTTGTTGCTACCTTATCAACACAATATGGCCAACCAATTATTGCCATGCTTTGTTGCGTATTTGCCGGTTGGATATGGCATAGAAGCGATGTTTTATCAGAGATAAAGCAAGGTAATATCGATGTTGAACACAGCCTATTTTGGAAGGTTTGGCCTTGGTATACTAAGTTTATTTGCCCAACGGCCATTGGTTTAGTGTTCTGGCACTCACTATAGGCTATTGTTAATCTACTTTGCTTACCTAGCAGCCATAGATTTAGTTTTATGGCCCCGATGTAAATAAATGATTACATTAGTTGAGTCGCTTTCAACTAGCAACGATTAGTCACTATATTCTGAATTAAAGCCTTGGCCAGTTTAACTGCCAAGGTTTTTTTATTGCCGAAAATTGGTGAATTATTTCAGGGGTGGCATAGAACTCTCCCGTAGAGGGAAGAGAGGTAAACTCAAAACATTCTCCTAAGTAAGTAAACTTTAAAGCAAAAGCATGTAAGTAGCCTCTGTCTGCTTGCGATGTTGTGTAATACAAGGGATCACCAACAATAGGTGCACCTATACTTGCTAAAGCAACACGTAGCTGATGGGTTTTGCCTGAGTGAGGTTTTAACAGGTATAACCGTTGTTTATTGGGCACACTATATGAAAAAAATTGGGTTATCGCAGGGTTTTCCATCGACCTCAATAACTTAAACATTCCTCGTCGGCTTTTAGCCATATCACCTTTAATCAATCCCTGCTTTTTGCTGGGTTTTTTATCACCAACCGCTAGGTAGTACTTTTCGATATCGTGATCATTAAATAGCTGACCGAAAATTTGTGCGCAGGTTAAGGTTTTGGCAAAAATAACCAAACCTGACGTCATCTTATCTAATCGATGTACCGGGTATAACTCAGCGTTTTCATTTTGGCTTTGCATTTGTTTTTTCACCAAAGAAAACAATCCTGAGCCAATGTCACCTTCGTCATGGAAGTTTACGCCTGTTCCTTTATCAACAACAATAAAATCATGATGTTCTGCAATAGTTTTATACATTTAAATTAACCGAGTAGTCTTTATGTTTGCTATGATAATTCAAACTTTTCCTTTTTACTCTTTTTACAGGACGTTATTTTGCGACAATCTCCTCAAAACCGTTTTTCTGCACAGATAATAAATAAATTTAGGATCACGGCAATAGCTGCTAGTACGGCATTATTGTTTGCTTGTAGTAGCCAAGAAACTGTCACCTTACCGACAGGCGTTAGTTTGGTTGAAACGGTTACCGCTCAGCAAGATACCATTAATATTCCCTTTAAAAAGTATAAATTGGCCAATGGTTTAACTGTTATTTTGCATCAAGATAATTCAGATCCTTTGGTACATGTTGATGTTACCTATCATGTAGGCTCGGCTCGTGAACAGCTGGGTAAGTCGGGTTTTGCACATTTCTTTGAACATATGATGTTTCAGGGCTCTCAAAATGTTGCCGATGAGCAGCACTTTAAAGTGGTGACACAAAGTGGAGGCGACCTAAATGGTACCACTAACTCAGATCGTACCAACTATTTTGAAACAGTTCCTAAAAATCAGTTAGAAAAAATGTTGTGGCTTGAGTCTGACCGTATGGGCTTCCTACTTGAAGCCATTACCCCTGAAAAGTTTGAGATCCAACGGGCGACGGTAAAAAATGAGCGTGGACAAAATGTAGATAATCGACCTTATGGCCGACTAAATGAAACCGTGAATCAAATGATTTTTCCACGTGAACATCCGTATTCATGGCCTGTTATTGGTTACATGTCGGATTTAGATCGCGGCACAGTAACGGATTTAAAAGAATTCTTTTCTCGCTGGTACGGCCCAAATAATGCCGTAATTACTATTGGTGGCGACATAGATGAAGCGCAAACCCTTGCTTGGGTAAATAAGTACTTTGGTGGTTTAAATGCAGGGCCTAAGGTCGAAAATATCGCTAAATCGTCAGTGACATTAAGCGAAAATCGTTATTATTCTTTTACCGACAATGTTTCTTTACCTTTATTATATATAAGCTTTCCTACAGTTTATGGTATGCATGAAGATGAACCAGCTTTAGATGTACTTGCCAATATTCTGGGTAGTGGTCCAACATCTCTACTTTATAAAAACTTAGTTAAATCAGGTGTTGCGGTGCAAGCTGGCGCTAGCCACCCATGTCGGGAACTCGCATGTCAAATGAGCTTCTATGCACTACCAAACCCACAACAAGGATTATCATTAGCAAAAATTGAACAAGTCATTAATGATACCTTAGTTGAGTTTGAAGAGCGCGGTGTAAATGCCGATGATTTATTGAAAACCAAAGTTGGCATTGAAACGGGTACTATTTATGGTTTGCAAAGTGTTTCAGGGAAAGTGTCTAATTTAGCGCATTATCAAACTATGTTAGGAGATGCTAATTACACTGAGCAACAAGTTGCCCGGTATAACAGAGTAACCAAAGCAGATGTTATGCGGGTATTTAAGAAATACATACAAGGTAAAGGTGCCGCAATATTATCAATTGTGCCAAAGGGTCAAGAAACATTAGTTACTCGGGAAGATAACTTCACTTTACCGGACGTAAGTAATCCTGCAAAACTAGCGCAACTTGATACACCTATCATGAAAAATACGAGTGACTTTGACCGTAGCATTATGCCTAGCTCTACTGCTAACCCACAAATTACCGTACCAAGTTTATGGCGTGATACTTTCGATAATGGCATTGAAATCATAGCGACTAAAAATAGCGAAACACCGACTATCAGTTTACTACTAAGTCTTGATGGTGGTGTATTACTTGATTCGGTTGATAAAGCAGGTTTAGCAAGTTTAACTGCAAGTTTGATGAATGAAGGTACAACAGTCCACAGTAAAGAAGAATTATCAAATGAATTAGCTAAACTGGGCAGTAATATTTCGATTGGCGCATCGGGGCGTAATACATACATTAAAGTGAATAGCTTAGTTAAAAACTTTGATACTACCTTAGCCTTAATGAACGAAATGATGTTTAAGCCTGAGTTTGCAGAAGACGACTTTAATCGTGTTAAAAATCAATTGATTCAAGGGTTAGAGCAAGGTAATAAAGACGCTCGTACTTTAGCTAACAATGCCTTGAAACAGGTAACTTATGGTAAAGCCAATCGCTTTGGTTTAGCTGATAGCGGCACAATTGCCACCGTTTCTGCGATTACACTTGATGATATTAAAGGCTTTTATAAAACATACTTCTCGCCAGCGAAAGCGAGTTTAGTTGTTGTTGGTGATATAGATAAAGTTGAATTATTAACTAAGCTTGCGCCATTAAAGGCATGGCAAGGAAAAGATTATACTGTCAATGGCGATTATAACTTTCCTGAGGTAACACCAAACAAACTTTACTTTGTTGATTTACCAAATGCTAGCCAATCAGTGATTAAGCTTTCGCGTAGAGCAATGACTTATGATGCGACGGGGGATTACTTCAAAGCGACGTTAATGAATTACCCATTAGGCAGTGCGTTTAATAGCCGTATTAATTTAAATTTACGAGAAGATAAAGGTTATACCTACGGCGCATCGAGCTACTTCGCTGCTGGTAAAACTTTAGGTCGTTTTAGTGCAGGTGCGAGTGTTAAAAAAGAGCATACTTATGATGCGATGGTTGAGATAGAACAGGAATTGAAACATTACCAACAAGATGGCTTAACAATGAATGAAGTGACATTTATGCGTCAAGCTATTTCGCAAAACGAAGCATTGAGTTTTGAAACGCCGAGCCAAAAAAGTGGTTTCTTAAGACAGTTGTTGCAATTTAATTTACCAGTTAATTATGGTGAAGAGCAAAGCAATATCATAGACAACATAAGTATTGAGCAATTAAATACCATTGCCGCAAATGAATTATCAAAACCTATGCAATGGATTGTTGTAGGGGACGGTCAAGTAGTTATGCCTCAACTTCAAAAGCTTGATATTGAAGTCGTAGATCTCGAACTAGCCAAATAAACTATTTATTAAATAAAAATAGTTAAGTATTGAAAAACACTAACAGCCCCCTTATTTATATGACTATCTTTAAGGGGTTTTTTGCTTTATACCCTTTACTCGCTAAATACTAAACTAAGCTAATAGTTAGGTTAATTAGTATATATAGGAATTATTTTGACACTATCATTAACTGATTATATTGGCGCTTTTAGCCAAAATGAAAATTTGGCTGCCATTGCTGGTATTGGGCGCGGTATAGAGCGAGAAGCATTGCGAATATTACCAGAAGGTAAGTTATCGGATCATGGCCATTACCATCAACTTGGTTCAGCGCTGACCCATGGACAAATAACCACTGATTATTCAGAGACTTTACTTGAATTCATTACGCCAGTTAGTTTTTCTCCCGAGCAAACTATCGCGCAACTTCAAGATATTCAAAAATATACCTTTGATAATATAGAAGGTGAATTATTATGGCCGATGAGTATGCCTTGCTTTGTTGACGATGCTGAAAAAATACCTTTAGCGCAATATGGTAGTTCAAATATTGGTAAAATGAAGACAGTGTATCGCCAAGGCTTGAAAAACCGCTATGGCTCTATGATGCAAGTCATCTCAGGTATACATTTTAATTTTTCATTCTCGCAAGACTTTTGGCAAGTGCAGCAACGTTTGCACCAATCATCGGGTGAGAAGTCATTACCTCTTGATGACTTTATTTCTGAACGTTATTTTTCTATCTTAAGAAATTACAAACGCTTTTGTTGGTTAATCCCATACTTATATGGAAGCTCTCCTGCCATCTGTGCATCTTTCTTACAGGGTAAGGATCATAAGTTACCATTTAAAAAATCGGCTTTTGGTGCGCTTTATCTTGAGCATGCAACATCATTACGCATGAGTGATCTCGGATATACCAGCTCAGAGCAATCAGCTCTAAAAATTTGCTATAACAATTTAGCGGATTATGTAGATGGTGTTCAGCAAGCTATTAAACTTAAATCTAATGACTTTGCCAACATTGGTATAAAGGTTGATGGCCAATATCAACAGTTGAATGATAACGTACTGCAAATTGAAAATGAGCTGTATGCACCTATTCGTCCAAAACGTGTTGCAAAACCAGGAGAAAAACCTTCTGATGCTCTTGGCAAGCGTGGTGTTGAATACATCGAAGTAAGAGCACTTGATGTTAATCCTTTTTCAGATACTGGCATTAGTCTTGAGCAAGTTCACTTCTTAGATATCTTTATAACCTTCTGTGCTTTTGTTGATAACAAAGAATTTGATTGCACGCGCCAGAAAATTCATGAAGATAATATGAATGAAGTTGTGCTTCGTGGTCGAGACCCTGAGCTCTTGCTTAGTGACGCCAATTGTTGTGGTGAAGTTAAACTTAAATCGATTCCTGTGTGGGGTAATGAATTATTTGAGCAGATGAAGCAGGTTGCCCAGCTGCTAGATAAGTCGTATAAAACCGATAAATATAGTGAAGCCATTGTGCGTGAGCAAGCTAAAATTAATGATTCAAGCTTAACTCCTTCTGCACAGTTGTTATCTATTATTCAAAAGCAATCTTTATCTCAGTTTGCCTTAGATAAAGCGAGTGAATATCAACAAGAAGCAAACAGACGTGGTTATCAGTCTTATGACCAAGCGTTTTTTGATGACAGTGTGCCAGTCTCTCACAAGGCGCAAAAAGATATTGAAGCTGACGATAAACTCAATTTTGATGACTTCTTATCAGATTATTTTGCTTAAAAACTAATTGAAAAATATTGATATTAATTACGCTGGAAAGAATAAATACAAAGGAGTCGAGATAAAAAAAGCGCGTCAAGACGACGCGCCGGTTATTTAAGCAAACAAAACTTAAATCAAATGAAAGCAATCCAGGGAAGAATGTTTCATTAAATAAGAGGACTAAATTATTAATAAGTTCACTTTATTTACAATATTTTCACTCCCATTTATTCCCCGCCAGAAAAATTCATTTAAATCGTATAGTTAAACGTATTTCGAAAATAAATTATTTTTGATTGATGCAACAAGCTACTTATCTAAGTGATGTGACTCATGAAATGCTCTGACAAACGAGAAAGAACATTGTGGTTGTACAGCCATAATGAGTTTTTAGGCAAAAAAAAGCGCCCAACTACAAATAGAGGACGCATAAAACATGAAATATTACTAATAACTAGGGAATAACATAACTGTTAAGTAAGAGTGCGAGTTTGCAGTTTAGTTCATATTATTTTTAATTTTTTTTTACTTCTACCCTAAATTTTAAAGTTGAATGTTTTATTACGCTAAGTGATTAATAGCATAGTAGTTATTTGGCAGTACAGAAATTTAGGCTTAAAAGCGCTCAACTACTTATTAAAGATAGAGAGCACATAACTTGAAGCATCACTAAAAAGGGCGGAATAACACTACTGTTACTTGGCAGTACTGAAATTTAGGCAAAAAAAACGCTCAACTACTTATTAAAGATAAGAGAGCGTATATAACATGAAACATCACTATAAAAGGCGGAATAACATTACTGTTATTCCAAGTACTGTTATTTAGAAGTACTGAAATTTAGGCAAAAAAACGCTCAACTACTTATTAAAGATAAGAGAGCGTATATAACATGAAACATCACTATAAAGGGCGGAATAACATTACTGTTATTCCAAGTACTGTTATTTAGAAGTACTGAAATTTAGAAGTACTGAAATTTAGAAGTACTGAAATTTAGAAGTACTGAAATTTAGAAGTACTGAAATTTAGAAGTACTGAAATTTAGAAGTACTGAAATTTAGAAGTACTGAAATTTAGGCAAAAAAAAGCGCTCAACTGCTTATTAAAGATAGGAGAGCGCATATAACATGAAACACTAAGGGAATAACATAACTGTTAAGTAAGAGGGCTGTTTTCTTGATTAGTTCAAATTATTTTTAAAAAATTTATATATTTCTTTTAAAGTTGCAAAACTTCACTAAAAAGGCGGAATAACAATCCTGTTATTCCAAGTACTGTTATTTAGAAGTACTGAAATTTAGGCAAAAAAAAGCGCAACTACTTATTAAAGATAAGAGAGCGCATATAACATGAACATCACTATAAAGGGCGGAATAACATTACTGTTATTCCAAGTACTGTTATTTAGAAGTACTGAAATTTAGGCAAAAAAAAGCGCTCAACTGCTTATTAAAGATAGGAGAGTGCATATAACATGAAACATCACTATAAAGGGCGGAATAACATTACTGTTATTTAGAAGTACTGAAATTTAGGCAAAAAAAACGCTCAACTACTTATTAAAGATAGGAGAGCGCATATAACATGAAACATCACTATAAAGGGCGGAATAACATTACTGTTATTCCAAGTACTGTTATTTAGAAGTACTGAAATTTAGGCAAAAAAAAAGCGCTCAACTGCTTATTAAAGATAGGAGAGCGCATATAACATGAAACACTAAGGGAATAACATAACTGTAAAGTAAGAGTGTTGTTTTGTTATTTAGTTCCATTATTTTTTAAATAATTATAAATTATTTTTTTTATCAAATTAAACTGATAATTTTATTGGCAAAAACTGCCATTGATTGTCTATTTCTGTCATTATAAATGACAAATTATAATAACCGTTATTTGTTTATGCCTTCATGTAAAACAGCATTGTTAACAGCGGCGAGTGTTTTATTGCTCGCAAGTTGTGCAACTCCACCGCCGAAAAACCCAGAGAATATATGTGAGATCTTTCGTGAACACAGAGATTGGTATTTTGCAGCCAAAGATACCCGTGAACGTTGGGGAGTACCAATACATGTGCCTATGAGTATGATGTATCAAGAAAGCTCTTTTCGTCATGATGCAACGCCCCCTATGGATTATTTATTTGGTTTTATCCCTTGGGGGAGAGTAAGTAGTGCATATGGCTACTCACAGGCTAAAACGATGACGTGGAAAGACTACATTAGGGAAACAGGTAATTCAGGTGCAGATCGTGATGATTTTGATGATGCGATAGACTTTATGGGATGGTTTATTTTCAAAACTCAAAAAGTTAACGGCGTATCTAAGTGGGATGCGTATAGCCAGTATCTAAATTATCATGAAGGTTGGGGAGGCTTTAAGCGTAAAAGTTATAAAAAGAAACCTTGGTTAGTTAAAGTTTCGAGGAAAGTAGATAGCCGTGCTCGACGTTATAGTAGCCAACTAAAAAGTTGTGAAAAAGATTTAGACCATGGTTGGTTATGGCGATTATTCTTTGGCTAAAGTGAACAATATTAGAAATGCAGAATGACATTATTTAGTCAGCTAATTTATACGTTTAATAATCCAACAAGGGCATAAAGCTTGCCAATTTGTTAATTTTGCAATGAAATTCAGTAAAGGCTAGGTATGATAACTGCTTCAAGAATAGCTAGCATTTTCATAAAAAAAATAGAAAAAAAAGTATGGTTTTTTGTTAAATAATTGTTGAAATAGCTAAAGGCTGCTGTTGATAGGGTTGGCTATTGTTATCCACAGAAATTGTGGAAAGCTAATGAGGATTGTTGAAACCCTTATTCTGTGGATAACTTTGTGATTAACTTTTATGTAGCCTTAATTACTCTTCTTCTGGACTTTCATCGATAAAGTGATCAGGCATAACCCGAACAGTTTTTATCATATTGTCTGCTACGTCAATGATTTCGACAGGATAACCAGAGATACGTAAGCTAATATTGCTTTGAGGTATCTCTTCCAAATACTCGATAATCAAGCCATTAAGGGTTTTAGGGCCATCTGTGGGCAATTGCCATGACATCTCTTTATTAATATCACGGATACTAGCGCTGCCATCAACTAAATAGCTACCATCAGGCTGCAAGGTTACTTCATCGCTAGTCGTTGGTGTCATCGTTGTGGTGAAGTCACCAACAATTTCTTCAAGTATGTCTTCTAACGTCACTAGACCTTGAATATCACCATATTCATCAACGACTAATCCTAAACGTTCTTTAGCATGTTGAAACTTCAATAATTGAATATTTAACGGTGTGCCTTCAGGGATAAAGTATAATTCACGAACAGCTCTGAGTAATGTTGCCTTATTGAACTGACTTTTTGATAACAGTTTTAAGGCATCTCTGGCATGGATATAACCAACAACATCATCGATACTATCTCGGTAGAGTAATACTCGTGTATGGTTAGCTTGAGTTAGCTGTTTTTGTATTTTTTTCCAATCATCGTTAACGTCTATGCCTACCAACTCACTACGAGGTATCATAATATCTTCAACGGAGACTTTTTCTAAGTCTAAAATACTGACCAGCATATCTTGATCTCGCTGGTGTAATAAAGCACCTGACTCGTTCACCACGGTTCTCAACTCTTCACTACTTAAGCTATGTTGCTCTCTTTGCTCTGCATTGATGCCTAAAACCATCAAAAAGCCATTGGTGATCCAATTGACAACAACGACAAGTGGGAAAAGTAATTTCAGTAACAGTGTTAATACAATTGAGCTGGGAAAGGCTATTTTTTCAGGATATAAAGCTGCTAATGTTTTAGGTGTTACTTCTGCGAAAATGAGAATAACCAAAGTTAATACTATGGTGGCAATTAAAATTCCCATATCACCGAATAAGCGTAAACCAATAACAGTTGCAATAGCAGAAGCCGCGATATTAACTAAATTATTACCGATAAGAATTAAGCCGATAAGTCGATCTGGACGATCTAGTAGTTTGCTAACTCGTCTAGCACCTTTGTGTTTTTGTTTTTCGAGATGACGTAATCGATATCTATTTAATGACATCATGCCTGTTTCAGAACCTGAAAAGTAGGCCGAAATCAGTATTAAGATGCCAAGAATGGTAAAGAGCATCTGGGTGGATATACTGTCCAAAAAGGTAATTTCCTTTTCTAAGAGTTAAAATAATTAAGTAATGCCAATCGTACTAATTTATTGAGCACTTAGCGAGAATTAAAAGGCTTAGAGGCTGGCATTGATTGTAGAGAATGGTAATTCAGGAGAATATGCTCCTGCATTCTCTAATAAGCAGCATCCATGCAGCGTCCTTGTCAAAATCAATAACGCTAGATGTAAGCCTTTTAAATTCGCCTTCGGAAGCTAATTAGTAAACTGATAACATCATAAAAAGAATTAAATATAGAGTAACTATAGTTAACCCGTTTTACTTGTTTTAAGCTCGTTAATGTAACTCTAAGCTGACTAATAAAGTAATACGATTGGTATAACACTGCTAGCTTATACTAGCAGTGTGACTGCGACAAGAGTGGCGATAAATAGTGATTATTTATAAAATAAATTCTTTAACGAATCGGCTGCCAAAATAAGCGAGAGTTAGTAAAGCACTGGCACTCACCATTAATACTAGTACTCTGTGACCACGCCAACCTTTTTCAAAATGTCCCCAGAGAATTAAACCATAAATGGCAAATGACAGCAGTGATAGTATTGTTTTATGCGCATTTTCTTTCGCTAAAAAACCATCTAAAAAAACAAAACCAATGATTTGGCTGATAAATAGGATTGCAGTACCGACAGTTAAAATACTAAAAAGCTGTTTTTCTACTTGCATAAGGGGCGGTAAATGGGCCACCGCGGTCAAGTTTTTACTTTTGAGTTTCAAATTGATATAGGTCACTTGGAACGCATATAAAGTCGCGATAATTAAAACACAATAAGCAACTAGGGCGAAAGTGATGTGGCTTAGTAAAATAACTTTTTCAACTACTAATGGAATAGAGTCAATCGGTGGGATAAAAAGAATGACTAATTGCCATAAACCCGTGAATCCATATATTACTGGCAGTAATAAATTCACTTTAAAGCGCAATGATACTAAGGTAACGGTTATGGTAATAATTAAGCTAACTAAGGATATTACATTGGGTAAATTAAAGTTAATTGTGTCTTGAGAGAAAAATAACAAACCGTCATTAAAACTATGCACAATGATAGCTGCTGTAGCTAAACTTAAAACTAAGGTGATATTCGGTCCTTTAGGATGGAATAATCGTGTAACGATTGCCAGTGTAGCAAGTATATAAAGCAAGAATGCTAAACTTGAACCTATAACCAAAAAATTCACTTAAAACCCCTAAAAAAACTGAAAATATGCATTAAAAAATTGATTCTATCAGATAATATCTTTTGCGCCATGTGATTAGCACAAAGTATTGACTTAAAGTAAAGAAAGCTGAAGCTTATTTTATCAATAAGCGCCTTAATGGCTTTATTGATAAAAAAGCTATGAGTGCCGCACAACTTAACCCAAACCATTCGGGTAAAAGTTCATGGCTATGCTTCATTTGATCACTAATGCTAATATCATAAAAACTCAATGAAAAATCGAGTAATAATGCGAAACCAATCGCACAAAGCGCCACACCTAGTAGGTATCTAATCAGTACAGCCGTTCCCATCTCATGGCGAATAACGCCTAAAGTTGAAATGTTAGTTGCAGGGCCTGCCATCATAAACACTAAGGCTGTCCCTGGTGATAACCCAGCCATAATAAACCCTGCTGCAATAGGAGTTGAAGCAGTGGCGCAAATATACATGGGAATTGATATCAAAATCATCAATAGCATAGCGGGTAAACCGCTGCCATAACTTAATAGAAACTCTTGAGGTAAAAAAGTTCGCACTATTGAGGCAAAAATTAAACCAATTAACAGCCATATAATTATATCGTCGATCAGTTTAGTTGATGCATAATAAACCCCTTGTTTGGTTTTGCTGACAAAGGCGTTTTCACTTATGACAGGCGTAGCTTTTTTACTGCCACAACAAAACGTTGTGCTTTTAGTTGTCTCTTCTATTTTTCCTTTATCTTGATTACCGCAACATCCTGTCTTTTTATTCTGTTGCTGAGTTGCAGCTGTTTTTTTCTCTTCATCTTTAATTGTCGCAACTAATAATCCGGTAATGATTGCAGACATAATTGCAGCAATGGGCCGATAAACAGCAAATACAGGGCCGAGTAGTGCGTAGGATACCGATACTGAATCAATGCCTGTTTCTGGTGTTGCGACTAAAAATGAAGACGTTGCTGAAGGTGAAGCGCCACTTCTCCTTAGCTCTGTTGCTACAGGAATAACTCCGCAAGAACAAAGAGGTAATGGTGCGCCAATAAGTGCAGCTTTTATGATGGCAAGTTTTCCTTGGCCTAAATGTTTACTCAATACTTTACTAGGCACCCAAGCCTTCATTAGCCCAGCAATTAATAATCCTAATAATAGCCAAGGGCTGGCTTCAGCACTTAAGTTGAGAAAATTTATTGTTAAGGCGGTTATCTGTTCCATATAATACCTAGGTCTCTCTCTGAGATTTAAAAGAAAATCACCGCTACTATACCATGACAGTGGTTAACGCTAAGCCTATTTTATTCATTTTTAAAGTGACTAAGCCATATGTATACCCGTTATCAATCAATATGTATGTTTCAGAGTGCTTGAGCGCTTCTTCGATGAAACTAAAATTGATTTAGCCAGCGTTATTAATTTGAACAAGGGATTAACCATTGTTTAAAATGAATGCCTTGCCTAAAACATTTTTAGCACCCCCTGAAATCACGCACTTTGAATGATTACGGGTATATAACTATCTGCTGTCGCATCTTAGAAATATTTGGGTATAATAGCAGCATTAATTTTATCCATTTTTCGCTGTTAGAGTATTTCATGTTTGACAATCTTTCCGAACGCTTAAGTAAAACGCTTAAAAACATTAGTGGCCGTGGCCGTTTAACCGAAGACAATATCAAAGATACCTTACGCGAAGTGCGTATGGCATTACTTGAAGCTGACGTAGCTTTACCTGTTATTCGTGAATTTGTCGCTAAAGTTAAAGAAAAAGCTGTTGGCACTGATGTTTCTAAAAGTCTCACACCTGGACAAGTTTTTGTTAAAATTGTGCAACAAGAACTTGAGTCTGCCATGGGTGAAGTCAATGAAGCTCTTGACTTAAGAGCAGCACCTCCAGCCGTTGTATTAATGGCTGGTTTGCAAGGTGCAGGTAAAACGACTTCTGTAGCCAAGTTAGCAAAATTCTTAACAGAACGAGAAAAGAAAAAAGTATTAGTCGTTAGTGCTGATGTATACCGTCCGGCAGCTATAAAGCAGCTTGAAACGTTAGCTGAAGAAATAAATGTTGGTTTCTTCCCAAGTGATATTAAGCAAAAACCTATTGATATTGCTAATGCCGCCATCGATCATGCTAAGAAAAACTTTTTCGATGTACTTATAGTTGATACTGCAGGTCGTTTGCATATTGATGAAAGCATGATGGGTGAAATTCAACAGCTTCATGCTGCTATCAACCCGATTGAAACTTTGTTTACTGTTGACGCTATGACGGGGCAAGATGCTGCTAATACAGCGAAAGCTTTTAACGATGCGTTACCACTGACAGGTATTATCTTAACTAAAACCGACGGTGATGCTCGTGGCGGTGCTGCTTTATCAATTCGTCATATCACTGGTAAGCCTATTAAATTTATGGGTGTTGGTGAGAAGATAGAAGCTCTTGAACCTTTCCATCCAGACAGAATTGCCTCTCGTATTCTTGGCATGGGTGATGTGCTTTCACTCGTTGAAGAAATTGAGCAGAAAGTTGATAGAAAGCAGGCAGAGAAATTAGCTAAAAAAGTTAAAAGTGGTAAAGGCTTTAGCTTAGAGGATTTTCGTGACCAGCTTGTTCAAATGAAAAATATGGGCGGCATGACGGGCATGATGGGTAAGTTGCCTGGTATGGGTAACATGTCTGATAAAATTAAAGATCAAATGGATGATAAAATTACCGTGCAAATGGAAGCGATTATCAATTCTATGACTCCTGGTGAACGTGAGCGTCCTGATATTATTAAAGGCTCTCGTAAGCGTCGTATTGCTAATGGCTCTGGTACCCAAATTCAAGATGTAAATAAGCTACTTAAGCAATTTACTCAAATGCAAAAAATGATGAAAAAAATGTCGGGTAAAGGCGGAATGAAAAAGATGATGCGTAGCATGCAAGGCATGATGCCACCTGGCGGTGGTGGAATGGGTGGTATGGGCGGTGGCGGTGGCATGTTCGGCCGTTAGTTTTATTACAAACTCACTTCATATCAAAAGCCGTATTTACGGCTTTTTTTGTTTTATAAATATGACTATTGCCAAATAGATTAATGCAGATCATGTCACGCATGACTAAGTTAGGCAAAAATGTAGCGTATCGACTAGCTATATTCACATTAACATCGCTTAACTTGTAAAACTTCACGAGTGTTCAGTATTCGCTTATTCAATTAAAGTGATTAAAGGGCAAAGGCTCTTTTGCATTCTATCTAATTAAGTGTTTATTGGTTTCATTAAGGTTATCTATTCAATGGCTACACATAACGTTAGCAAAGCTCTAACTCGCAGATCAGAAGAGCAGGCTAAAAATGAGAGCTTATTTCAACGTTTTTCTATGGTATTTGAAAGCCTAGTTATAGTGCTTATTACTGCTGTACTTATGTGGTCAGCTCAATTTGTCGATGTCACTGCACTTGTGCAGAAATTATCAAGTGGTCAACACTCTTGGCAGCTAGGCGATGTGGTCACGATTTTTGGTATTGCAGTTTTTGGCTTTGTGGTTATATTAATTCGCTACAGTGTATATTTACGTAGAAAAATTCGACAACAATTTGTTGCTGAAGAAGAAATTAAAAGGCAGGCTTTTTTTGATACTTTAACTAATTTACCGAATAAAGAACTCTGTCATAACCGCTTAGAGCATGCGCTATCACGCGCAGCAAGAAACAATACTTCAATCGCGGTGTTATATATTGGCATCGATAACTTTCAAACCGTTAATGCTCAACAAGGTCAAGAGGGCGGGGATAAGTTACTGCTGCAAATTTCTAAACGTTTATCTAGCCAGCTTCGCTCAGGGGATACTTTAGCAAGAATAAGTGGGGTGGATTTTATTATTCTACTTGAGGCGGTTTCCCCTAGCGACAATATTAATTTGTTCGCCGATAAAGTCTTGTCGAAGTTGACCAAGTGTTATCGTATTGCGATGCAAGAGGTTTACATCACGGGTAATGTGGGAGTTGCTGTATACCCGAATGATGGAGAATACGGTAAAGCGCTAATTAAACATGCAAATACGGCGATGTGCTTCGCCAAAGAACAAGGCCGTAATCGTTTAGCTTTTTTCTCTAAAGAGCTACATGAGCAAATGAATATCAAGAAGAAAATTGCTGAGCAGTTGCGTGGTGCAATTAAAAGAGATGAATTAGTCCTTCACTTTCAACCTATCATTTCAACTCATAGCAGTGAAATTATTGCAGTCGAAGCCTTGCTACGTTGGCATAATGAATTACTTGGTGATTTAGCTCCTGCTGTCTTTATTCCGATAGCTGAAGAAATTGGCATGATTACAAAAATAGGTGATTGGGTGCTCGCCCAAGCATGTATACAAAATAAAACTTGGCAGCAACAGGGCTATTCCAGTATTGTCATGACAATTAATATGTCCGTCATGCAATTAGGTATAAAAAACTATGCTAGTACAGTCTCTGCTTCGCTTACTGAATCAGGCCTAGCACCTCAATATCTAGAGTTAGAGTTTACAGAGAACACCCTGATGAAGGATGCAAAGCAATCAATAGTGAAGCTTAAGGAGTTGAGTGCTTTAGGTGTATCTATAGCGCTTGATGACTTTGGTACGGGATATTCATCGATAAAACATTTAGCTAAATTTAAGCTCAATAAATTAAAAATTGATGGTAGTTTTATAAAAAACATTCCTTTAAATAACGGAGATATTATTGCTACCAGAAGCATCATTGCATTAGCCAAACAATTAAAACTGCATATAACAGCGGAAGGCGTTGAAACAGTTAAGCAATCTGAGTTTATGACAGAAAATCATGTTGATTCTATGCAAGGCTATCATTTTAGTCGTCCGGTTTCTGCAGAAGCTTTTGAACAACTTTTACAATCTCCTACATGGCAGTAAAATTGCTGCGTTATTGTTAATTTTTCTGTTTTACTCATACCTTATCGTATCGTTCATTTTCTAATAGCTAAATAAAGCTTGTAAAAATATACTAGAAGCGTAAAATACGCGAGCTTTTCTGTCCCTCGTTGGCAGGAAGTGTCTGGGAAAATCCGTTTTTACACTTAACATATATAGAGGACGATATGGTTACCATTCGTTTAGCTCGTGGCGGCGCTAAGAAGCGTCCATTCTATCAGGTTGTTGTTGCAGATAGCCGTAACTCTCGCGATGGTCGTTTCATCGAGAAAGTTGGTTTCTTCAACCCAACAGCACAAGGTCAAGCAGAAAAATTACGCTT